>SPKZ01015053.1_pt1 | contig 19038 bp, 13 predicted proteins | sample 2456571 | NCBI WGS metagenome assembly SPKZ01 (sample SAMN11192286, study PRJNA482655) | marine metagenome | biome: ENVO:00000447; feature: ENVO:00000244|ENVO:00000211|ENVO:00000569|ENVO:00002023; material: ENVO:00002151; isolation source: ocean water from marine abyssalpelagic zone ... | reverse complement strand
AGCTGCAAAGTGTCGCCGCCGTAGCGCACATAGAAGCCCTTCTCCCAGAGTCGCATTGCCACTTCATAAGGACGACGCGCGGGCTCACCCGGATAAGCCTCCAGGGTCATTGCGCCAGCAAACCCATAATTGCGAATATCACTGACGTAGGGAGAACCCTTCAGTGTGTGCAGGGCGTCTTCAAAGTACGGCGCCATTTGCGCCACTCGCTCTGGCAACTGTTCCTGCTCAAGAATATCCAGAGCGGCCAGGCTTGCAGCACAGGCCACGGGGTGGGCAGAATAGGTATAGCCATGGGGGAATTCCAGCATGTATTCCGGACCGCCCTGCGCCATAAAGGTGTCGTAAATCTCCGACTTGGCGATCACCGCCCCCATGGGGATGGCGCCATTGGTCATCTGCTTGGCGATGTTCATGATATCGGGAACCACGCCAAAGGCATCAGCGCCGGTCATGGCGCCGCAGCGACCAAAGCCTGTGATTACCTCATCAAAGATCAGCAATATGTCGTTGGCATCGCAAATGTCGCGCAGTGCCTGCAGGTAGCCCACGGGTGGCGGTATTACGCCTGCAGAGCCGGCCATGGGCTCAACAATCACTGCCGCGATGTTAGAGGCATCGTGCAGTCCAATAAGCTCCTTCAACTCATTGGCCAGGTGCGCACCGTGCTCGGGCATGCCGCGGGTAAAGGCATTTTCCGGCAGGATGGTGTGCGCGAGGTGATCGGCATCAACCGCCTGGCCGAACATTTTTCGGTTCGGCCCAATACCACCTACCGAAATACCGCCAAAGTTCACACCGTGATAACCCTTCACGCGGCCAATCAGTTTTGTCTTGGTGGGCTGGCCCTTGAGACGCCAGTACGCCCGCGCCATCTTCAGCGACGTATCCGCGGATTCTGAGCCAGAGTTAGTAAAGAACACGTAGTCCAAACCTTCCGGCGTCATTGCCTTGAGTTTGTTGGCGAGCTGGAAGGACTTAGGCTGACCGAACTGGAATGCGGGCGAGTAGTCCAGAGTCTCCAGCTGCTGTTTCACAGCCTCGGCAATCTCGGGACGGTTATGCCCGGCTCCCGTGCACCACAAGCCCGACAGGCCATCGAGAATGCGTCGGCCTTTATCGTCGATGAAATAGGCCCCTTCGGCCGCCACGATCATGCGCGGATCGTCTTTGAATTGACGGTTGCCGGTATAGGCCATCCAGTGGGCTTCCAATTCCTGACGTGTCAGGTTTTGCGTGTGGGGCATCTGAGTCATCGCCGTCTCCGGGGCATTCAATAAAAGCGAAAGTTTACGCCCTTATCCGTGTTGCATAAATAACAACTTACGAATATAAAGTTGCAATATATGACACTTAATGGCGGATAGCATTATGGCCGGGAAAGCCCTGCTGGGAAATGTGGGTGACAGCGAGTTGCGCCTGCTGCGCGTCTTCAACGCCGTTGTGGCCTGCGGCGGATTCGCTGCGGCAGAGCTGGAACTCAATATCAGTCGATCCACCATCTCGCGCCACATCAAAGACCTGGAGCAGCGCCTGGGCATGACTCTGTGCCGGCGTGGGCGCGGCGGTTTTGCGCTCACCAACGAGGGTGAACGAGTGCACGAGGCTGGCCTGAAATTATTGGGCGCTATCGAAGGCTTTCGACACGAGGTTGATGACCTACAACTGCGCCTAACGGGCACTATTGCCCTGGCGCTGTTCGACAAGACGGCCACCAACCCCGCGTGCCATATCGCCGAGGCTCTGGCTGCCTTTAGCGACGAAGCCGCCGCCGTTCACCCGCAGTTGCACGTGGCGACGATCAATGACATCGAAAGTGGCGTGCTCGATGGCCGCTACCATATCGGCATCATCCCCGACCATCGACCCTCGGCGGCACTGAGCTATCACCCATTGTTCACGGAACAGATGTACCTGTATTGCGGTAGCCATCATCCGCTGTTCGGTAAGCGAGACAGCGCAAGCACGGCTTCGGTGCGCGCCTCTCCCTACGTGGGTATCGGCTATCACTCCCCCAACATGGAAGTAACGCGGCGGGCTGAGCAGCGGCGTGACGCCACCGCCTTCGACCAGGAAGCGGTGGCGCATTTGATTCTGTCAGGGAGGTATCTGGGTTACCTCCCAGACCATTACGCACACGGTTTTGAGCGCGACGGGTTGATGGCCAGGATTCGCCCTGACCAGTTTCATTATCAGTGCCAGTTCAGTGCCATATTGCGGCAGACACCGCCGCCGAACCGGATAGTGGCGGCAATGCTTGCGGCACTGTTAGAGACACATCCGCAATAGATCAACCGGTTAGCTGTCGCTGTAGCCGGTAATCGCTTTGGCCGCCTGGTAGGCAAAGGTCATGCTTGGGCCCAGCGTCGCACCAGGGCCGGGGTAACAGGGCAAGGTCGGCGCACTGCAGTTACCCGTGGCGTACAGGCCTTCAATAATATGACCATCTTCGTGTAGCACCTGCGCATTGGCATTGATCACCATGCCACCCTGGGTGCCGAAATCGCCCGGATCGATCTTCACCGCGTAGTACGGCGGTTTGTCGACGGGCCCCAGACACGGGTTCGGCTCTACCCGGGCGTCACCGTAGTAGCGGTCGTAAGCGGACTCCCCGCGATGGCAGTCCAGATCCTCGCCTGTTCTGGCGTACTCGTTCATTTTACGGACAGTGTCTTCCAGGCCATCCGGGTCAACGTTGATTTTCAGGGCCAGCTCGCGAACGGTGTCGGCCTTGGCAAAGAAACCCTCTTCTTCGTACTGCTTGGGCACTGCCCAATCGGGTCGGAACTTGCTGTTGTACAGCGGACCCACAAAATAATTCGCACGGAAATTCGCATCGAATATTTGCCAGGTGGGGTGCAGCGGATTCTCTTCGCTGTGCAGGCGGAAGGTCTCTTGCTGGAAGGCCATGTAATTCTGCGATTCGTTACTGAATCGCTGGCCAGCCGGGTTAACAATAATGGATCCGGGATAAGAGCGCTCCATCACGCTCAAACGGGGTTGGTCTTCTCCAGGCACAGACAATGTGTTGCACCACCAGGCTTCGTCCAATCGGTGCATTTTGGCGCCTAGTCGCAGACCTTCACGAATCGCATCACCGGTATTGTCCAGAGTACCGGCACTCCAGCGGTGATCAGTGGGTTTGGGCAGGTATTGCTCGCGCATCTCCTGATTGTGCTCGAACCCGCCAGCAGCAAGTACCACACCCTTGCGCGCCTGAATGCGCAGGGTCTTGCCATCGCGCTGAACCTCGATACCGACAACCTTACCTTCCTCGTCGATCACACGCGTCATCGCCGTGTTGCGCCACAGGGGAATATCGCGGTCCAGCATCGAGGCGCGCAATCTTGCAACGCCCGCACAACCGGTGGCCAGGCGGCGATGAAACTTGTCTTTCAATCGCCAGGGGATGTCAGTGATGTAATCCAGCACTAGCTTGGCCGCAAACTTCCACCAGCCGGCTTGCTGCCCAACCATGACAGCCGCTTCTACCTGGGTAATACCGATCACGCCGCCGAGGTGCATCATTGGATGCGTGCGACGCAGGTAGCGCCACTCCTCACCTAACTCGCTGGCGTTAAACGTCTCCGGCTCCATTGAGCGATGTCCCTCCATCGAGCCATCAAGGTTGGTGTAATAGTCGGGGTAGTGCTGCAGCGTTACATACCGCACGCGGGTTCGCTCATGCAGGAAGTCGACCATCTTGGGGCCGTTCTCCAAATAAGCTTCCAACTGCTCATCCGGAACCTCTTCCGGAGTGATCAGTTGCTTCAGGTAGGTGCGCGCTTTGTCGACGGAATCCTCTGCACCCGCCGCCTTGGCGTAACGATTACAGGGTATCCATACACCGCCACCCGAGATTGAACTGGTTCCGCCATACAGATCCGACTTTTCCACAACCAGGACATCACGGGTGCCCATTTCATAGGCACACAGGGCGGCTGTCATGCCACCGTTGCCAGACCCAACTACCACTACATCAAAACTGTAATCCCACGCCTGTTCCGCGCTCATAGGATTGCCCCCTTATCTTCAGCGGCTATGTTAGCCTAAGCGCTGGCTGCGCTAGCCTGGTGCCGTTGCTTAATGGGTTCAAGTTCAACATGTTGATCGTGAACCAGTAACAACGACATCGCGTAGGCTTTTTACCGAGCCGGGATGACTGAGCAGGCCCGGGCCACAACAATAAGGACAGACTTATGAATCACGGTAAGAAACTATTGGTCTCACTGGCCTCAGCGGCGGCAATTGCCATATCACCGCTGGCCCTGTCTCACTTCGACGACAAAGAGCCCATGCAATCCTATCGCCAATCCATCTTCGCGCTGATGGCCATGAACTTTGGCCCGATGGGTGCCATGCTCAAGGGAGAGATGCCGTGGGATGCGGAGCAGTTCAAACGCTTTGCCGAGGATCTGGATGATGTTGCCGAGTTGAATGTTATGCGCGGCTTTGCTGCTGGCACTGACAAGGGCACTACCCGCGCCAAACCGGGCATCTGGGATAACATGGATGACTTCGAGGCGAAACTGGTTGATCTTCAGGCAGCCACGGAAGCATTGAGCGATGCGGCCGATGCCGGTGACGAAGCCGCCATCAAAGCGGCCTTCGGCGATACCGGCAAGGCCTGCAAAGCCTGCCACGACGAGTACAAGTCAAAAGACTACCTCTACTAACCCTCGCTACCTCTTCACTGCTGCGCCCGCCCCGGGCGCGCGGTCATTAGCGATGGTGCGAACCAGCGCACACTTCAGCCATTTGCGGCCCTCACGTAACCCTACTTTTCACCTTTTCATTGTGCGAGTCGGCAGGACACCCTAAGGTTGCCTCAAAGTCGTTCTTTACGACCCAGAATCACCACGAGGCACATGCTATGAAACTTCGCTGGCTCTGTGCGGCCTTGCTTGGCCCCGCACTACCCGCTCTGGCACAGGTACCGATTGACGCTCCCCGGGGTAATTACGAGGGCGCCGATAACATCCACTGGTACCAGCAAACGCCCCTACAGCGTGAGGAGGCAGTGAAGCTGCCGATTACCGTGGGTCGTGCCAGCCAATGTAACAGCGGCAATACCTCAGTGGTGTGCGGTGGCGGAGCGCCCCTTCGCGAGGCACTGCCTCTGTTCAGTGCCCATGGTCTGCCGACACTGGATATCGTATTGCAGGTAGATTCCGCAAAAACGGAGGGTTTCTCATTCCCCTGGCGCCGCGCAACTCGGGAAGTTCGCCGCATCAATGATGCCCTCGCGCGTTCCGCCGTCCCTCTGCGCGTCATCGTTGCGCACATTGAGTTCGTGGACTTCAGTGGCTTTGCCACCGTCAGTGATATCTACGATGACTACTTCATCAACAACAAGAGCCGCAACATCGCGCAACAGCACAACGCCGATGCGGTATTGGCCGTCATCAATGGCGAAGCCAGACCCACTGAACCTAGCTGCGGCTATGCAGCGCTGGGGCTCAGCAGCTACTGGCCTGCCGTAGGTATAACTGCATGTTCAGACGATACCAATGATGCTCTTAACCAGGACACATCGGCTCACGAGTTCGGGCATATGTTGGGACTCGGGCACGACGGGGAACCCGGCGACGGCGCCTTCATACCTTATGGAAACGGTTTCTTTGACCTCCAAACTGGCGTGTCTACCATTATGTCGCAGGGCTCACAGAGCAATGAGCGCGTGCCCTTCTACAGCTCGCCACAGCTAAACCTCGGCAGTGCTGTTGGCACCGCCATGGGTAACGAAGAAAAGGCCAATGCGTCGAAGGCGCTGACAGAAGTAGCCGTGACTGCGGCGCTGTTCGCTGAACTCAATTTTGGTCCACAGGCACTTAACAATGCACGCCGTAGGGTAGCGGCGCCGCCGCCAAAAGTTATCGACTAAGGTACTCCCGCCGCTCTACCAAAGGGGGGGCGGTTTGGGCGCCTGACTGATCCCCCACCACAGCAACAGGCCCAGCGCTGTCCATATCAACACTGCCCACCACAGCGGCTTGGGGGACTCGACACCCGTCTTGCCGTTCGCCGAACCGGCAATCATCGCCCGGATCAAAGCCTCGCGCTTAACCAGCTGATAATAAGCAATCGCCGATATATGCAGTGCTACAAACACCAGTAACGCGTCGAAGGCCCACACGTGCACTTCGCCAAGAAAATTGCGCACATCACTGCTGGCCGCGTAGTAGAACGGTCCGTTAAACAAGATGTCATCGGTATTGAATAAGCCGCTGGTGGCTTGCACTAAGAGCAAACCCAGAAGCGCAATCACCGACCAGGCACCGAGCGGATTGTGACCCGGCGTCGGTGAGCCTCCGGTGCTCAGATAATTAATGATCGCACGGGGACCGGCTAGAAAATCTGTAAAGCGCGCATGACGACTCCCCAGCAAGCCCCAGATAAGTCGCGCAACCACAAGAACAAGGATGGTGTAACCCACGCGCGCGTGCCATTCCATTTCACCCTCTTCGGAGGTCCACCAGGCAAGGGGCAACAGCACCACCAACAGCCAATGAGTCAGGCGAACGGGCCAGTCCCACAGGGCGTGAGAGCCGCCGCTCCGGGTCATTGTTGCGACTCAGTGATGAAAGGTGGAAATGCGGCGTCAACGCCTTCGTGCTGATAGGCCCAAACCTCACCGTTAAGTACCGCACGATGACGCGGCCCTTCGCGGTTACCGTCACCAGATTCGTAACCCGCGTCACCGCGAAACAATACCACCATCTGATCACCAGCCTGCGCAAAGACGGGGAATACCTCGGGCGGTGTGATAGCGCGCTCTCGCTCTACCATTGCCTCAACGCTGTCATACGCCATGAGTGCGCGTAGCGTGACATAGGTTGGCGGCAGCATGCCCAACTCACCGGCCTCATGCTGAGCGACCGCTTCTGCCACCGGCAGCCACATCGCATCGTGAATCTCGCTGCCGTCGATGGTGACGCGATCTTCCTCTGCCAGTGGTGCTGCGTAGATCCAGGTTTCGAAGCGTTTGGGCTCAACCACCGGTGTCGTCCAGTGACTGAGCTGCACCATATCGGCGAGAGCCGGGCGCAGCCCGCACTCCTCCTCCGCCTCGCGCGCTGCAGCCAGACGCGCAGCCTGATTCAAATCGCCATTAGCGGCCTCGATGTCTGCAGGCTCAAGGGCTCCGCCAGGAAACACCCACAACCCCCCGGCAAACATCAACGCTTTGTTACGCTTCAAAAGCAGTGTTTCCATGCAGCCTGCGCTATTGCGCAGCAACACGACAGTACTGGCGGGACGCGCCGGTGCTACTTCTGACATCGTTCGATTTCCGCTGTTAGTCGCTTTACTTGCCCATCAGATCCATGAGGCCAACCACGGTGGCTTCCGTACCCAGTGTCACTGCGGGTCGCGGTGTAATCTTAAACAGCGGTGAGTGGTGTGAAGGCACGGGCTCGCCGCCGGCAGCCTCCCTGTCAAAGTCGGCCTGTGGTGTGCCACCCACGGCAAAATAGGTGCTGGGGATGTAGGGGTCATTGGTGAAGAAGGGAAAGTCTTCTGCGCCCATGCCCTGACGTTTCCCCCTTTGGAATACGTCTTGACCGAAGCGGCTACCCCAGGTATCCATCAATCGCTGTGTCAGTTCGCCATCATTGATGGTCGGCGGCACCGACTCGTCCGAGACGATGACCTCGGGCAATTTGTCATCCGGCAAGCCGGCTACCCGGCCCATGTTTTGTGCCACACGGCGGATCCCATCCAGCAGCAGGTCGCGCGATTCAAAGTTATCGTTGCGCACCGTCAGCTGCAGATGAGCTCTGTCAGAAATAATGTTGTGCTTGCTGCCCGCGTGGAAGGCACCCACGGTAATCACTCCCGCCTCTCGCGGTGGCAGCTCGCGCGACACCACGGTTTGCAATGCCAATACGATCTGGCTGCCAAGAACCACAGGATCCACGCCTCGGTGAGGGCTGGCGCCATGCGCGCCAACGCCGTGCACAATGATATCGACGGTATCCGCGCCTGAGTATGGGGAACCCGTGGTCACGCCAAGCTTGCCTGTTGGTATCTCGGAGCTCACATGGAAGGCCAAAGCATAGTCGGGCTGACCGAAGCGTTCCCAGAGATCGTCTTCGCGCATGTCTTTGGCTCCCGCGACACGCTCCTCAGCCGGCTGCGCTATCAACATCAAGGTGCCGGACCAATCATCCCGCTGTGCAGCCATGCGACGGGCTGTGCCCACGAGGCTGGTGATGTGAACGTCATGCCCGCAGGCATGCATCACGTAAGTCTCATCGCCGTTCCAGTCGACCTGCTTGGCTTTGGATGCGTAGCTTAAACCTGACTTTTCCTCAACAGGCAGACCGTCCATGTCAGCACGCATCATCACCAGCGGCCCGGGCCCATTTTCGAGCAGCGCCACGACTCCGGTGCCACCTACACCCTCTGTGACTTCAAAGCCGGCTTCGCGAAACTCCGCAGCGAGACGTTCTGCGGTTTTATTTTCCATGAAGGACAGTTCGGGGTTGCTGTGAAAGTGCTCGAACAGCTCACCCAGGTAATCGTCGTAATCTTTCTGGATCGCATCGGCGAGGTCGTCAGCAGAGGCGAGCAAGGGTGCGCATATCAGTGCACCCAGCGCCAAAGGTTTGGTCATCAATCGCAGCATGGTGGTTGTCCTTCTTATTTCACAGCATAGTCGAGAGGCTATCAGAGCATAGTCGCCTCGCAAAGGACCCCGAACCGGAGCTGCGTTACACTGCGCCCCCCAGTCACCAGAATGATTTCCCGCATGAGCACACACATCTGGCTGCGCGCCGAAACCAAGGCCGGAGAAGCTCGCCGCGCTCTTGCACCTGAAGATGTCCGAACGCTCATCGATGCCGGATTTCAGGTGACGGTTGAGTGCAGTCACCAGTCCGCCATCCCCGACCAAGAATACGCAGAAGCGGGCTGTCATCTGGTTGAAGCAGGCCAATGGCAGCGCGCTCCGGAGCATGCCTACATATTGGGACTGAAGGAGTTACCTGAGCTGCCCGAATCGATTTCTGGCAGACACATTTACTTCGCACATGCCTATAAACAGCAGCAGGGCTGGCAATCACTGTTATCCCGGTTTCGCCGTGGCGATGGTGAACTATTGGACCTGGAGTATTTGGTTGACGACGCTGATCGGCGGCTCGCGGCCTTCGGCTACTGGGCCGGCTACGTTGGCGCGGCGCTAGGTGTTCTCGCCTGGGCAAATCAACAGCGCGGCGTTGCACCTGCACTGAAACCGCTTGCCCCTTGGAACAATCGCTCAGCCTTATTGGCAGAGCTCCGATCAGCAATCGATGACCCCATCGTGAAGGTGCAGTCACCTAAGCTGATGATTATTGGCGCAGGCGGACGAGTGGGCAGTGGCGCACGAGCCCTCGCTGATAACCTGGAAATACAGCACACAGACTGGGACATGGCAGAAACTGCCGCGGGCGGCCCCTTCGCTGAGATCCTGTCGCATGACATCCTGGTCAACTGTGTTTTGGTCTCAGAGGCGATGCCCCCATTCCTGACCCCGGACATGCTAGACGCGCCAGAACGCCTGCAGGTGATTGCGGACGTGAGCTGCGACCCCTACGGCGATTACAATCCGCTGCCGCTCTACCAACGCTGTACAACACTGCAGCAACCGCTTATCTCGCTGGGTGATGGCCGACAGCCGCTGGATCTTATCGCTATTGATCATTTGCCCGTCCTGCTGCCGCGAGAATCCAGCGAAGACTACAGCAGGCAATTACTACCCGTGTTGCTCGGCCTGAATGAGCCCGGCAACCGTATCTGGGAGCGCGCCAGAACCTTGTATCACCAGCACAGCCGGGCGGCATCATGAACGCACTTTGGTCGGCAATCAGCGCGCAACTCCATGAACGAAGCCAGGAACCACTGCTGGTAGATTCGCACAAAACCCTGCTCACCTATGAGCAAGCCGATCAACTGTCGCAGCGTTTAGCCAGCGTGCTGTTGCAGTCGGGTGCTAAGCCCGGCGACCGCGTAACCGTTCAAGTCGAAAAAACACCACAGGCGCTCTGCCTGTATCTGGGCTGCCTTCGTGCCGGGTTGGTGTTCCATCCCCTGAATTCGGCCTACACCCCGTCGGAGATCCAGTTCTTTGTTGGCGATGCACAGCCTGCCGTAGTGGTCTGTGACCCTGAGGCCTGTAAAACCTTTGAACAAGGGCTGGGCGCTGACGGCAGCGCAGCGATACTGACGCTTGATCGTCATGGTAATGGCAGCCTCATGGAAAGGGCCAACGGTCTGGCGCCACAGGATTACTCACAGCCGGCACCCGAGCACGGCTCTGCCGTGGAGGGTGACAAAGCGCAGGCTGCTTTGCTGTACTCATCGGGCACTACCGGGCAGCCCAAGGGCATCTGCCTGAGTTACCAAAACCTGGCCAGCAACGCAAAAGCACTCATCGAGCTTTGGGGATTCAAGGCCGACGATTGCCTGCTACACGCGCTGCCGATCTACCATGTTCATGGTCTATTCGTTGCGGTTCATTGCGCCCTTCTCATCGGTGCACGCATGTTCTGGCTGCCTCATTTTGAGGCCGGGAAAGCTGTTCAAGCACTGCCCGATTGCAGCGTCATGATGGGCGTCCCAACGTATTACACGCGCTTACTAGCGCAGGAAGATTTCTCAGCTGATACCTGCGAGCGGATCCGCCTGTTCATTTCCGGCTCAGCTCCGCTGCTGAGCGACACTTTTCACGCGTTTGAACAACGCACAGGGCATCGCATCCTGGAACGCTACGGGATGACGGAGACCGGCATGAGTACCAGCAACCCGCTGCGGGGTGAACGCAGACCCGGTACTGTGGGCCTGCCACTACCCGATGTTTCCCTGCGCGTTGTGGACGATGAGGGTAAAGAGACCGCCGAGAACACGCCGGGGCACTTACAGGTGCGAGGACCTAACGTATTCACCGGTTACTGGCGGCTACCTGCAAAAAATGCCGAGGCATTCACCGCTGACGGCTTCTTTGACACTGGCGATACCGCGTCTATTTCCAGCGACGGTTACATCACCCTGGTTGGTCGCAGCAAAGATATGATTATTAGCGGTGGCCTCAATGTCTATCCCGTTGAGATCGAACAGGTGATCAACCAACTGGCCACCGTTAAGGAATCCGCTGTGGTTGCGAGACCTGATGCTGATTTTGGAGAGGTTGGTGTGGCCTTCGTTGTACGCGATGGTAGCGTCACGGAGCAGGAGGTCACTGACCACTGCCGCGAAGCACTGGCCAATTTCAAGGTGCCAAAGCAGATTCAATTTTTGGACGCCCTACCCCGCAATGCCATGGGCAAGGTGCAGAAGAACCGACTGCGCGAACATCTCAACAAGAGCCGGGAAGACCGATGAACGAAAACAGCGACCGTCAACGCTGTTGCGCTGGCGGCGCTGATCGACGCCGCCGCCGTCGATTGCAGGTACACTGGTTGCGCAAAACCGCGTAACACCGTTCAGGAGATAGCAGTATGGCAACAATCCACTGGTTGGGCGCGGGCCTCTCCAGCGGCCCGGGCATCAGGCGCCTGGCATCCGGACCGTTTACTCTACATTTGTGGAACAGGACGCCGGACAAGGCCCATGCGATTTTGCGCGGCAGTCCCGGCAAGGTCGATGCCCTGGACCTTGAATCACTGGCAGAGACACTGAAGCCGGGCGACGTGCTGGTATCGATGCTACCCGCAGACTGGCACCCCACCATCGCAAAGCTCGCACTCAGAAGCGGTGCCCACTTTGTTTCCAGCTCCTACCTGTCGCCGGCTATGAATGCGCTACACGACGATGCCGCGCAAAAGGGCTTGTGCCTGGTTAACGAGGTCGGCCTGGACCCCGGACTGGACCACCTGATGGCGCACCGCTTGGTCGGCAATCTGCGAGCCAGCGGTTTGGACAGCACAGGTGCACGTGTCGCCCTTCGCTCCTGGTGCGGTGGATTCCCGGCACAAGCCAATGACTTTTGCTACAAGTTCAGCTGGTCCCCGCTGGGTGTATTGCGTGCCCTGAAAACACCCGCGCAGTGCATTCAGGGTGGCGAGGTCGTTCAGAGCAGCAAACCCTGGGAGGCTATCTCCCGCTATGACATGCCCTGGGGTAACGAACAGTTCGAGGCCTACCCCAATCGCGATTCACTGCCTTTTATATTGGCCTATCACTTTGACCCGGGCTGGCACATCGAAGAGTTTGTGCGCGGCACGCTTCGGCTGCCTGGATGGACCGATGCCTGGGCAGATATTTTTGCGACGCTGGACAGGGGCGCCAGCGATGAAGACCTGGCACGTCTGAGTGAGCACTTATGGCAGAACTATGCCTACGCCGAACATGAGGCAGACCGGGTTGTACTGTGCGTAGAGTTGGAAGCCACCCTCGCTGACGGGCAGCAATTCCACGAGGCCAGCGTGATCGATGTGGTAGGTAACGAAGAAGACTCTGCCATGGCCAGGTTGGTCTCACTGCCGGTCAGCTATGCCGTTGAAGACGTGCTCAACAACCGAATGGCTGCAGGTGTTTCTGCCGCCCCTGCCGATGCGGCAACCATCGCTCGCTGGTTCGACGCGCTGGCGGTGCAAGGTGATGCGGTTACGCATCGCAAGTTGGCGTAGAGCGCTCGACGTGCGTCTATCGATCAACCTATCAATGCCCGGCAACACCGCTGCACAGCTGGGGCGAGCATGGGTGATAAGGCCTGCGGTGTGCGCTTTGATAGCTGCATCAGTGATACTGCTGTTGGCCACCGCCGCTCATGCCGCAACAACGCCTGATTATCACCGACCCGGCGATCTGGCACCGCCCCAGGATGAACAACTCGAAGCAGCGCTTGGCAAAACTCTGTGTGCGGCAGGTTACTGCCCCCTGCTGGCTGATGACAGTCTGGCCGTCGCGCTGGTGATCATGGACAGTGATGGTGATGCGCACCTTGCTATGGCCAATGGCCACCGCATGATGTACGCCGCCAGCTTACCCAAAGTGGCAATCCTGTTCGGCGCGATGGTCGAGGCGCAAAGTGGTGTGCTTACCATTGATCCTGTGTTGGAGGATGACCTGCAACGCATGATTCGTGTGTCCTGCAACCCCTGCGCAACCCGGGTGTTAGAGCGTGTGGGTAGGGAGCGTTTGCTGGACATTCTCATGGACCCGCAATACGACCTCTATGATGAGACGCGCTCAGGTGGACTGTGGGTGGGGAAAGACTATGCCAAACGCGGCGCCTACCGACGCGACCCGGTAGCCAAGCTATCCCACGGTGCCACGGTCTATCAGGTAGCGAGGCTCTACTACAGCCTCGAGAACCACTCGCTGCTCAACAAAACCTACAGCGAGCGGATGCTCAACGCGATGAGGGACCCTGCAATCGCTCATAAGTTCGTTGCGGGGCTCAAGGAGGTAGATGGCGACTTTGAGCTGTGGCGTAAATCAGGCACCTGGAAGAATTTCCACGCCGACAGCGTAATTGTTAAAGGCGAAGGCCTGCACTACATCGCCGTCGCCATGGTCGAGAATCCGGCTGGAGAGGTTATTCTCCGGGATCTGATACAGCACCTGCATCGGCTGGTGCAGGCGCATGGCGAGCCATAATCAAGCGGTGAATCTCACCGGCCAGATGCTGGTGTGCTACCGCTGAATTCTCCCGCAGAACGTTGGAAATCAGCGTCACGATGTAATGCAGCGGTCGCTCGCCCGAGCTGTCTTCGATGATCGCGACCGAGTTCATGTAGTTGCGCACATTGCCGCGATAGGCACCACACTTGAAACCTTCTTCCGCAGCGCAGCTGTAGAGCGAGCCTGACTTAAAGTAAACGGCCGCATCTGCCAGCGCCGGCGAGCTGGCATAACGAATACGCCGATCGGTTAAGTACAGCAGCCGCTTCAACAGCCGTGATGACCAGGTATCAACCAACCTCCCCTGCTCCATACGCAGCGCAAGCTCCAGCAGGGTCTTTGGCGTTGCATAACTACGCCCGCCACCATTGACGATGTGCTTGCCTTCTCGCGTAAAGAAACTGCCCTGGCGTATCTCGGCCAGCGACAGCCCATTACGTGAAACAGGCTCCCAGAATGTGGCCTGAAACAGTTCTGTGCGCTGCTTGCCCGATAGCGACTGAAAGTATGGCGTCACGGCTTCCGGCGGCAAGGGATACTGATCGCCCAGGCCTCGCAGCAACATGCCATCACGCATCAACATGGCCGCGGCAGAATTGGAGCTAATGGACAGCGCCCAATCCAGGTATTCGTAAACGTTTCCTTGATCACCGTCGCGCATAGCCCGCCGCTCGGACGTTCGGTTCTGAACGTCGAACAAACGAATAGTGTGATGATCGCTATGGCTAAAGCGATCCGCCTCGATGGTGGTTGTATACAGCAATTCGTGTCGCGCCGCCGCATCGTCCGGATAAGCATCGGCCAGCGCCTGGAAAAAACCCACTGCTCCGACGAGCTTGCCAACACTGCCCACGTTTTGCCGCAGGTCCTCCCTGTGCTGCGCATAGACAATGTCATTGGGATCACTCAGGTCCAGCAGAGACAAGCCGTAGGCATCCGCCTTGTCCCCAAGCAACATCCGCAACTGTTCGCTCAGGGGTTCATCGGGAGACGGAATGGCAAAGTCCTGACCGGCAAAGCGAATGTCCACGGCATCGCTGTTCAGTGTGGCTCCCCGGGGGAGCCCGCGACCACTGAGCTCGCCAGCCTCAATCAGGCGCACATACTCCAGCCGACGGATTCCCGTCTCGGGGTAGCCGTCTTTGGGATAGGCAGCAACCTCCGCTGATAGCGCCAACAGGCAGGCAGCCGTACATAAACAGCGAACCATCACCGGGCCGGCCTCCCGGATAAGGGAACCTGTGTCGTGGCGCCCGCATCCAGGCCTTTGTCCATATCCCTCAAGGCGCTACTGCCCTGAACCATTTGATTGTCGAGGAATGGCCTGATCTGGAACAGCCGCAGCTGACCATCGAGGAAGCCAAACTCAACATCTGCCGGGGCTGGTCGCCCTTCGTCATCCTCGATCGGCCCGAAACGCTGGGGTAATTCCTGCGCAAATGCAGCGAGGCGTTTGATCTCCAGGGGTGTCATCACCGTATCCGCGCCTGACGCGGGTAACTTCAATATACCGCCCGCGGGGTCTGGCACCCTGCGCCAGGGCGCGGTGGCTGTGGCGAGTACGGTGACTGTCTCTCCGTCTGCACTGATGCGCAGCGACTCGGCAGCTTGACCATCGACTGCACCACCCAGCCCCTCGTTAACAGCAACCGACAGCACATCGCGGGCGCCGGTATCAATATCTGCGGTCACCAGCACACCGGATTTATCGGAGCCTACCGACTCCAGTAACAGCACTGAGGTGTACACGTGTTCAGGGGCTTCCATATGCGCCTGACGCCAGGCAAATGCGCGCTCGGTAAACGGCGACGCCCAGACACGAGGGATAGCCTCTAGAACGGCGTCGATGCCAATCACATTGGGCAGGGTCAAATTCAGCCCGGCGCCGGTGAATCCTGCCAGGTCCTCTACGTTCGTATCAGAGCGCACGAAGACACCGACATCCAGACTACCCATCTCGGTCATCAGCGCCTGGCGCAATGCTTCTCTGAATTCATCCGGCAAGGGCGTGTTCAGAATGGCCGTATACAGCTCGGCCCGGAACGCCTCGGTGGCTTCTTTTCGCTGCTCGCTGCCGGGCTGCAATGTGTCTAGGTGCCGATATTGCGCCACCATCCATTCCCATAGCGTTGTGCCACTGCGATGCGCTTGCTCCAAAACCACATCACGAAACATCCCGAAGGGAATTGCCACACCCCGCGATACCGCCTCTGGATAGTGTTTGCGAAGTTCGGCCAGCTTAGCGGCCTTGGGACCCACGGTTCTGCCCGAATCCGCTGCGCGCAGCTGCGCCAGGGGCAGAGGCACGTGAACATCCAGGTCGAGCTTGTCGAGATCAGGGCGAATAACCACCTGAACTTGTGCCGTGGGTGCAGCACGGTCGCCCATCTGGTCGATGCGCACCTGCCCCGCGGGACTCACCTGCATCAGCACACGCTCACCGTCATGCGCCGACAGCAACTGGGCCATGTCCGGACTGACGCTGACATTGGGAATACCAAGATTCCGCGCCAGCAGCTGCACATGAGACAGCGGGTTGCCGGCACCCCGAGTGATGATTCCGGCGATGGGAGGCAAGTCGGACACGGTCTCTGGTAACAGATAGATACCGTCGCTGCGGTAATCAGTTAGCGATTCAGGTAACTGTGTGTGCAACACACCACTGGCTGTTCCGGGGTTTAGGGCATTGAATCCAACACCGTGGACGGTGCCAAAGACACTGTGCTTTATGCCGGCCAATTGGCCAGCATCACGCAGCAAATGATCCAGTGCCTGAGAGTAAAGGAGTAGCGGACTCCCCCGCAGCTGATCCTGGATGAACAGTTTGGCCTCGGGTTCGATCTCAGCCAGGGTCATCATGGACGGGTAGAAATACCGTCGTAGGTTTTGCACTGCCCAACCATTGGCCAACGCCAGATAATCCAGACCTGCCCGATAGTCCGACAGTGGCAGTTGCTGCACATCCAGAGTTGTAAATGTTCGCAGCAATTCGTTGTGAAGACGCGCATTCAACAGCCCGGTACCGTAGGCTGCGTCTGCAGCCGCTGCAGTGACCGCAAGCACCTGCGACCGATCAAAGCTGTCAAGCTGTTCTCGCACGCGCGTGCCTGCTTTGAAATGTTCGGCCTCTATTCGTAGGCTCACGTCGAGAATCTCTACCCTGTGCGAAGGCGTGTCGATCTGCTCCAGCGCATCTCGCAAAGCCGCCAGCACACCGCCAGTAATGGTGAGGCGATCGATAGCGCTTGCTTCAGGCCATGCATTGAGCGCCGCGCCTAGCTGATCTCTGGATAAAGTGGGTAAACGGTTGCTGCTTACCCAGTCCGACAGTATCTGGTCCAGCGGCTGGGCCTGGTACACCCTGTCGATTTCGTCGGCCAATGCGTCATAGCGTGCTTTCAGTGCGCCTGCCTGCACAGATCTGCTGTAACGGCGCACTGCCTCCGCGTCAGCCGCAGAGGGCGTACCATGAATGCGCACACGCAGCGGCATAAAGCCGGGATCGCCTTCCGAGAGATCCGCAGACCATTGACGTATGCGACCGATCGAGGCGTTATCGTCGCCGTGCGGCAGTAACTTTACACCTGCACGCAGTGCGGCGAAGCGTGGACCCAACCATTCGCTGTCAGCGGCCATTGCCGTCAGCAGGGCTCGCCCCCCTGCCCGCTCATCCTCCTCTTGAATAGCGCCTCGGTAGACTATCGCCTGGCGAAAAATCCAACCCTGCTCCACCGCCATCAGGAAGCGCTCTATCAAAAGCTGGGCATACTGATCCTCGACATCGGCGCTTTGCAAAAACGCTTCAGTGTCGACTGCCGCCAGCAGGTTGGCCACGAGATATCCGCGCTCGCGCAACTTGACCGTCTCAGCACTCCACTGCCCGTGTTGCACACCGCCACCGTGTTCCCGGCAGGCATAAGCCTTGGGCGGCAGTACGGTCCCGTCATTGCAAAACCAGCGAATTCGGGAAAACGGTCCGCGAGGATTGTCCTGCATGGCGAGTATCCAGGCACGATAGTCATCTTGCGTCTGCGACCATGCAGCAGGCGCTGCCACCATCAGCATTAGGAGTGCGGCTGTAACAAGCCCCCGCATAACTGCCCCCTGTTCTTATTATCTGTAAAAAGTATAGCAGCGCCCGTAGGCTAGCCCCGCCCTGCCTCGTACCGTTTTATCGAACCGCCGAGACAAACCGCCGCGTCGGGGCCATCAATCCACGTTTAGCTGCTTGCCAGTGTCAAGAGATCATGGAAACCTGAGCGAGGATTACAGGGGGCCCACAATGACAAAAATACTATCCGGATTCGCACTGCTGACTGTGGCGGTTATGCACGCATTGCCTGCTTCAGCTCAAACCGCGCAAAGCGACGAGAGTCCACAACTTCAGCGGCCCTACTCCATCACCGAGAGCCGCGTACCCTGCGCAGACTTCGACCCGCTTAAACGCCCGCACTTTGGCGACTTCCACGTGCATACCAAGTGGTCGTTTGATGCCAACTCCCAGGACACCCGGAACACCCCGGCCGATGCCTACGCTTTCGCCCAAGGCGAGCCGATGGGAATACAACCCTACGATGACGAGGGCACTGCCCAGCGCACAATACAACTCGACCGGCCACTGGACTTCACAGGCATTACCGATCACGCCGAATTCATGGGCGAAATGCGTATCTGCACGACGGAAGGCTACGAGGGTTACTGGCACCCAGTCTGCATCGCGCACAGACACCTGCCACAGCTGTCTTTTGGCACCTTCGGTGCCTATGGCATGGCCGGCAAGCGACGTTGGGGCTTCTGTGGCGATGACGCGCAGGGCTGTCATGCCGCGGCTGCCGACACCTGGCGCGACGTTCGTGACGCGGCGGAAGCGGCTTATGACAGAACCGAACACTGCAGCTTCACCAGTTTTATCGGCTACGAGTGGACGGCGAGTGTAGGTTCTGGCCTGAACCTGCATCACAATGTCATTTTCCGTAACGACCAGGTGCCCGAACGCGCTCTCGGATGGATAGATACCCCCTCGCAAACTCACCTTTGGGACTATCTGGATACGGAGTGTGTTGCGGACAAGCCAGGCTGCGACGCCGTTGTGATCCCCCATAATTCCAACCTCAGCGGCGGCCTAATGTTTGAGACCGCCAGACTCGAGACGGAAACCATTCCGCCAGAGCCGGTTACCCGCGAAGAAGCCGCGCGACGAGCCCGCTGGAACACACTGTTCGAGGTGATGCAGCACAAGGGTTCAAGCGAGTGCGACAGCCGCCTACCCACCTGGAGCGAAGATGAGCTCTGTGGCTTTGAAAAAATGGGCTACGACAGCTTCGGCGGCAAGAACACCGGTATCGCTGCCGATGGGCGTCTGGACTGGCTCACTGTGTTTGTGCCCGACGATTTGGCGCCGGTGACCAAGCTGCCTGATGAGAACAACTTTCT
>SPKZ01013305.1_pt1 | contig 19044 bp, 15 predicted proteins | sample 2456571 | NCBI WGS metagenome assembly SPKZ01 (sample SAMN11192286, study PRJNA482655) | marine metagenome | biome: ENVO:00000447; feature: ENVO:00000244|ENVO:00000211|ENVO:00000569|ENVO:00002023; material: ENVO:00002151; isolation source: ocean water from marine abyssalpelagic zone ... | reverse complement strand
GGTCAGCCACTGCGGCGTCTGCGGTACGGATCTCCACATGGTGATGGAGGGCTGGGGCGCGCCGGGCTCGATCGGGGGTCACGAGTTCTCGGGAACCATCGCCGCGCTCGGACCCGAGGTCCACGGCTGGGAACTCGGAGAGCCCGTGATCGGGGGCGGCGGGCGCGGCTGCGGCGAGTGTGAGTACTGCAGACGCGAGCGCCCGAGCCTGTGCGCGGCGACCAGCCCGCCCGGCGTCGGGGAATTTCAGGGGGCGTTCGCCGATTACGTGCGCGTCGATGCGGGCGCGCTCTTGCGCGTTCCCGACGGGCTCTCGCTGCGCGCGGCCGCACTGGCCGAGCCGCTCGCGGTCGCACTTCACGGGATCACTCTGAGTGGGGTGCGTTCCGGCCAGCGCGCCTTCGTCTCGGGGGCGGGCCCGATCGGGGCGCTGGTGGTCGCGGCGCTGCGCGCGCGTGGGGTCGACGAGATCTGTGTCAGTGAGCCGCGGGGGGTCCGCCGCCGCCTCGCAGAGCGGCTCGGCGCAGCTCGCGTGATCGAGCCCGCGGAACTCGAGGTCCCCGGCACGCCGTTCGAGATCGTCGACGGGGCCTGCGAGGTCGCGTTCGAGTGTTCGGGGGCGCGAGACGCGCTGCCCGCGGCATTGGCCCAGCTTCGCAAGACCGGAAGCTGCGTGATCCTGGGCACCGGGATGCAGCGCCCGCGCATCGATCCCAACCGTATTCTGCTCAACGAGTTGACGCTGACCGGGGGCTACAACTACGACCGGGACGGCTTTCCGCAGGCGCTCGGGCTGCTCGCCTCGGGCAAGCTCCCAATCGACGATTTGATCGAGTCCACCGACGTCGAACTCGGCGATCTCCAGCAGGCGATGGAGGGACTCGTGGGTGGCCAGGTCGCGGGCAAGGTGCTCGTCGCACCTCGCAGCTAGCCCGAAGCGCAGGAAGGAGAGAGCGGTGTCGGCATCCACAGAGCCCAGTGGTGTCTTCAATCACGTAGCAATCAGCGTTCCCGCGGACTTGCTCGGCGAGCGGGGCCGCGCGGAGCTGCTGCGCTTCTACGGCGAGGTCTTTGGCTGGAGCGAGATGCCCACGATGACGCGTGACCGCGAGCTACTGGTGCTGCGCGTCTACAGCAACGAGCAGTTCGTGTTTCTTGCCGCGAACGAGAACCCCATGTCGTGTCCGGAGGGTGACCACTTCGGGATGTCCGTGGGCTCGCCCGAGGAACTCGAGGGGATCCTCGAGCGCGCGAAGAAGTTCCAGGCCGAGGACGCGCGCGTCGAGATCATCGACAAGCAGGTAGAGGACTTCGGGGTACTGAAGCTCCACAACTGCTACCTGCGCTATCTGCTCCCGCTGAGGATCGAGCTCCAGTGCTACGAGTGGGGCAAGGGCTTCGGGGCGCAGAGCCTGCCGGACAGCTAGGGGTACAGCAGCTGCGCGGATGAGGCCCGTCCGCCGCGGCCCGCGTCCACGCTCCCCAGACCCCCTATAATGGTCCGCCCACGCGGATCAGGCCGCGGCGACCAGTGGAGGACCCCCCATGCCGATCGATCGAGACAAGGCTCTCAGTCAGAGTTATCCGGATGGCGAAGGCCACTACGGCCCGGACGACGCGATCCTGTATCACCTGGGCGTGGGCGCCGGCGTGCCCGCGACCGACCCGGGCGAACTCGAGTACACCTACGAAAAGAACCTGAAGGTGCTGCCGAGCTTCCCGACCGTGGTTCGGGCAGGCGCGGGCGCAAACATCTTCGAAACACCCGGTCTGGAGTTCAATCCAGCCCTGATGTTGCACGGCGAGCAGGACGTGGAACTCCACCAGCCCCTGCCTCCCAAGACGAAGCTCACGAGTTCAGCCCGGATCGCCGACATCTTCGACAAGGGCAAGGCGGCACTCGTGATCGTGGAGGTCAGCACCCGGGACGAGAGCGGAGAGCCGCTCTTCATCAGCCGCATGTCGCTGTTTCTTCGCGGCGAGGGCGGCTTCGGGGGTCCCTCCGGTCCCAAGGTCGAGAACGTACGGCCGGACCGCGAACCGGATGGCGTGATCGAGTCCAAGACGCTTCCACAACAGGCGTTGCTCTACCGACTGAACGGGGACAAGAATCCCCTGCACTGCGATCCGGAGTTCGCAAAGAGCGCGGGCTTCGACACGCCGATCATTCACGGACTCTGCTCCTACGGGATCGTGTGCAAGGCCATCGTCGACGGTGCGCTGGACGGAGACGTGGGCCGGGTGGCCCGTTACCAGGCGCGTTTCCGCGGCATCGGGTTCCCGGGCGAGACCTATCGCACATCGTACTGGCGCGAAGGTGATCGGCTGCTGGTCGAGGCGCGCTCGGTCGAGCGCGACGCGATCATCATCTCGAACGCGGCGGTGACCCTTCGGAGCTGAGGGCTTCGGCGACCGAGTGCGATCGGTTTGGGTGGGCGGTGCATTGGTGGGAATGCGGATGAGGTCGCGCGGGCCCGCATGTGGGTGGCTCGTGGTGTTCGCGGCCTCGGGCCTGCTCGTGCTCGTGGGATGCCGTTCCAGTCACTCATCGGAGGCTGCGGGCCCGGCGCTCGAGGGAGTCTGCAACCTCGAAGCCGGCTGCATCGTGAAGCCGGGACCCGATCCGGGCGGCTACCGCTGCGATGCCCCGCAGGATCGCTGCGAGCGAAGCTTCTTTGAGCGGGGCTGCAACCAGCGCGCGTGTGAGTCCGAGCCCGGCTGCGTGTTCGAGCCCGGCCACTGCTTCTGTCCACGCGGCGTGGTCTGTGTCTGCGGCGGGGGCCCCCCGCCGGCCTGCCGGCCCGGGGACCGCGATCTCTAGCCGGCCGGGGGGTCTTCGAGCGCGCGGGCGTAGGGCGTGAGGTCCATGCCGAGCGGACCGAAGCGCGCGGCGACCGCCGCGAGCGTAGCCGGCGTCCAGTACGGGTGTCCGGGTCCGGGGAAACCCAGAACGCAGCGCTGCTCGACCGACGCATTCGCGAGCAGTTTTTCCATCACGCCCGAGCGGCGGTACATGGCCCAGGCCCAGCCCCGCTGCAGCACGCTGATCCACTCGCTGCCGGACTTTCGAAAGGTCATGTTCTGGGCGAAGCGGCGGCTCCCCCGATGCAGCGGCGTGCCGCGGTGCCAGGTATCGTGGCGGTAAAAGAGAACGCTCCCGACCCGGAAGCGCGCGCGGACTTCGCGCGGGTAGAGGTGGGTGTCTCTGAAATGCGCGATCTCGGGCGCGCGATCCCTCAGCGCAGCCTCTGCCGCACTGCGGTCATTGATCCACTCGAGATCCCCGACCCCGGGCATGTTCGAGATCGGCCAGACATAGGCCGGATCGTCGCTTCCGGTTCGCGGGACGAGCGCGGTTGCGCCGCCGCAGTCGTCGACGTCGCTCAGATACAGAATCAGTTCGACCGCCTCGGGTTCATACCACGGGGGAGGGTGTGTAAGTGTGTGGTTCGGATAGTCGGTGTGCATTCGCTGGTCGCTGTTGTCCCGGTCGCCGCCAGGTTTCGCGGCTCTCCCGTACTTGGCCCAGAGGTCCGATTGCGTGAGGCGCAGGTCCACGACCTCGCTTCCGAGCAACTGCCCGACCGCGTTCAGGACCCGCGGGTGCAGGGTCAGTTGGTTCACGGCGGGAGCCTCGGCCGGGAACTCCAGGACGCCGCTGCTTCCAAAGTCGTTTACGACTTCGGCCTCGGGAGTGTCCGCGTCGGGAAAGCTGGAGGCAGCGGCCTCGCAAGCGCGCCGCAACAGCGAATCGGGAAACACCCCATCCACCAGCACGAAGCCCTGCTCCCGCCATGCCGATACCTGCGTCTCGCCGAGAACCCGGGCGCCGGAGCCTTGCGGAGGCAGGGCCCCCTCCGGGGACAGCGCGGGATCGGGAGAAACCCAGTCGGTGGAGGAACTCATGCCAGCCCGGCATGGTAGCAACTGCGCCGGGAGCGCTGGGGTCGCTCAGGCGGATCGGCCGTTGGGGGATCCGGGCTTGCTCGACCCGTTCCGCGGGACACAGCAGGAACTGCACGCGAGGTTTACGCGTACGCAGATCGAGCGCAGTCGCGCGACAGGCTGAGGCCGGGGGTGTCGCACCCGCCTCCGGGCGATGCAAGCTTGGACCCCGGGGATCAGTTCGAAACACCCGCCCGCCCCGCCCGGTCTGCGCTTCGACAGGCAGGGCGAGGTGTTAGGTTCGCGTGATCATTGCTCATTTTTATCGCCTCGGGATTCAGGCACAGCCCTTGCTCCAATTCGGGCTCGTCACCGCCGCAAGTCTGCCGGGTTCGAGCACCGGTCGGAGGGGATCCTCGACGGCGTGCAACGGAAGGAAACAGGCGATGAGGCGACATAACCTGCTGGTGATCGACGATGATCCCGCAGTCCACGAACTGATCGAGTTTCACCTCCAGTCACTGACCCGCGAGCTGATGTACGCGCGGGATGCGTCTACCGGCATGCGGCTGGCACTGGAGCGGCAACCCGACGTAATCCTGCTCGATGTCAACCTCGGAGACTCCGATGGGTTCGAAGTCTGCCGCATGCTCAAGGCGAATCCGGACACGACCCGGATCCCGATCCTGTTTCTGACGGTCGAAGCCGGCGGCGAGGAAGCAGCCCTCGCACTGGACTCCGGCGCCTGCGACTTCGTCAGCAAGCCCTTCGAACCCGTCGAGTTGAAGGCACGGGTCCGGGCCGCGCTGCGCAGCCGCTTCCTGCTCGACGAGGCAGAGCGGGGAACCCGCGGTGACGGCGTCACCGGTCTCGAGCGCGCGGAACAGCTCAGCCAGGCGCTGCCCGGTGCGCTTGCGGCAGGCCAGTTCGCGGGTCAGCCGGTCCACCTGCTCATGCTCGAACTCGTGTCGTTCCGGGCGCTCAATCCTGATTTGGACTGGGACGAACTGGATGAGGTGCTCGGCAGCGTTGCAGACGTGATTCGCTCGACCATCCGTCCCTACGACTCGGCCTACCGGATTCGCGATGCCGCGTTTACGCTGCTTCTGAGCGGGGCCTCGATCGAGCAGATGGAGTTGATCGCGAAGAGCATCGTGTTCGAGGTGGAGGAGCTTCCCCAACGACTCGGACGGTCTTCTCTCAAGCTCTGCTGCCGGACCTCCCGAATGGGAGCCGACTCGCCGGCCGAGGCCGTGCAGTTGCTCGAATCCGCCGAGGCCGCGCTGCGCTGAGTCAGCCCTTTGGGCGCGCCCGCAGGACCGGGCCGCAGACTAGGCGATCGCGGCCCGCGCTCTTGGCTTCGTAGAGCGCGGTGTCGGCGGCGCGGAGGACGTCGGCCGCCTCGTACATTTCCGAGTCCCGGGCGACACAGACCAGGCCGCCGCTTCCGCTGATCTTGAGCGGTTCGAGCGCGGTCGGGATCTGAATCTGATGCAGGTGTTCGAGGGTTCGCAACGCAATTCTGCGAGCTTCCGCCTCGCCCGTCTGGTTCAGAATCACGGCGAATTCCTCGCCCCCGTAGCGCGCGGCGACGTCATAGGCCCGGGTCGTCTCCTCGATCACACAACCCACCTGCCGCAGAACCTCGTCGCCGACGCCGTGCCCGTGACTGTCGTTGATGAACTTGAAGTGATCGAGATCGAGCAGCAGCAGTCCGAAGGGCTGTCCCGTTCGACCGCAACTGGCCAGCGTGGCTGCGAAGCTCGAATCGAAGGCGCCGCGATTCTTGAGACCCGTGAGAGGGTCGATGCTGGCGTGTACGCGCAGCAGCTCTACGAGCCTGCGGGTTCGGGCCGCCGCGCAGATACGCGCGCGGAGTTCGACCTGCTGGACCGGCTTGGTCACGTAGTCGGCACCCCCGGCGTTGAGCGCGCGTTCGATCTGGTTCGGGTTTCCATCGGAAGTCAGAAAGATGACAGGGATGTCACGTGTCGATGCATGTTCCTTGAGTCGTCGAAGAACCTCGAACCCGTCCGTCTCCGGCATCTTGATGTCGAGCAGGATCAGGCCGGGAAGGGTTGCGCGAGCGATCGAAACTCCGGCGTCGGGTCGAAGCGCGTGCAGCACCTCCCAGTTCAGCCCCTCTAGATAGAAGTCCATCAGTTCGTGGATCGCCGGATCGTCATCGATCACGAGCACACTGATCGATCCCTGCTTCGCTTCCTCCGGCAACATGGCTAGGAGGCCTCCTCGGGAAGGCCTGCGACCGCGCCCCTAAGCAGATCCGTCAGACTCGAAACGAGACTCTCGACCTCCTCGGTCGTGCGGCCGAGCCGGAGCATCCGTTCGCACTCGCGGGCCACGGCGGTGATGTCCGCGTAGCCGTAGCTCGCACCCGTTCCGTGAAGCCGGTGCACGATCTCGTGCAGGCCCTCGGCGTCCCGCTGCTCCCGCGTGCGCTCCAGTTGCTCCAGCGTCTGGTGCATCCCGGCGACGTATTTTCTGAGCCGGGGCAGAAATTTCGGGTTGTCCGACATGGTCGAGTGCAGCACCGAGGTCGGGGGCGGGATCTGGCTGGATGTGACCTCCGTCGCCGTCAGGCCGAGCTGTTGCGCGATTTCCCCGAGCAGGAGGTCGGGCACGACGGGCTTCCCGATGTAGGCGTCACAGCCGGCACCCAGGCAGGAGGCGGCGTCCCCGGTCATCGCGTGGGCGGTGAGTGCGATGATCGGAGTCGTGAGCCCGCTCTCGCGCAGCTTTGCGACTGCGCGCTGGCCGTCCATCACGGGCATGCGCATGTCCATCAGGATCAGGTCGAAGGGCGCGCCCGACTGCTCGGCGCTGAGGGCCTTCTCGACTCCGATCGCGCCGTTCTCAGCCAGTTCTACGTTGGCACCCGCGGCCTCGAGCAGGAACGAGATAATCTCGCGGTTGTCCGGATTGTCATCGACCGCCAGGATCCTGATCCCGCGGAGCGAGATCTGCTCGGCACTCCGCGACTCTACCGTGCGAGCTCGGATCTGGGCCTTCGAGGCGTCCACCCACTCGGTTCCGGATGCACAGGGAGACGGCAGTTCGAAGCTGAAGGTGCTGCCCTTCCCGAACTCGGACTCCACGCGGATGCTCCCGCCCAGCATTCGTGCGAGTCGCCCCGAGATGTCGAGGCCCAGCCCGGTGCCGCCGCGGCTTTCGCCGTGAATCTGTGTGAAGGGCTGAAAGAGTAGGTGAAGCTTGTCCTCGGGGATGCCGACTCCGGTATCGGCGACAGCGATGCAGACCAGATCGTGTTTGCTGTTGCGGCCCTTTCTGCCGCTGACGCGAACCAGCACGCTGCCCTCGCTCGTGAATTTGATCGCGTTCGAGACGAGGTTCAGCAGGATTTGGCGCAGGCGCATGCGGTCGGTGCGAATCGTCTCTGGAATCTGGCCTTCGTAGGTGATCCCGAATTCAAGGAGATTCTCCGAGGCCAGCGGGCGCATCACCGAATCGACCTCTCCGATGATCTCCGCGAGGTTGCAGGGCGCGAGATCGACCCCCATCTGCCCCGCTTCGATTTTCGAGAGATCCAGCATATCGTTCAGCAGGCAGACCAGGTGGTCCGCGCTCCAGCGCATCTTCGCGACCCAATCCCGGCAGTCTTCGGGAAGCTTTTCGCTGGAGCGCCCGAGCAACTCGACGTAGCCGACGAGGGCCGTCATCGGAGTACGAATTTCGTGGCTCATGCTCGCCAGGAACTTCGACTTGATCCAACTTGCGTCCTCTGCGTCGGCCTTGTCGAGCTGGAGCGTTGCGTTGATTGACTCGAGTTCGCGCCGCTGGTCTTCGAGCTTCTGCTTGCTGGAAGCGAGGCCGCGATTGAAGTCTCTGAACGTTTCGGACTCTTGTAGCAGCGCGGTCTCGGCCTGCCTGAGGGTGGCGATCTCGGATGTGAGGTTCAGATTCAACTCCGCCTGGTTTCGGTAGCGCAGAAGGCAGTCCAGCAGTACTCCCGCAAGCGGAAGCGCGTACGCGAAGATCTTGAGTAGATGGGCGGCATTGAAGTGATCGTCGAAGAGTGCCATCGAGCCGAAGGCCATGTGCATCTGGGCCATCGCGTTCGGAATCACGCTGATCCAGAGGCAGATCAAGAAGAGATCTCGCCGCCCGCGGCAGAAGCGAGGGTAGAGTAGGCAGCCGGCAGCCAGATACAGGAACAGAGGCGCAAGCTCCCAGGGCCGCGTGAGCGGTCCGCTCGTGAACCCGGCTTCCCGCAGGCTCTGGCTCGCGGGAAGGAACTCGATGAGTCCGTAGGCCGCGACCCCGAGCAGCAGGCTGACTGCGGAGAACAGCACCAGGGAACCGGGTCCGGGCCGTTGCGAGCGTCGGGCCAGGATGATCCCGATGCCGACGATCGGAAGCAGGGCGTTGAAGAAGCGGCCCAGCGTCCAGGTGATCGGAATCAAGCCGGGGTGGCCCGTGTTCGCGTCGATCAGCCGGTCGACGACCCCCGCGTTCAGGGCGTCCATGCAGCCCGCCCAGAACAACGCAGTCGCGATGATCGGCGTCACGTAGTCGCGGCGGACGCAGAAATAGACGCAGCCCAGAATCGCCGTGAAGGCCGCGGTGCAGAAGGCCGTCCACTCCATGATCGTGTGGCCGAAGCCGCCCGACAGGGAGCGGTGCACCGAATCGCCCCAGGGGCTCGAGTTCGGCTCGACTGCGCCGCCGGCCGGGAACGAAAGCGCGTCTGCGCCCAGTCCGATCCCGGTGAGCGCCAGCAGCGACGGCAGGGCACAGATGCCACCTATGGACCACAGCAGTGCCCTTCGGGCGCGCGCGCTCGGCAGGGCGTCCTCGAGAGCCGATGCCACGTCGTACCTCCAGGTTGCGGCGTCGCGGCCGGATAGCCGAGGCGTCCGGTCGGTCGTCACCTGCTGGTGCGACCCCGCTTCCTCCTTGGGTTTCGGCCGATTGGCCCGCGGGGCTGAGGCAAGCGATTCCGTTTGCGGCGCCTCGCGTGAAGTGGCGGTGATGCACGCCTCCCGCAGGCCGGCGAGCGGGGCCGCCGGGTGATCCCGGGCGATTCCGAAGCCCGGACCGGGAGAGACGGCTTCGCCAGCGTCCGTCCGGCCTTAAAATGGATCGGGGGGCTCGGGCGCCGTGGTGCCCGAGCCCCCCGAATGTTCTTGGAGTGCCCGTTGGACTTTCTAGTGATCAGAGGCCGTACCGTGCTCGCGGGCCGCGCCGTGTCCCGGCCTGTGTACCGGCACAGCGGCGTGCAACCGCGAGCAAACAGAACTGCCTGACTTACGGAATGACGAGTAGCTTATTCGTGATGCTGATGGTGTTTCCGATCGCGGCCGCTGTCGCGTTGACCTTTCCGGCGACCGTGATTTCGCTCACAACGCTGGCTGCTACCGCCGCACTGTTCTTCTGGATCGGAGAGGATTGAACGGTCAGATCCTCCCCGGTCAGAGTGAGGCTCGTACTGTTCCCTATGGCGGCCCCGGTCAGGCTCACGTCTCCGCCGATGTTGGAGAGCGATCCAGTCAGATCCGACCGAACCAGGGAGCCGCCGTTCGTCTGCAGTGTTGCCATCTCCGTATTGCCGGTGCTGGTGCCCGAGAGCGAGTTCGCCATCGCGGCAGCCGTCAGGGAAACGGTCTCCCCGGCATCGATGAGCGTGCCGTAGACGGACGACTCCACGCCCGCCTGGTTGTCCTGAGCGCCGGCCATGCTGCTGGCGCCCTTGTTGTCGAAGGACGCCGAGTTCCCGATGGCGGCGCCCGTCATCGCTACGCCGCCCGATGTGCTCGCTTCGATCAGGTTCAGGGTGCTGGAGACCATCTCGCCCGCATTGCTCTGGCGAATCGCAGATTCCATCACCCCCTCCGAGGACGAGGACAGGGAGTTCCCGATCGCGGCGGCTGTCCCGGTCAGATCACCGGAGGCATCCGTCGCCGTCAGGTCCATCCTGGCGATGGTCTCCTTCTGCGCTTCTTGGATACTGTCGAGGTAGACGTCATCGGCCACATCTATCGATACCGAGTTTCCGATCGCGGCTGCCGTGGCGTTGACCTCTTGCGCGTCCTCAACCCTCAGATTCAGCAACGCGTTAGAGTCATCGAACTGGAGTTGGCCGTTAAGCACGATAGATGAATCGTTCGGCAGCGACTCGAAGGGTCTCGAGAGCCTGGGAAGCTCCCCCGCTCCCAGGTCCGTCACTTCTTCCGCTGCTCCTTGCGCGTCGTCATTGTCTGTGTCGGCCCGAGCACCCGGAGCGATCAGGAACAGCACACACAGCAGCGCGATTCCAAAGGGTTTCGGGTCGAGTATTCCGTTAGACATGCTTCTATTCCGTTTGGCTTGAGATTCACCTCCCAGAGAATCTCGCTTACGTTCTGGTCCTCCCGGGAAACCGCTACCGCCGCACGGCGGTAGGGGTTTCCCGGTCAGATTTATTTGACCCTAACTGGTGATTGGACTTGAATCGTCGCGGAGTTCCCGATCGCCGCAGCAGTTGCGGTGATGAGACCCGTCGGATCCCCGGGTGCTCCCGAGGGTGAGTTGTTCGAACCTGCCATACTTGGACCGTCTGACTTGAGCCAGCTGCTGACATCGCCGATGCTGTTCTGCGTCAGCACGAGGTCAAGCTGCGGGTCGGCATCGATGCTGGTTGCCACGCTTGCGCTGTTCGCAATTGCCGCGGCCGTCATGCTGATGTCTGCGAGTCCGTGGGGGGTGTGACGAGTCGAGAACTCCATGCCGGCCGAGACCGATGGTGCCTCGTGTGTCTGAATCACGTCACCGAGCAGATTTCCAGCAGCTACGAGCACCGACAAGGAGTTGCCCATGGCCGCGCTCGTCATCGTCGTGAATTCATCCACGCGAGCGAGTCCAACGACCAGGTCGGCCTCAACCACCGACTCGTTCGACTGCAGGGTCTCGAGGTCGAGTTGGCCGTTGATCTCCAGCGTGCCGGAGTTGGCGATGGCGGCCGCGGTCAGCGCGGCCTCGGCGGTACCGAAGCCGGCGTCCGCGTCTTGGAAGGCAGTCACGGAGTCGCCCAGGCTGGTCTGGCGCATTCGTATCGCCGCAAGGTCGCCCGAGCTGGTTCCCTCGAGGGTCCCCGAGGTAACCGATAGCGTGTTCGCGATCGCCGCGGCTGTGCCTTCGATGATCTCCGTGGGATGGGTCGCTTTGAGCGTCAGCGACGCATCGACCACTCCCATGGCGTTCGTCTGAGGCGCAACCAGCAGCATCGTAGACGGGCTATCGACTGTCAGCGAGTTTCCGATCGCCGCAGCGGTGGCCATAGTCTCTTTCGCATCTACCGTCTCGATCTCCAGTTCCGCGGTGACGTCCCCGTAGTTCGCCTGGTCCGTTAGCGCGGTAAGATCGAGGGTTTCGCCGCCGTTCAGCCCGATCGCAGTGCGGGCCTCTGCCAGCTTGTCTTGGATGTACACGGTATTCGATGACGCTTCCTGCGCGTGGGCCGCTCCTGCTGCCAGTGTAATCAGCAGCAGTGCGCCGAGCCTCCAAATTAGTCTTGCAGTAGTCATCGGATCTTCCCCTGCGGAGGAGTGGGAACCCAACGAGTCCGGGCTCTCACTCCTCCGAGTAGAATTGCTAACGTCGTTGGTCATTTCACCGTGATGCTAGCGCTGTTTGCAATCGACGCTGACGTCGCGGAGACCATCTCTCCGATCGAGCTACCGTCGCCCATCCCGATCATGGCAGTCACGCTGCTGGTGATGTTCGCCATGTTGTTCTGCTCGATCTCGGAGTCCAAGAAACCCACGGATTCCTGCGTCAGGCTGTTGCCGAGCGCTGCGCCCGTGATGCTCACGTCTCCGAGCAGTCCATCCAGGGTTCCGGTCACGTCGGCGCCGACGATGGTTCCATTGTTGCTCTGGTTGGCGTTGAAATCACCCTCGCCCGTGGCCGTCGCGGAGAGTGAGTTTCCGATCGAAGCACCCGTTGCCGACACATCGCCCCCTACCAGGACGGCGTCGAGCACGATCGTCGCGATCGGGTCGGCGTCGTTGGTCTGCGTCGAGATCAGGTCGAGACGGTCGGAACTGAAAGTTGCCGAGTTGCCGATCGCGGCTGCGGTGGCATCCAGCGCTCCAAAGACCGTGCTCGTTGCCTCGTCCACGCTGGCGACGACGTTCCAGCCATCGTTCGTCTGGGTGGCGGTCACGATGCCGTCATTCTGCTCCGAGGTCGCAGTCAGCGAGTTTGCGATGCCTGCGGCGGTCAGGCTGACGCTCCCGGTTACGTCGAACACGTCGCCCGAATACACTGCGGCGACGTCCGCGCTACTCGTCTGATCTGAGTACAGATCGAGCTGGGTGGCCACATCGACCGTAGCCGAGTTCGAGATCGCAGCTGCAGTGGCAGTAGCGTCGCCGTTGATGGAATCCATCGAGTTGACGATTTCTGCGTCAACGGTGAAGCCGCTGTTGAGTTGGTTGACATCGATGAATCCATCTTCGTTCTCGGAGGTCGCCGAGAGCGAGTTTGCGATCGATGCAGCCGTGACTGAGACATCACCCACGACGCTCAGCACGCTTGCATCGGCGAAGGACTCCACGTCTGCATCCGAGCTTTGGACACTCAGGAGATCGACATAGTCCAAAGCACTGACGGTGCCCGAGTTCGCAATCGCGGCAGCCGTCAGCGAAACACCGTCGCCCAATGCGTCTCCGGTGTTATGGCCAACGGTGTCGACCAGAGTCTCGATGGTTGCCGAGACCAGTTCACCCGTATTGACCTGAGTCAGTTCGACGTCCGTGCCCGTACCCGAATCGGCCGTCGCCGAGTTGCCGATGGCGGCCGCGGTGATCGCGGCGCTCGTGCCGGCTTCGATGATGTCGGTAGCGACGAAGGCCTCAACCGTCGAGGCGTTCCCCTGATCGAGGACCGTATCGAGCTCGAGCGCGGAGAGGCTTGCGCTGTTTCCGAGACCGGCGGCCGTGACGCTGACGTCCTGCCCGATGTTTTCGATGATTCCGAGACCACTTTCACCTGGTCCGCTCACTCCCGCGACGATGCCAGCTGGGTCGACGTCCGTGGAGTCCGCGCTCGCCTGGCTTTGCAGAATAAGGGAGTAGTTGAGTCCGCTGTCCGAAGTGGCGCTCAACGAGTTCCCCATTGCCGCTGAGGTCACGGAGACGTCGCCGGTGCTATCGGAGATGTCGACGAGGACGTCAGCCATGGTGTCGCCCACGGACTGCTGATCGCTGTAGAGGGCCACTCCCGTGACCGATTCGATCGTCGCAGAGTTCGCAATCGCGGCGGCGGTGGCGCTGACATCCGTTCCACCCGAGATCGTCAGGTCGAGATCCGCCGTGACGTTGCCAACCGAGTACTGCTCCTTGAGCTCGATGTCGGTGTTCATGCTCTCGGCGAGATCACTCACGATGCCGGAGACGTCGAGCTCGACGGTATCCGAGTCAGCGTCAGCGTCAGCGCCCTGGGCGAAGGCCGGAGTACTGCCCAATACGAGGACCAGCGCGAACGCGCCGATCAGCCATAGTTTGAATTGAGACATTTACTTTACCCCTTGTTGAAGTACAGTCCGTTGCTCAGGTGCCATCACTGTACGGCTGCGGAGGCATCCTCGGCCCAGCCACGTGGCCGGGTTGGCGCCTCCTGTTCCGGAAAACACTTGTCAGTAGGAATTGAATAGAGTTCGGTGAGCATGTCGAACACCGAGCGTTCGATCAGCGTACGAACGGCGAGTTGAATCGGCTCCTGGGCGCGATGTCCGGCGTTACCGTCAATCATGCCGCCGCCGATGAAGTCGATGAAGCCGCCCCGGTACTCACGCCCGATCACCTGCTTCTGCAGGGACATGACGTTGACCACCTCGAGGGTCTGTGTCTTGACCAGGCGTAGGTCGAGTCCGATGTTGAGTACGTAGAAGCGGACCCCGAGCAGGTAGCCGGAGAGGATCCCCTCCAGAGAGATCGAGCGGATGTTGTAGTTCAGTTCCGTGACTCCGCCCGCGATGTAGTAGTCGCTTCCGCGGATGGAGCCCGAGTAGATCTTTCGGTAGGGAGAAGTGCTGCTGTCACCGATCAGCTTGTTGTTGGCGAACTTGAGTTCGGCTTCGGCGATCGAGGTATCGAAGCGTTCTACCTGAGGCACGCCGGCCTTGCCCAGAGCGGAGATGGCCATCAGCGTGGCCCCCTGGGTGATGTCGTTTCCCATGGCTTGGCTGTACTTTCCCGTGTAATCGAGCAGGCGCCCCACGGTGACCGTGGGCCGAAGCGCCGCGTTCTGCTGGATTCCGCCGCGAAGGCAGCGAAGAGGTTCCGAGAAGACTGTCGTGTTGAGGGTGACGGCCGAGCTCCCAATCGGTTCGGCGTAGTTCCCGTTCTCCGGCATCGGTGTGATGCAGGCCATCAGCGAAAGTACCAGGGCCGACAGCAGGAACCCGGCGAGCCGGCGTCCCTTTCGAGAGTCTCTACTCAAGCGCCAACTCTCCATTGAGAATGAGGAGCGCGTTCTGATCCCCGGTGTTGACCTGTTCGGCGGTGATGATCACCGTGTTGCCGCTGCCGTCGATTTCAACCGAAATCGCGTTTCCGAGTGCCGAGACGCTCTGGCTGCCGAGGCTCGAGGTTCCGTTGATGCTGGTGCGGTTCCGGCCATCGGAACGCTGGAAGCGCACGATCTCGTTGCCGGCGTTTCTCGTATTGAAGCCGAAGGGCGTTTCGAAGAAGCGGAGGTTTGGCTCCACCCCGTTGAGCTCCTGTGCGTGAGCGAAGCTCGGAGAACCGAGAACCATGAGGCACAGAACTCCGGCGATTCGTTTCAGCGACATCTCGAAAATCTCCGTGTGCGGCAGCCGTTTGCGCGCATTTCGGATCTGGTTGCGCCCGGCACTTGGACCACCCGGGCTGCCCGGATTGCAACGCCCGTGCCGTGCCTCGAGGTTCCGCGCTGGCTACGAGAGGCCGAGGCGGGAGCGAATCGATACGCTCGGCCGGTGCTGGACGGGACCCGGTGCAGCGCTCTGCTACGGCTGGGTCGGGCCGCCCTTCGGGGCCGTTCGTGCAGCTGCCTGCTGAAGGGTCGCATCAGGTGTCGCGCCGATAGAGCGTGGCGCGGTGGATTCCCAGGATCTCGGCGGCCTCGGCCTTGCTCCCGTCGCAGTGCGCCAGCACCGCTTCGATGTAAGCGTCCTGCACTCGACGCAGCGACAACGACAGCTGTGCGGCCAGAGCCGCAAACTCTTCGAGCGGGCTGCTCGACAGAGTCGCGTCGTCTTCCAACTGGAGATCCTGTGCCTCGATCACGGCCTGGTCGCTGAGTGCGAGGGTTCGGATCAACACGTTCTCGAGTTCGCGGACGTTTCCGACCCAGCGATGCTCCTGAAGTCGCCAGATGGCGCTGTTGGAGAGCAGCCGCGTCCGGTCGCCCGCGTGGCGCTGCACGAGATCCTCGGCAATGAGCCGGATGTCCTGCGGCCGGGAGCGCAGCGCCGGGACCCGGATCGGGATGACGCAGATCCGGTAGTAGAGGTCGCGCCGGAATTCCCCTACCTCCATTGCGCTCCTGAGGTCGCGGTTCGTAGATGCGATTACGCGCGCATCGACCCGGATCGGAGCGTTGGCACCGACGGCTCGGACCTCACCCCCCTGAAGCACGTGAAGCAGCTTGCTCTGCAGGTGTGCGCCCATCTCGCCGATTTCGTCGAGGAAGAGCGTCCCGCCATGCGCCTCGGCGAAGAGTCCGGACCGAGTCGTGTGCGCGCCGCTGAATGCGCCGCGCACGTGCCCGAACAGCTCGCTCTCGAGCAGGCCATCGGGAATCGCGGCACAGTTGACGGAGACGAAGGGACGCTCAGCGCGAGCGCTGCCTTTGTGAATGGCGCGCGCCACGAGGCCCTTTCCGGTTCCGGTTTCTCCCGTAAGAAGTATGGGTGCGTCGCTTTCGGCGAGGCGTTCGATCAGGTGCAGGATGGCCTGCATGGCCGGGCTCGTGGTGACAAGGGGCCCGAGCCGTAGGGCCGGTCCTTCGGTCGCGTCCACTCCCGCGCTCTCATTGGCCCTGCCGCGCAGTACCCGTTCGACCATGAGGATCAGGTCCCGGGGCTCGTCGGGCCGGCGCGCGTAGTCGACTGCGCCCGCGCGCAGTGCGTCGAGCGCCAGGGATCCGCCGAGCGCGGAGGCGAGCAGGATCACTCGAGTTCGGGGCTCGAGCGCCTGGGTCTGTTCCAGAAGTTCGAGTCCGCAGGCGTCCGCGTCTGCGATTACCAGGTCGAAGGGATGTGCCGCGACGAGTGCGAGTGCCTCTTCGGTGGTCTGCGCGCCGAGTACGTCGTAGCCGTGCTTGCTGAGTTCGTTCCTGAACCCGTCGCTCGTGGCGAGTTCCGGGAATACCAGCAGCAGCGTTCCTTGAGTGACCACCTCTCCCCCGCTTGAGCGGACCGGCGGCGGACCCGGGAATGCCGGGCCTCGTGCTCCGCTCGGGTGCTGCGGGATGCAAGCTCAGGTCCGGAGCATCGCGAAGACGCAGGCGGGCCGTCAGCTGGGCGGGAAGGAAGGGATTTTCCGGTCAGAGGCTCGGGCAGTTGGCTCCGGCTGTGCGCAGCACAACGGGACACCGCGGCGGTGGGCCGTAGCGAAGCGGCGGGCACGGCGGCCGCGCCCGGCCGTTCGGGAGAGGGCCAGCTCGAACTAGAGCAGACCGAAGCGCTTGCGCTTGCGGTAGAGCGTGGTGCGCGCGATCCCGAGAAGCCGCGCCGCTTCCGCGTTGTTCCCCTGGGTGGCGCGCAGCGCCTGCTCGATGGTGCGCGCTTCTAGCGCGTCGAGATTCAGCGTGGACTCGCCTCCATCGGCCGGTACGTCAGACCCGGCTCCGGGAGCCAGCCCCGGGATCCCAGCCTCGTCCGCCCTTCCAGCGTGCCGGGAGGCTCCGAGCCGCACCCGGTCCGGCAAGTTCTCTACCTCGATGCGCTCTCCCGTCGCGGTCGCAAACCCGCTCTGGATCGCGCTGCGGAGTTCACGCACGTTTCCGGGCCAGTCGTACTGCAGCAGGATGTCGAGCGCCTGCCGCGAGAGCTGCCCGGCCTTGCGTCCCGCCGCGCTCCCGATCTGATTGAGAAAGCTCATGGCGAGCAGGGGAATGTCGTCTCGCCGATCGCGGAGTGCCGGCAACTGGAGTTCGAATACCGCGAGCCGGTAGTACAGGTCGTGCCGGAACTGCTTCTCTTCGACGCTCTGCCACAGGTCCCGGTGGGTCGCGGCGATGATGCGGAAGTCGGACGAGATCTCGGACACACCGCCGACGCGCATGAAGCTGCCCTCTTCGATCACGCGCAGCAGCTTGGCCTGTACGCCCGGACTGAGTTCCGCCACTTCGTCCAGGAAGAGCGTCCCGCCGTCTGCGAGTTCGAAACGGCCGGCCCGACTGCTGACCGCGCCCGTGAACGCCCCCTTCTCGTGCCCGAAGAGTTCGTCCTCCTGCATGGTCTCGGGGATCGCCGCGCAGTTGAGCGCCACGAAGGGGCCCGCGTGCCGGTTGCCGCGCGTGTGGAGTGCGCGGGCCGCGAGTTCCTTGCCGGTCCCGCTCTCTCCCAGGAGCAGGACCGTGAACTGTGCGCGCGCGGCCTGGTCCAGCCGACGGTAGAAGCTCAGCATCTCGGGCGAATTTCCGATCATCCCCAGGTAGCCACGGTCACCCGGATTGTGGGCCTCGTCCGCGAGACGCTCCGTGATCCTTCGGAATTCCACCGCCTTCTCGGTGGTGAGCAGCAGCCGTTCGTTGTCCAGGGGCTTGGTCAGATAGTCGACGGCGCCGAGTTGGACCGATGCGACGACGCTCTCGATCTCGTTCTCCACCGTCATCATGACCACGGGAAGATCCGCGCGGGCCAGCTTGATCCGGGTCAGGCACTCCAATCCGTTCATGCCCGGAAGGTTCATGTCCAGAAGCACGAGCACCGGATTCGCCCGCTCGAGCGCAGTCAGGGCGCTCTCGGCGTCGGCGAAGAGTTCGGGCCGGTAGCCCTCCTCGTCGAGCGTTCCGGCGACGAGTTCGGTGATGTCGGGGTCGTCGTCGACGATGTAAATCAGATCGTGGGACTTCTTCTCGGGTTGCATCCGGTGTCCTGTCGAAGGGCCGCGGAACCGGGGTCGGCCCGCGGGCACGTTGCCTACGGGTTATCGGACGTGGGGGGCAAAGTCTTGGGCTTCGCGCGCTAAGCGTGGCCAGCCCAGGCCCCGCTACGGGCGCTCCTGGCCCAGGGGTGCGGATTCGGGCCCGGGCACCACAACTGGAGGCAGCCCGCATGGAACGGTCGTTCTTCCTGACACAGCAGGCTCTCGCGTGGGCGGAGGGGCAGTCGGAGGCGCGCCGGCGGTCATTGCGCCGCCGCGCGGGAAAGCCCGGCCTGCGGGTCGGCGCCCCTTCCGCAGTGCGCCGCCCGCCGGCCGGGCCGCACGAGCGCTCCCTACCTCCAGGTCGCTCCTCCTAGTGAGAGGAAGGCACCCGAACGCACTCGTGCTGAATTGCGTGGCTAGGTCTCGACCCCTCACACTGGCGGCTACCTCGGACCGTCGTCTCGCAGACCGGGGGGGCCGCCTCGGTCTCAGTGAGGATGTCTTTCTCGAGGGACCATCAGCCTACGTGTGAAATATTCCCACGTCAACTCTCCGCCTTTCGAGCAGGCTTCCCGGGCATCCGGGGGGTGCCTGCCCGCGCCCGCCGGCGGATCGCACAAGGGCGCGGGGGCTTCTGCGAGCGGGTGCGCGCGCTTCCGGGCCAGACTCGCAGGGGCGGCGGGCGGCTCAGGAACTGCGGGGCCCGCTAACGGGGCGACCCAGACTGCCTGCGGTCAGGAATCCAGCCACCCCGGGGCTCTGATCAAATCCAGGCCTCAGCGCCCCCTGCGACCGAATCCATGTCTGGGCGGACCCTCCTGGCTGAGTTCCAGGGCCTTCTCGAAAACTGCGCGGGCCGCTTCCTCGATGCTCGCGTAGGCTTCGCCCTCGAGGCTGACGCGGGCGGCGCGAAAGTCCTCCTGGCTGAACGAGGTCGTCACGCGCGGCCGCAACGAGAACAGGTGCCCCCGGTTCACGACCTGCGCCGAGACTCCCGCCTTGGGCTTGGCGGCGGCCTTGGGCTTAGAGGCGGCCTTAGGCTTAGCGGCGGCCTTGGGCTTAG
>SPKZ01009379.1_pt1 | contig 19046 bp, 13 predicted proteins | sample 2456571 | NCBI WGS metagenome assembly SPKZ01 (sample SAMN11192286, study PRJNA482655) | marine metagenome | biome: ENVO:00000447; feature: ENVO:00000244|ENVO:00000211|ENVO:00000569|ENVO:00002023; material: ENVO:00002151; isolation source: ocean water from marine abyssalpelagic zone ... | reverse complement strand
GAAGGCTTTGTGCTACAAACCTTATTTTTTAAGAATGTATTCCTAAATTTTAAAAAGCAAAAAGCCGCTATAAAATAGCGGCTTTTCTTAATATGGCGGGCAGAATGGGACGAATATGGGAACTGGTCATACTCTATAAAAAAATAGGCTTAACAATAACTTAATTATATCTATCTCAATTTCATACTCATAACTACAAGTAGAAAATTCACTCTGCTTGTAGTTATTCACTTTGAATATGATCATTCTTATAAAATATCACTATGGAAAATCAAACCATTTTATTATACCAGATTGTGCCATCAGCAATATGTTCAGATAGCTCATTCTCAATTATATATTCAAATTTTTGTAAAACTTTGCCTAGCTTTGAACAATCGATAGCTCTTTTATACAGTTTAGTTATAGAAGTAAACTCTAATTTTGTTTTATAACTATAAAACTTTCACTATCTGAGTATTGAAAAAAAGTGAATTATTACTTCCATTGTCACACCATTAATTTAACCAATATAAATTTGAAAAGTATATGTTAGTACATTTACTATTCGATAGGAATCATCAATTAAATTCATATAAATTATATAGTTAAGAAACACCCATCTTTTCATGTTAAACATATCATAGTTAATTGGAAAAGACTATTTCTTCACTATAAATAGCTTTATATGAACATAATATTATTGGACTGACTTAACTTATAAACCTAAAATGGCTTACCTTTCAATTAACAGGCGATAGCAATGAATACAGTAGTTAAAGATTGGTCTTTAGTTTCAATTATTGATAATGAGCACTTTCTTGGCCGGGTTTTATGGGGAGTTGTTGTAGAAGATATGAGCTGCCGCTATCTAACCGACGATTATGTATCTACTTCAAAGATTATAAAAATATACCATCAGCTCATCACAACCAACAGTGGAAGCATTTACCAGGTTATCGGCAAAGGTAGATTATCTACTATCAATTATGATGATTTTGAGCTTCTTAGGAACGGATTTAGTCCCGAACAAATTTTTGCTCTCTGTAGTTCAAACAAACCGACAATGCACTAGTAACTTAGTTAACAGCACCAAGGATTATTTACCCAATCCTTAATCACTTTTAGCTCTTTATCCCCAAGATAACGCATGGCTTTGAATAAATTAAAATCATACTCCCCTCTACCACCAGTCCATACCTCTAATGCAAATTTACACATCACAGCTTGTCCTGAAGAGCAAACAACCAAATAATCGTCAACACGCTCTTGCATGTATCTCCCTTCTTCAAAATCCCAAAGAGGTAATAAGTAAGGAGCACTATTTTCAAGCCATAACGCAAACGAAGCTTCATGTGGTAGTAGGTTTTTGTATAATTTCATTTTGATTAAGGTGATATTACCTAATGAATAGTTCAAAACTAAAAAAAATCAAGCACCAAACCAACAAATATCTATATTTATCAATAATTTAATTAATACTATATTAAATAACAACTTTAATCATTAAATAAGCAAACTATTGATTTCAATTAGAATATGCAATGTTAATATTATTGCAAATATTAAATGATATTATACGTTAAATTAATTCAAACAGAGTTATTTTCCCTTATAAATCAATACTATAGAGTTTATATTCGTTTGATGCATATGTTGCGTTTTTCAATGCTATTCTTTGACGAAATATTTTAGTTTTTCAGCCAAGAATAATTATACCCCTTCCCTAATAAGTCACTTTTCAGATCTTTTTGAATTTGTTTACTACAACGCATATATACTGAACGAAGCTCATTATCGTAGCTGTCCGGTTTAAAGCCCCGCTCTATCGCTTTTTGATACCATTCGTATCCTTCACTGACATTACCAAGTAAAATATTTGATGCACCAATGAGAGTACAGGGCCTAAAATCAGAAGGAGTTAACAAGTTGGCTTCACTTCCTAATTTTAAAGAATCTTCATATTGGCTCAAATCTCTATATACACCACCAGAGGTTGTGAGTAAGGCAGAGTTTAACTTCTTATTGCCTTTAGAAAACTTAAATGGGTAGTTAGATTTAACAACCCCAAGCACCTCCTGAGATGACTTTCCTTTTCTATAATCAGCTATCGCATTAACTAAGTTCCAAGGCTTATTGCTCTGTTTCCATTGTGCTAGATGGCTTTCAGCTCTGTTTATATAAAACGCTTGAGTGACATTTTCATTATTAAAGCCTTTATCATCAAGCCAGATAAAGTCTTGCTCAACAATAACACCACTTTGGAGGCGCTTTAAAATTTTGGCTGCGTGAGATCCTTTTTTTATTCTACTTATGCCAAATTCAGGAAAGTCACAAAAGTTCTTTAAATATTGAGCTTCTTGCAACCTAAATTTCTCCTGAACTCTCCTCGCTAATTCTGCTTTCTCAATAGCTTTTAACCTTTCAGCTTCTTGTTGTAGTGCTAACTCCTCTTGCTCAAAGGCTTCTAAATAGGTATTGATAGCCTTAGTTATTTCTTGGACTGTTTCTGTTAAAAGCTCTACACCATTCGTCGCTTTGAGCTTTTTGGCATTAACTTTCATTTTTAAACAAAGACCAAAAAACTCATTTGAGTTGTCATTTTCATCAAGATGTTCAACGAGGTAAAGCAAGCTTATAAACTCTTTACCCATTAACAGTGAAAGTTTTCCTATGTCAGAAGAAGTAACACTCGTCTCATCTGTAGAGTAATACCTAAACAAAACCTCCATGTAAGTATGATGAATTGGAAAATTTGATTTTGGAAATAAAGTCTTTGCTTTTTTAACTATTTGATTCAATTTATTAACTTCCCTGTACTACAGTTTATTATTAGAACACGTCATTAATGACTATAAACACTCTGCCCTTGTCCTGGGTACTTTTCAAAAATATGCATATAAACTTCACTACAGGTTTTCGGCCACAATTCATCATCGTATGATTCAGGCAAGCTATCTAACACTTCCTCAATCATATTTTTAACTCTGGCTTTGGTTCGTTGTTTCTTGCGCCAATCTATTACCAGCATTTCCTGCATTTTTTCGGTTAGCTCTTTGGCAATTTCTTTAACTTTATTACGCTCTTTGTCCGAGAGTGGTGCGTCTTGAATCATCAAGTCATATACAGCTAGTTCTTCTTCGGTTAATCCTTCACGCACAGTACGCTTTTCTTCATGTTCTAAGTCATTGATAAATTCTTTTAATGTGTTAAAAAACTCTTCTGCGGTATAAGCACCAAGGTTATATTGTTCAACCAATTCTAAGAACTTTTGTTGTAAGTCTTGTCGAGCCTTATTCTTTAATACCATTGGCTGTAGTTTACGTTCAATAAGGTTTTTTAAGCGCTCAGCATCAGACTGTTTTGGTTTTTCAACTTTTGCCACCATTGTCGCAAGCGCATCAAAATCTATTTCAGCAATGTTTATAGGCTCAGGTAAGTTACTCTTGATCTGAATCGTAGATATTGACTCATCAAGTAGTTCATTCACCTGATTCCTAACCACATCTAATACATCTTCATCATCAATAGATAAACCAGACTTCAATCGCATTTGCGAGTAAATAATATTAATGGCTATACGATGAGGAACATATTGATTGGCACTATCATCAGGCATAATAGCTTTGAAAATTCGATTGATTTGTCGAACAAAAGCAGTGAATTCTTCTTTGTTTTTTGGCTCTAACAGGATTTCACTGGCATTATCTAACAATGATAGTTTTGCAAAACCATCAGCCGGAGCAGAAATAATCCCTGCTAAGTCTATATCCTTTGAATTTAAAAACACTTGCAACTCCCCCGTAGCTATACCGAGTGCAGTAACCAGTTCAGACTTATCTTTTGCGGGGCTATCTACATTATAATTAGCACCGCCTTCAGCGACACCGCCACCATACATACCAAGCGCTTGTTGCAGAGAGCTAAAAATATTGATGTAGTCAACAATTTGCCCCGCAGACTTACCTGCATAAACTCTGTTAGCACGCGCAATGGTTTGCATTAGCGTATGGCTTTTTAAAGGTTTATCTAGATAAAGTGTCGAAACTGCCGGAGCATCAAACCCTGTTAGCCACATTGCGCAAACGAATACTATTCGTAAATCGTCTTCTGGATCTTTAAACTTTTCATCCATTTTTTCTTTAAGAAAACGCTCGCGGTGTGGTTTATAGTTAAGACCTTTTTTAGTCAGGCGTTCATCATCATTTTGACCACCTGATACAACAACCGCCATATCCATTGATGACATATGCTCAATTTGATAGTTTAACTTATTTAAACGACTTCCCGTTGCATATTTAGCTTGTGTTTTTAAGCTAGATAGCTTTATTTTCCATGCCGCTGTAACCTTGTCATACATTTTAATGGTGGTTGCTTTATCAATAGACACAACCATTGCTTTGCCAAGCCTACCATCAGAAAAAGGGGCGCGGTTTATATAGTGTTCAACGAGATCTTTAGCTACCGTTTCTAAACGGTCATCACGGGTAATGATATGGTAGGCTTTTGAAAATTCAGTTTCTAATCGCGCTTCTTGTTCGTCCGTTAAATCTGCCTCATCTAAAATCTCAGCAATTTCACCGCCAATATCTTCATTTGATATTGATACTTCCGGTACGCGATTTTCATAATACAACGGTAGAGTAGCGCCATCATCAACAGCATCAGAAAAATTATAAATACTGATGTAATCACCAAACACTTCTTGTGTTTTGGCTTCTCCTGCAAGTAATGGCGTGCCTGTAAATGCCATAAACGAAGCATTGGGCATAGCATTACGCATGTTCATCGCTAAAGAGTCGTATTGACTCCTGTGGGCTTCATCCGTGATCACGATAATATCGTCACGTTCAGATAAAACTGGATAGTTACCTTTTTCGTCCCCTTTAAATTTTTGAATTAAAGTAAAAACAAAACGATGATCTTCACTAAGCAATGACTTTAATTGTACACCAGACTCAGCCTGACAATTTTCAGTAACAATACCAGCAGCATTAAAAGTTTTATAAATTTGATCATCAAGATCTGTTCTGTCGGTAACTAAAACAAATGTCCAGTTACCTGTATATTTACGAAAGGCTTTTTTACAGAAAAAAACCATCGAAAAGCTTTTTCCACTGCCTTGTGTATGCCAAAACACACCCAATTGCCCTGTTCGTTCTTTTACATTAGTTAAGCCAGAAAGTGCTTGGTTAACACCAAGATATTGATGGTACTTAGCTATTATTTTTACTGTACTTTTTGTTTTTACAAACAATACATAGTTTTCAATAATATCAAGTAAGCGATTTTGCTCACACACACCACGTATAACAACTTCAAGACTGACTTTACGTTGCTCCGACTCACTCTCAATTTTCTTCCATTCAGCAAAGTGTTCCCATTGACTGGATATAGAACCAACCTTTGATTGAACACCATTAGATAGAAGAATTAATTGGTTGAAAGTAAATAGCTGAGGAATAGTTGTACGATAATCAGCAAGATTGTCTTTATATGCTGTTAGCAAGTTTTTATGGCTCGCTTTTAGCTCTATAAATACAAACGGAAGACCATTAATAAAACCTAGTAAATCAGGGCGACGAGTCTCAATTTCGCCTGTAATACTCATTTGGCTACACAAAAGAAAGTCATTTTCTGAAGAGTTATTCCAATCAACGTAACGAACTACACAATCATCTTCGCCTTCAGCCTCTGTAGTGTAAACATAACCATTTTGTAATAGTTCATACACTGCTTCGTTGGCTGAAACTGGTGTCATAGCACTTCTATCTCGCGCTATTTCATCAATGGCTTCTTGAATAATGAGTTGGTTAACATCAGGATTTAGCTTTAGCAATGCAGCTTTTAATCGAGAAAATAACACAACATCGTTGCGCGTTTCTCTGCCAAAGAATAATGACTCATTTTGTAATGATTCATCATCAACAGAGCCAAAAATCTCATCCCAACAAGTAGCCGTTTCCCAGTTTAATTCAGAGAATAACTGTATTGCTGGTTGCTCTACTATAGCGTCTTCCGTGTAAGTCATTACCACAACCTTCTTAATAGTTTACCAAACTGTATTTTATTCTTGAGATTCAACATTATCATCTGATTCTTCTGCAATCTTGGTTCTCAACTTAACATCATTAAAAGCTTCTAATAAATTTTCATGTGTAAATGTCATAATCACTTGAGAAACTGAAGGTTTTTCTGACTGAAGATATTGTTCTATTTCTTTAATAAGCTTTTCTAACCAATCAATCTCAATAAAAAGATCATCTTCACGGTATACACGCTCATACCGTTTTACTAAAACATTAGATAAATGGCGCTTATCAACATTTGGCATTTCTAAGAGTACATTTAAAAAATCTTTGGGTTCGATGAATTGCAGGATTGGCTTATCGTAATAAATACTTTCTTCTCTATCTGAACCATCAAAGAACTTAGTAACTAAACTTGGCTCACTTTTCATTTGTTGAAGTAATTTAGAAGAATTTAAAGCTAAGTTGTCAGCTAAATATTCATCAACAAAGTTATTTATCAATGTCGATACTTTTTTAAACTCTTCTGTGCTCGCTGTTGTATAACCCAAATTCGCATAACCACTAAAACCATTTAGGTCTTGAATAATATTTTCATAAATATTGGCATTTTTATTTACACGGAGATCAGCTAAGTAATTTTCAATGCCATTAATAATGTCATCTGGTTTATTGCTACTTAAGCCTTTAGCTATATGATCAATAAACATTCCTGCAACGTGTTTTAAAACACCTAAATCGATATACTCTCTATTATCAAATGAATGTTGCACTGAGCTTTGCAAACTTATGAATTCGCTATCTTCTAAATCCACCAAATACCATAATTTAACCCAAGCTGGTGTACTTGTTTCTAAAAAATATTTTGTTGATTTTAAAGCCTTATTAATTGACTGTGTATCAATATAACCTTTGGCAAAAAAGTTAACCCAATCAGTGGGGCTAATTAAAGTATCAGCAAAGTCTAAGTCATACTTTTCTGTTGCTAATTTTAATTTGCTAGGAGGTTTATCCTTATTACGGCCAAACTCTTCTTGAATTAAAAAGCTTAACCCTACGAGCCTAGATAGCTCACCAGATTTAATATCGCCTGAATGAACTTCCATTGAAATAGCTACAAATAGTGAAAAGAAATGTTCAAGCAGTTCTTTCTTCTCTTTAATTTCACTATCAAATATTTCAATCCATTGTTTTAAATCTAAAATACATTTCCTAAGAGACCTTAAATTTTCGTGTTTAGACTGTTGAAAAACACGTATGATTTTTTCTTTATTGTTATTTAGTATGTCTTTAATCTTACTGTTAGCCACTAACTCGCTTGTGTTGATGGCAGGAAAAAGTTCATTTACAAAATTATCAAAGACATTAGAAACATCAGGTTCTACTTGTACCGTCTTACCTATTAATTTTTCTTTAATATCAACATAATTATATTTGTCACCATCTGAATTCTCCTTAGCAATAAGTTTGTCTTCATCTGCAACAATGATGACTTTATATCCATCTTTTTCAATGAAGTAATTCATGTACCCAAGTATCACTTGTAAATTCAGTTCACAACGTTCTAAATCGTCAAATACCAAAATACAGTTACGAGTATCGGTTAGGTAGTCAGCCAAATTAATATCCGGCACAGTAACACTTGCTGTTGCATCTGCTTTACCATCTCCATCTAAGTCAATCTTAAGTGCACCTTTAAGCACCCCTTTGGCAATTTGACCAGCGAACATTACTTTTTTGTTAGAAAGGATCGGGTTGAGTTGTTCAAAAAATTTAGCTTCAATATCACTAATATCATTTATGCCATACAAGCTAACGTACAAGAACTTGAAATCTTGGTTTGCTTCTTCTAAGTCTTTAATGCAATCTTTAACGAGGTGTGACTTTCCACACCCCCACGGGCCTTTAACCAACAAAGCATATTCAGGTGCCACTTTCATCGAACAATAGTAGTTAATTAAGTTCTTGGCATTTATGTTTATATCAGACACTTTTTCTTCTCTCTTAGACTTAAATCGAAACTTTGTTAATCTTTTTAGCCATTCAAAAAACATTAAATATCCTACCCAATTTAATGACTAACCTTCAATCTGCATATCAATAACTTGCTGTATTAGTTCAACAGCGTAAGGGAGTTCAGAAACTTGAGATATTTTCAATTCAACGTCACCATTGCCCCATCTACCTAAATTAGTGACATCTTTACAAAGTCCTTTAGGGTCATGTATATCTTTATATTTACAGTTCAAAGACAACCTCAAACCAGAAGCCTGCGGTACAACATCGACAAAATTGGTATCTAATTTAAAAGCGACATAAAGCTTCAAAAACTCTTCTGTTGCATTTTCATCTAATGCTAAAACTTGAGCTTTTAATTTTTGATATAAATCTTTTGGTGTTCCTTTGAATATGTATGGGTGATCTTCTATTGAATATGATGACTTTTGCTCATTAGAAGTTTGGTAGCTATTCAATACAGACTCTTCCAAATATGGACATCTCCATACATCTGTCATTTTACAGCTTAAAATATCTGAACGATTTTTGATTTGGTCTTCATTCCAGCTACTTAGTTGGTTGAGGCTTTGATTAAGTTTTAATGGGCTTTGAGCAAATCCACCTTCCATATCCTTTTTGATAAGGAATGGTTTGTCACTCAACTCAGAGTTATAGCCCGTTAATGTTAAATTACCAATGGTGTGTAGATATGTCTCTTGAACGCGTTGCCACTCTTCGCCCAACTCTGTTTGCCATTGAACAGATAAATCTCTATTTTGAGGCATTACATGTTCAATGGTGTAATCTTCAACAATGACTCGCTCTTTCCTACCAAAATTTTCCAGCCTTCTAAGCCAATAGGCTTTACTGCGAATGTTATACATATCCTTAGTAGCTAAGCAGCGTTTAAATTCATCATCGGAAGGATAACGTCTATAACTCGTTAATTTGAGTAGTTCTGCTTTAAAGCTTTCTAAATACTTTTCTTTCTTTAATGACTTGCCAAAAGCAGCAAAGGTTTTGTTTAAAGAGTTAGTCGGAATATCACAAATATATCGACGAAATACATAACTTTCAATAAATCGAGCGCATTGCTCAAACTCTTCTAAAGTTAAAATTTTAAAATGATAATCGTGATACAGCACTAGTATTAAAGGATATGCAACATCAACTTTATAAGCATTAATATCTTTAAATACTTCTAATAACTTAGGCTGTTGTTCTAATTCTCTAGCAAAGGAGATATAGAATGTGGCATGTAGGTGAACGTCAGCAACAATTTCTGCAATATTACTTTCTAATGACAATGCGTACTTTTTGAAAGCTTCATATACATCATTTATTCTGGGGGGTTTACCTGTTTTTAAAGTTAAAAAGTCACGCATAAATTGGTTAAACAACCAACTGTACTCACCATGACCAAAATCACTTTCCATTGGGAACCAGTAGTCATTATAAAGTTGCTTTTGTTGTACAGGTTCAAGACCCATTAATACGTAATTACGAATAAGGTCAGCTTGGCTTAAATCTAAGCCTGTAGAATTTAAGCTTTCAAAGATAAGTTGAGGGTTATCTTTTTCTCTATCCAAAGCAATATCAACAATCATCAGCTTTTGTAAGCCGTTATAAACATCATTCAATTGCTCAACAGTCGAATTTTTTAGCTTCCTTTCGAACAATAAAAAGTTTTGAATAACCCTTAATGAAGATTCATCATCTTTAATCGCTTTCCCATCGACTATATTACGAAGCGCATCATCGTCAGCCTTGGTCAATATCAGTTTATAGAACAGTTCTCCCTCTTCAGCATCATTACACAGATAATATTTTTTTAGTTTCTTAGCATTGGTTCCATCGACAATATCTTCAATACCATCGTTATGTCTCTGTTGTATTTCACGTGTTAATGCCGCAATCAATAATGTGGTGGAAGTTAAACGTTGTTGACCATCAATGACCAACAATTCAGGAACATCGCTGTGGCTATAAAGGCTACGTTCGACATACACAACAGAACCAATAAAGTGAGCCTCTAATTTTGTAGACCCCGCATGCACAATATCTTTGAATAATTGCTCACATTGAGAGTGATTCCAGCTATATTGGCGCTGATAGATAGGAATGATAAATTGTGCAGACTTTTGTAAGAATTTGAATAGTCGTGTTTCCGTTGCTTTCATTGTGTATCCTTAATTTTTCTATTGATTTTATTGAACAGACTAGCGATAAAACTTAACGCCTATAGATAACCTGGCAGTTCACCGTTATCCAAATAATCTAATAAATCTGCATCATCTAAAATTCCACGGTAAAATATAGCTTCCCACCGATTTACAGATTGCTTTTCTGCCTTTCTTAAAAAACGCTTTAATACACGTTCAGCTTTTTCTGGCGTATCATCAAGTCTCTCATCACTTATTAGCGATAATAAATTTAAATACTCCAATTGACAGAATTCTTCAAATCTTTCAATGAAATCAACACCATCAATATGTCTGAGAACAAGAGAATGTAAAGGTTCTTCTATAGAATCATTAACAGTAACATCGAATTTTTGAGGTTTATTAAATGGAGGTAGGATATTTACTGAAACTAAAGGCTCTTCAATTGCATCAAAATATGGATGAATGAATAGTTTTTCACCTTGAGCGTTTATATAGTCTGAACCTTTTCTACCTTGGCACTCGCTACACATGGGAGTTAAATTAGCAATAACTACTGATAATTCAGGGTATTCTGATTTCGGTAAATAGTGATCTAGTGTACCTGGCTTGCCTGACTCTCCACAGCTTGGGCAAAATAACAAACCATGCTTTCTACGTAACTCTTCAAGGATTTCATACGGCTTTTTGTCTTCATCAGGGGAATACAGACCAATTAATGATTTTTTACGCTTTTCTGTCAATCTAACTTTTGGATCTGTACTTTCCTTTTTATTCTTTGGTTTTCTCTTAGATTCAGTATCTATGCTTGCTTTACTTAAATAACTTTGTATATCTAATGGCTGGATTACACTTGGTTCGGCTGAGTTTTCAATATAGTTAAGTATTGCAGAATTCCAATCATTTTTAATTGCAGCATAAAAGTCTTTATAAAAAACTCTCTCTCCAATGACTTCATTAACAACTTTGACTGAATCGTAAAGGGGAATATCAAGTTTAGCTACCACTATACTTTCTCCCTAGACTCAAAATTTTCATCGTCATTTCTTCGTTAATTTCATCACCTAAATCTTGTATTAATTTTTCAGCATCAGGGTCTTCTTGCATCTTTGAATCCAACCACTCATCAAATGGTTTAGAAACCGACTTGTCTCCAAAAACATAAGAAGATATACGCTGAATATTACCACCAAAAGTTTCAAACGGAGGGTGTTCAACCTCCATTTCTCCTTCATGCTTGCGATAAACATGAATACAGTTCGCTGGTATCTCTCTAGCCATTGCTAATGAATGTGTCGCTAAAATAGCTTTAGAATTAAAAGCTTTAAGGACTTGTTTTAAGAGTGAAATGAATTCAATTTCAAGTGTTGGATGTAAAAACAATTCTGGCTCATCAATTACAACTAGGCTGTCATTCTTTATTTGCCCTACAACATTAAGAACAATATAACAAAAGAGCCTTTGACCAGAGCTTATCTCTACTTTTTTACCATTCTTTATGAAAACCACACCATCCTTAAAACTAACACTTTGAGTGATGTCTATTCCCCATTCTTGCATCAGTTCATATATATCATCATTGATAGGAAAGTATTTTTTATCACCATCAACAATATACTTAGGAAAGTTTGATATTAATTCAATCCCCTCTATATCATTTTTAATCTCAAAACCTAACGTGTCAAAATCTATAGCTGGTTGTAATACCGACCAAATAGCTTCAATCTTACTTGTCCAGTTAGGCATAAAGTTAAATTTATGGTCGTCATAAAAAGCTTTCAAAAGTGATGAAATTGAATCACTCGCAGGAAGGTTTCTGCTAATACCTATTTTCTTTTCACCATCTTCTTTTTCAATTTCTTTTCTGAAACCAAAATATTTATACGCACCTTTATCTTGTAGATGTGTATTTGCTAAATCAATCGTAAACTCTTCAAATGGGCTATAAGAAATGAGGATTAATCTTGATATGTTAGGAGATTTTTCAAAGGGAACATGGCCTTGTTCTTTGAGTTTTTTAATATCTCCACTCTCGACACCGAGCCAATATTCGACTAATGACTTTAATGTATATGATTTACCTATCCCATTAGAGCCAATCAATAAGTTAATATCGTAAGGTAAATTTTCAGAATTGAATTTGAATGAAATTGGTTCAGTAGTCCCATCATACCTTCGAGCATTTAGCACAAAATCTTTAATTGATGACTCTTGTTGAGCAAATAAAGACCAACCATCTGAAAAGGCTTTACGCGCTCCTGCTTCCCGTAAAGCGGACTTATCAAAATGATCATGTTTGGATAGTTTTATTGCGTGTTGATCATTTGATATGTTTATCAGGTAGCTAGCATCACGAGTGACTTCCAAGATCTTAATGGTTGCTGCTACTCCAAGTTTACCTATTAAAGCAGAATAAAAATCTATATCACTTGGGACTGTAATATAATTAAGTTCAGGTATAGGAAAGAATCCATCCCATCCATTTTCGCATAATTCATTAAGTTTTTTAGAAGACCATATATCATCTTCGATATAAAGTTTTAATGAAAATTCAATAAATTTATCTTTATCAAAATACAAGATGGCATTTAAACTTGTAGTTATCCCATAATCATCAAAATCATTATAAGATAAAGCTATCATATTTGACTCACCGTCAAGCCTTGTCGGTTTCCATTTCCAATTTGTTCCCTTGTGGTAATAAATTTTCACAGATTAATCCTTTAGTTCTATTTGACCTGATATTAATTTAGGTAACAGCATATCGCGCTGTTTTTTAAGGTTTTGGTTTCTTTTTTTGAGGTTAACAACAACTTCATAAAATTTATGAGTGATCTTTTCAAACTCGTTAATTAGCTCCTCAGGTGGTGCTATGTACTTTAACTGTTTTAACGTCGTTTGAGTCAAAAGCGGTTGAGCTGAGCCTCCTGCATATTTATTTAAGTTGAAGTGTTCTAAGAGTAAGAATAAATATGAAATATTAGTATCGGTTTTGCATTTGGCTATTATTGTATTATCTGATCCCCAGAACCTATCGAAACAATACTCTACTGCACCACAGTACGCACCAACACGGCCAATAATGACAGCATTTTCATATTTCCACGCTTCTGCTTTACCAACGATGCCGTTGGCACCATATAATTCAAATTCACCTTGCTCTGATTTAGTGCACTTTTTGCCATTCCAGAAATCAAAAGACTCTGAAAACACCTTAACCTCCCAACCTTCGGGGATTTGGCCTAGAGGTGAGTCGATGAGCTTTGGCTTGCCTTTACTTTCAATAAGAGCTTTAGGCGAGGAAGCATCAACATTATCGGCATGGACTGGATAGCGGAAGTTAACAAACCACTCGCGATAAAGGGATTGCGCCATGTCTTCTAAAATAGCGATACGACGGTTATTATTTTCGATTAAGTTGTCGTATTTTTTTACTAGATGAGAAACTTTAACTTGTTCAGCTAGAGGTAAAACCTCAAGCTCTATTTCTTCAAATGTACTCTTTTTAACATGCTCTCGTCCTGAGGCAGAACCGCCTTCTACTACCTTTACTCTATTAATACTTTGAGTCATTAAATAGTAAACATAATCTTGATCATATTTTTGTTTATCAACGACAATAGAGTTAATTTGTTGGTTTGTTGCAGATGGCTTATCAAGCTGACATAGTTTTCCTATAGTACCGATTGTAACGACACATGTGGTTCCAACAGGTAATAGTCTTCCTTTACTCGTTTGTGTAGCTCCATCACTGAGCTTTGTTTCAGTATCAAATACTCTTCTTGAACCTTTTATCAAATCTGATGGTTTAACGAATAGGTGCTTTCCACCCCACATTTTCTCATCTTTAGTCGGAGGTGTACTTCCAGTAAAAACCTTTCCTAAATCTTTAATTTTAACTTTTCGTAAAAGGATCATGGGATTATCGTCCCAAAATCAAGGTTGCATTTTTTGAAATATCATTTTCTAATTCATGAGCTTCAGAATTAAGTGTTTCTAATTCTTCTAACAATGTTTCAAACTTTAAATTAAAGTCTTCATCTTCCAATTGTTCGCCTTCAGCAACACCCACATATCGCCCAGGATTTAAGCTGTAACCTTGTTCGATAATTTCCGCTTTGGTTGCAATTTTACAAAGTCCGGCAATGTCCTGATATTCAAATTTACTTTCAGTAACGCCACCATCACTTTTAAAGAAAGTTTCAAGTGTATAACTGCCATCATTGCCTGTATCTGGGTGCGTTTCTAAGTAAGTATTATCAATGTCTTGCCCACGGTATAAACGGACAATATTAGCGATAAAATTAAGTTGTTCACTGGTATAATCACGAACAGCACGGGTAACCTGACGGAAAATATGGCGAGCATCAATAAACAATACTTTGTCTTTATTTTTGGCGGGTTTGTCTTTATCCAAAAACCACAAGGCACAAGGTAAGGTCACGGTATAGAAGAAGTTAGTTGATACGGCTACCATTACATCTACGCCATCATCTTCTATTAGTTGTTGACGAATATCTTGCTCTGAGCCACGGGCATCACTGGCAGAATTCGCCATAACAAAACCTGCGCGGCCTGTTTTGTTCAATGCTGCGTAAAACAACTGTATCCAAAGATAGTTACCGTTATCGTTACGTGGCATACCAAAAGGAAAGCGTTGTTTGTCACCCTCTAAACGGTCTTTTTGAATTTCGTTTACGTTGAACGGAGGGTTCGCCATTACTCTGTCGAACTGCCCGTATTGCTTGCCATCAATGATTTCACCTTTGGCTAAATCAAACGGGTCTTCGTAATAAGAGTTACCCTCACGAATATCACCTTGCAAGCCATGAACTGCTAAGTTCATTTTAGATAAACGCACGGTATCGCCTGTTTTCTCTTGGCCGAATATTGATAATTCATCAGAAGCGCTTTTGTTATGACTAGCCACAAAGTCAGCCGAACTAACAAACATACCGCCACTACCACATGCAGCGTCGAATACTTTACCGTGATACGGTTCAATTACTTCAGTTATTAAGCGTACTAAAGCTGATGGCGTGAAAAACTCACCACCTCCCTGACCTTCTGTTTTAGCAAACTCATTGAGGAAGTATTCGTAAATACGACCAAAAATATCTGAGCCTAAACCAAAATCAATGGCGGAAAAGTTTTTAAGTAAGCCTTTTAATATATCGTTATCAAAACGGGTATAGCTTTTGGGTAATGCATCTTTAATCGCTTCATTTTTAGCTTCTAATTCTTTCATGGCGTTATTAACACTTAAGCCAATATTAGCGCCTTCCGGCAATACTAGTAAATTTGAATACAAAGCATCATCAGGCACATACATAGCACCTTCTGCTTGGATCTGGGATTTGATATCTCCGCCACCACGACGTCGTGAACTAGCTTTCGCTTCAATACGCGCTTTCGCTTGTGTAAACCGGAATTCAGCGTATTTGAGGAAGATTAAACCTAGTATTGGACGTGAGTATTCTTGAGCAGTAAGGCCAGTGTTGGCACGAAGAGAGTCGGCAGCCGACCATAATCTTTTTTCTAATGCTTCAATTTTCTTGAAATCTGCCATAGTTCCTGAGGCCCTGTTAAATCCTAAATTCATATGCATTTAGTGTATCAAATTGGCAATAGAAATATAGAAGCAAGTTGTTAATTGTTTGATCTATTTAGCAAATTGGATAAAAAAACATCTTTGAGTAATTTAAAAATACGTACTGCTACGTCTTAAAACACCAATTTCATTTAATTTCTATATAAATAAAGCACTTAAATTATTTTTGGAATACTTTGGAATAAAAAAAAACATTCCTAGACCTAAAAGTAGTTAAAACACCATTTAATATAACTTTTATTAAATAAGGGATTTTTAGCTCAAATTTCTAAGCCCATCATTTCTTTTAATATTTCGACAAAACATTAATTTAGTTATATTTATACATCTAACTTATTTAATTTAACCTTATATATATCAGCACTTTAACTAAGATTTCGTCCATTGAAAAATTCAATTTTTTAAGTTTTACTTAATAGTAGTTCTTAAATTCGTATCAACATGGTCAATGGTGGAAATGATGGATAAGCAGCCTAAAAATGAGCAAGCATTAAAAAAACAGCAAATTACTTTTCACCCTATTGAAAAGTCGTTAGCGGTTGAGTCATTAAGGAAAGACTTTAAAACAGTCTTAAAACAATCCGTTATACAAAATTTACCTTTGATCATAAATGAGTTCGCTAATGAACTACTTAAAGACAACTTAAATAAAAGTGAGAAATACAATGAAAATCAATAAATTAAATAAAGCTATAGGATACTTACGTACAGCAACCTCTACGGAAGATAGCGAGGAAAATTCTTTGTATAATCAGAAAAAGGATATTTTGAGTTGGGCTAAAGAAAACGATATAGAAATTGAAAAGTTTTACAGTGATGTGGGATCTGCTTTTAAAAGGAAACGCCCTCTTCTAGAATTAATGATTGAGGAAATTGAAAAACGCATAGTTACACCAGATGCTTTGATTGTTGCCTCAAGAAGTAGATTATCACGTAATTTAGAAACAACTTTGCAGCTAGAAAACTTTTTACAAAACAGAAGTATCGAATTTATTTCGGTTAACGAATTACCTTCTAATCCCCTTAGTACAGCTTTTTCTTTAGAAGCCTTCATTGGTTTGTCTAATGAATTACTACGTAAAAGAAACTCCAAAAATGTACATAATTGGTTGAACGATAATGCTCGAAACGGCTATTTTACAGGTGGGATAATACCATTCGGATACGAAACAGCACCTGTGAAAAATAATGAGAGAAGAAAAGAGCTTATAAGAAATCCGTGCGAATCAGTGATAGTTGAGGAAATTTTTAGACTAGCCATATCAGGGCTTTATGGGACCCCTTTTAAAATTAAAGAGATTTCTAACTACTTAAACAAAAGAAATAGAAAATACCGAGGTAAACGTTGGGCTGCAAGATTTGTTTCATCAATATTGAAGAACACTCTTTATTATGGAGAACGGGTTTGGGGTAAATCTAGAGGTTTTAGTTACAAAAATGTGCAACCCATCGTGACTAAAAATCAACCAATTATATCAAAACAAATCTTTTTAAAAGTTCAAAAAAAATTGGGCCAACGAACTCTACTTAAAGGGGATAATTAAAATGCAGGATAAAACACTATATAAAGCCGTTGGCTTAATCCGCGTATCTACAGATATGCAAGCTAAAACAAATGACTCATTTGATGGTCAAAAAAGAGATATTTTAAAGTGGGCAAAAGAAAACGACTTCGAAATAGTAAAATTTTATTATGAACCGGGAAATTCGGCATTCAGAGGAAAAAGACCAATCTTAAATTTAATTCTCCATGAGATTAATGAAGAGATAGTTTCTCCAAATGCAGTAATAGTTTTTTCGTTTTCTAGGTTTACACGCAACGCATCTATAACAACAGGTTTTAAAAAGAGTCTACAAAATAAAGATATACCTATTTTATCTGTAACTGAACCTATGCCAGACGATGAAGATACTGCTTTTATATCTCAAACAGTGATCGATATGGTCAATGAAATACAAAGCAGAATGAACTCAAAAGTGGTTCAGAATAGACTTAACGATACCGCTAATAAAGGCTATTTTACTGGCGGAGTTGTACCATTTGGATATTCCTCAGTACCAATATCTATTCCTGATACTGATATCAAAAAGAAGATCCTTGCTGTAAACGTCGAAGAAGCTAAAGTAGTAAAAGAAATGTTTAATTTAGCTGAAACAGGTATTAATGGAAAACCATTAGGAGTAGATAATACCGCTAGACACTTAAATGACAAAGGTATGAGATATCGAGGAAAAAAATGGAATAAGAACAAAATATCAGACATCTTGAAAAATACACTTTATTACGGCAAGCGTGTATGGGGAGCCAAAAGAATAACAAGAGCAAAAGATAATCCCCCTATTACAATAAATATACCACCCATAATAACAGAGGAACAATTCTTATCAGTGCGAAAAGGTGTTTCAAAAAGACTTCCATTTTCAAAAGACAACATAGCCATTAATAAATTCAGTAAAGGCATCCGTTCAAATACGTTATTAACAGGAATACTACAATGCCAATATTGCGGTGAAGGTTTAAGAATAAGTTATACTAACAAAAAGTTAACTAATGGTAAGGTAAGAAGACACACATACTACGGTTGTCCCAATCGAGCTAAGAAGAAATGTTTATGTCCATATTTTATAAAAGAGGAAATGGATAAAATAATCATCGACTCAATACTTTTAAATATTCTCAACAATAACGTTATTATAGAGATTATTGGCGAAATTAAAGACAAAATTTCTGAAGTAACAAAGCACGATGAGGCCGATTTATTAAAACTAAATAAAAAACAAACGTCTCTAAAGCTAAAAATTAATAAACTGTATGACATGGTATCTGAAGAAATATTAGAATTAGACGACACCCTCAAAGAAAACTTAAATGACAACAAGACTGCTCTAAAGAATGTTAATTATTCTATAGATGAAATTAAGACAAGATCCAAGCTTCCACTTAAGAAGTTTGGTAAATCCCAAATAACGGGTTTTGTAAAAGCTATAATTAAAGTTTTAGCCCGATCTAACGAAGTAAATTCTAAGCAAATACTACTAAAAGTTATTGACAAGATTTTAGTCGGAAAAGAAAAAATAGAGGTTATTGGAGCTAAATTTAAACTTGCGGAATTTGTGTCTAAAACAAAAATGGGCACCTCTAATGAGGTGCCCACCTTCGTATCAATGTGGCGGTGAGATAGAGATTTGAACTCTAGGAGGGCTATAAACCCTCGCCGGTTTTCAAGACCGGTGCTTTCGACCACTCAGCCATCTCACCAGATATCT
>SPKZ01002704.1_pt1 | contig 19061 bp, 12 predicted proteins | sample 2456571 | NCBI WGS metagenome assembly SPKZ01 (sample SAMN11192286, study PRJNA482655) | marine metagenome | biome: ENVO:00000447; feature: ENVO:00000244|ENVO:00000211|ENVO:00000569|ENVO:00002023; material: ENVO:00002151; isolation source: ocean water from marine abyssalpelagic zone ... | reverse complement strand
GAAACGCCTTTCTGCTGAACCACTTCTTCGACGAAGTCCCCCCCCTGCTCCCGGCTCCGACCATTACCACCGAGATTGCCGACGGCATCCTCTCTATTCGCACCTCTTTTCCCCGCGGGGAAAGCGCCGAGTCCGCCCGCTTGTTCTGGATCGCTAACCGCCCACCCGATGGCAGCCCCGGCTACATCAAGGAACTGATCCCTCACGAGAACTGGAGCGAAATGGAATTCGTAGACGGAGCCTGGCAGGCAAGCATCCCTCTTCCCTCCGATGTGACGCACATCGACGTTTTCGCGAACCACGAGAAAACAGTTTCTTATCAAGGAACCCATCTCTCGACGTGGACCTCAAGTCCTTACACGAGGATCATACTGAAGTGATCCTTCGTCCCAGTGCGGGGCATTGACGCCTTAGCCATTCCGTCGTTTCGCCTCACCTCGGCAACGCTTGGAGCAAAACTTCACTTCCTCCCAGCAACGCTCCCATTTCTTTCTCCAAGTAAAGGGACGCTGACAGTGTTGGCACACTTTGGTGGGAAGATCTGACTTACGCCTCATGTCAGTTCCTTCAACAATGGGTGTTTTCTCTGAAGCTTCTTCCAGAAACCGAAGAAGCCTGCTGTCGCCAACGGAACCCAAACCTCGTCCGCCGGCTTTCGAATGAGGCGGAGCTCAATACCCGACTTCGAAAGGCGCTCCTCCATCTCGGGCAACCGATCGCGAACCGGACCCACCCAGGGCTGATAAGCCACAATGGTTTTCAGCTGATGCCCTTCAGCCCATTCCACAAGGGCCGCGGCAGTATCATCGGCACTCAAACATTCAGCCCTGTCTCCCAAACGGGCCGCCGTTGCTGCTGAAGCCGAACTGATCCAATCGCATCGCAACGGTGAGTAGCGATGCTCATCTTGCAGATCCGAAGAAATCACCACAGCCATCCTGACTGAATCACTGATACAATCCAGTTCCGGGCTCAAGTCATCCTCATGAAGCCAGAAGCCAGTTTTCTCCCCGAGCGGCTCTCCATATGAGAGGTCAGGCAGGGAGACGGGTGGAGGCGCTCCTTCGTTGGTTGGCTCAAATGCCGGGGCGGGCTGGCGAATTCGTTCGAGGCCGCCGCGATTCACCTCCAGGATTTCCGGCGCGAGATACTGTTCCAGATTGGAAGCACGGGCGAGATAGTTTTTCCCGGCCGTGTGAAGCCCTGCGACCCACCGCCACGACAGCGTGTTCGAAGCCGGATCCCCGTCGAGCAAGTACCGATGAAAGAAGTCCGCCCCGAGTTGCCAGGGGAGTTTGAATTCATGAATCCAAATCGCAGCGAACCACATCCGGGCATGGTTGTGAAGGTAACCCGTGGAGATCAGTTCATTTGCAAAGTAGTCAAAGATCTCAATACCGGAATGGCCGCCAAGAACTTTATCGGCAGCACGCCGGGCTCCCGATCCAAACTCAGTTAGATCCTCTCGGTAACTCGACCAGACCCCGGGGCGGAGCTCCAGCCAACTCTTCCAATAGTATCTCCAGTAGACTTCCTGAACGAACTTTTCGACCGCCCCGAACCCGTGGTGCTGAAGCGCGGCTGCGGCGACCTCATCCTCAGTGATCAAGCGGTGACGAATCGCCGGAGACAATCGAGACACATTAGTATGACCGGGCACAACCCTGTTTCGCTCCCCTGCATAGCTCACCATGCGGGGAACGAAGGCATCAAGTTGCTCCAGCGCCTCTTCGCGAATCATCGCGGGAGGTTACGTGCTCGAATGAGAGCCGGTTGGAGCGATCTCTCCTACCACCAACTCTCCAGCTGCATACCGAAGGACCAGCCATCCGTGTAGAAAAACCTCGTTCTCGGAGCAACGAGCCCCTGCCAGCTGTCAGACCAGAAGGAATAGGTAGCGAAAGCTCTCAGAGCCGGACGAACGAAGTAACCGCGACCGGGTTTCAGTTGGGGCGCCACCGTGAACTTGTAGAGATTCCCTGACGGATTACCCAAAAATTCGCTGACGTGGTCCATGCCGGCCTCAAACGCGATACTGGCATGGTCGGTCAGGTTCCACTCGGGTCGTATTCCGAAGCTTTGCCAGCTGATCGTGGGATCGCCACTCTGCAGGCCGACATCCCCTTCGTTCCAGACAAAGGTACTGGCGAGGCTGAGCGATTCGCAGGGCTCGATCACAAAGTCATCGACAAAGCGGAACTGCCAGGCATCCCCGAGGTCAACAAAGGCAGCCGGACCGGTCATCGGCACATTGAGGAATGAAAAATCCTCCACCGTGGACCGGAAGTTCGCGGCACCTCCATAGCCATACTGCACCATAGCAATGTTGCGACCGCCCCAACCAAAGGGATCTTCCACCTTGTGCTGGAAGCCTCCGGCGACACCGGTCGAACCTTCGATGTTCAGATTCTCCCCGTTGGGATTGTTGCGCGACTTGGACTTGGCCACATCGACCCAGATCATGCCCTTACCACCCGGCACATCGATATCCTTCAATCGGATATCGAGACTGTCCTTAGCATTGACCGAAGCATCCTCGCCGCTCGCATTGGAATTCAGACTATCAATGCTACCACCCAGCCAGGCCACCGCCAGGTTACCAATACCAACGTCAATATCTTCAACACCACCCCCGAAACCGCTCATATCGAGGTAGTAGAAGTCAGTCATGTGAATGTCATAGCGATCATAGAATCGCTGTCCCGCCCAGAACTGCGCGTTCGGATTATCATCCCAGATGCCTCGCACCGCGCCGAAGGCTTCGCGCAGGGTAACATCCGTTGAAGCATTGCTGAGCGAGTTCGGCACAAAGTAGGCCGGGCGAACCGCCACCATCCATTCGGGACCATCATTGCCGAGCTCGGGGAAGTTGTATTGAAACGCGGTCTCGAGATAGATCTCGGTCTCGTTACCAAGGCGGTATTTGGAAAGCGCACCCGGTGCCTGGAAGGCTTCCATCACATCGCCGTTGGAGGCGAGTCCGTAGCCGGCCCGGAAGTAGCCGTGAAACTCAAATCCGCGCGTCACATCACGCTCGTCGAGGATCTGGTCCAGTTCATGACGATAGACCAACTCGGAGTGCACTTCCTTACCTCCTCCCAAGGGGCTCTTCGGTGACGGCAGGTTGGACCCGTTATACTGGGGCGAAGACTGTCGTGATGCCGTCGGTATCGCCGCGACTCGCAAGGCATTGTTCTGCGAAACTTCCCGTGTCGCCGCCAGCTCCTGCTTGAGTTCCGCTTCGCTTTTCTCCAGAACAGCGAGCTTGTCTTCGAGTCGCGAGATGCGCGTCTCGTAGTCATCCCGCATTTCGAGAATCATTTTGCGCAGCTCGTCGGTCTCAGACGAAGCGGCCCGCAGCGTCGTTTCCGCCAAACCGTACCAGGCGATACAAAAAGTGAACAAGGCGCTGATCCACCGCCGTCCCGGCGGTTGGAGGTCGAGGAAAGCTTGAGCCATTTTCATTGGTCTGTTTCCAGACAAACGAAAATCGCCCGTTGATGCAATCATTACTGCCGGCTGCTCCCGGCAGACCAACGTGACTGATCACCTAAAACTGAGGCAGCTCGGCAAAGAACTTCCCGCCCTCATCGTTGAAAGCATCGCTGGCTCGAACCACCTCAATCGCATCCACTTCGACAAAGGTTCCTTTGGCGCCGCTCAAGCTCACTTCCAGAGATTCGATCTTCCCATTCCAGGCCGCATTGCCGTTCAATGGAATCAAGACCTCTGCGTAGTCGTCACCCGAAGAGACGGCCTCTGCGTGACCCAGTGACTTACCGTTGGCGAAGGCCTGCACCTTGATGTCGCGCTCGGAGCGCACCTTAATGAGCAGGTTCCGGTCGGCGTCACCGGCGGTCACACTCAAACCGTCGCGGATCAACTTGCTCTTTTTCCCGACGGTGAATCCCAGCGTGCCCTCAAAGCCGGCAATATTGTCGTCGATTCCCTTAGAGGCCCAGCCTTCGGTCTGCCATCCGCCACAATCGAACTCATAGGCAAGGCGCCCGTCCTTCGGATCGCGGCCATTGATCGTCTCCCACTTGTCGGAAAGCCCATCGCCATCTGAATCAGGGCGATTGATTTCATACTCGGGATTCACGCCGCGTCCGCCCTGCCAATCATCACCATTGTGGCGCAATGCTTCGGGAGCCTCTTCGCCTTCACCGGCATCGCCTTCAGCGAGCCAGTCATCGAGCAACTGACGGTGGTGTTGTACTTCTTTCGCATACTTCGGATCGTCGATCAGATTGTGGACCTGGGCCGGGTCATTGACGACATCATAGAACTCTTCCTCAGGGCGCTCGCCGAAGTAGATTCGAGTGAGATCTTCAGAGAGTTCGCCAGAGGCATAGAGCTCCTTGAGATTCTTAAGATAATCCTGATTGTCGCGGTACTGCGGTTGGAGCAGAACCCGGTCCAGCTTGTAGTTTCGGGTGTAGCGAAACTGATCGGTCCGAATGGTGCGAACGCGATCGATCGTGTGATCGAGACGATCCTTGGCTGAAGCGACCCACTCGCGAGGCTCAAAGTCAGCCGCGAAAAGATCCTGACCTTCATACCAATCCGGAATCTCAATCCCGGCCCAGGCCAGGGTCGTCGCAGACAAGTCGAGCATGTCGACCAGGTCATTACGCTCACCCTGCTTCGGCACCCAGGCCTCCGGACCCATCACCACAAAGGGCACATGAAGACCGCCCTCGGTCGGCATTTGCTTGTGACGCACGAGATGGTTGGCACCGTGGTCGGAGAAGTAAACAACGATGGTGTTTTCGGCCAGGCTGGAGTCTTTGAGACCAGCCAGGATTTCGCCGATGAGGTCGTCGTCGGTTCGAATGGAATCGCAGTGTTCCGCGACGACTTCGCGATAGAGTTGGTTCTGCGGATAGTCCGCCGGCACCGTCACGGAAGCCGGATCCGTTTTGCGATCCTTTGGGAACTTGGCCGTATTGTTCTTCCCGCCTTTGGTCTGAATCTGAAGAAAGAACGGCTGGTGCTGCTCCAGCACATCCCAGCTGTCCGCCTTCCCTTTCATCTTGAGATTGGAGTAGGTCGCGTTTTCGTCCCACACAAAGTTGTAGTCCGTCTTGCCGTGATTGTAAGTTGCGTAGCCATTTTCCTTCATGATCTGCGGCAACAGCTTGACCCCATCCGGCAGTCGCAACTGAGCATCCTTGGCCCGGGAAGAACGATGTTCATGGGACCCGAGTCGAATCTGGTTGGCGCCACCCATCATGGCGGAGCGACAGGCGGAGCAGACCGGCGCCGGAACATAGGCGCGGTTGAATTGCACCCCCGCCGCGGCAATGGAGTCGATATTCGGCGTTGCCAGTTGATTGGCTTCATAGCCGTAACAGCCCATCCAGGGCGAGGTATCTTCGGCAAAAATCCAGACGATGTTGGGACGGTCTTCTGCGCCTACGGCAGAGAAAGCCATCAAGCCGGCGAACAGAGTGACGAGAGTTCTTTTCATGGTGAATGAAAAGAAAGCCTGAAATCCGATCAGGAATCAACGGCACAATCTGACCGGATCGCGCCGTAACTACCTATCCAAAAACATCAAGGTCGGACCCACCGGAAGGCGATGGCGCCAGTAATCCGCAGAGGCATCAAACCAGGTCAGGATCGGCGCTTCTTTGCCCTCCTGCAGAAAAACGCTCCGCTGAATCTTTACCAGCGGATGGGTAATCGGGGAGAGCCCATCGTAGCTCGCTGGATCGTGTATGTGATCTCCGTCCCGGTTGCGGGTCGTCATGGTCAGCCGATAGGTCGCCCCCGGCTTCAGTTCCACACTTTCCTCCAATGGCAGGTAACGAAACTCGCCAATCAAGTTACCCGGAACGTCCGGCGTCAACTTCACTTCGGCGATCACCTTGCCCTTCAGCGACAATCGCACCGTGTGGCTGGCTTCCAGCCCGCGCCCGTCAGATCCTTCAAGGCTGGGTCGCTCGGTGATCCAGTCGTTCGGCGCTTCATCGGCTCCACGGATCGGCCAGTCCTTGAAATGATCGTCCCACATTCCAAGCTGCCCGACCTCCATCGGCTCCGTAACCTGAAATTCAAATCCGACTTCGCCGTGGAAGTCATTGCGAAGATTGTGCCAACCATCGTCCTCGATGAGTGCGCTGCCCTTTGCGTCTCCAAGCGCTCTCGCGTGCCCCACGTTTCGCAAACGCAATGCTTCTTCAGCCAACTCTTTCACCCGCGATTCGTTCTCCGGACTGCGAAGATCCTCAGACTCGGTCACATCAAAGTCGAGTCGGTGATATTTCTCCACAGTCACAGCACCCGCTGCCCCGTCTTTGATCGCGGGTTCACCGAGACCTCCGTTGATGATGATCTTGTGGGCGCCTTCCCGCAGTGACATGGCGTCGTTGCTGTAGGGGCGCCCGAGATGGCAGAACTTGAGGCGTGGCCGAGCATCTTCGTCCTCCGCCTCGCCCGTCCAGTGATCCCACACATCGTAACTGTCGCGTGCGTCATCGGCGCCGAGAGGATGCTCCAGTATCCGGGCAAAGGTGGCATAGAGATCCGTCAGGGCGAAGTGAGTGCGATTCACCTCTCCCCCTTCGAAATGACCTTTCCAGTAGAGCAGGAAAGGAATTCTCAACCCGCCTTCGGTGATACTCGCCTTCTTGCCCAGCAATCCACCCGACTGGTAACTCGTCGTCCCCTTCTCTCCCTCGTTGGGACCGTTATCGCTCGTGAAGATGACAAGGGTGTTGTCGATCAACTTGTGACCGGGGTTTCTCGGATCATCAAGGGTCTCAAGCAACTTCACCATTTCACCAAACGCGATATCATTCTCCAGCACCATGTCAGCGCGTTCGCCGGCCGGCTCGCCATTCGTCAATTTCGCCGCTCCTTTGACCGGCGTTCCCCGGAGGCTCTCAGGAATGTAGTAACGCCCCTCTTCACCGAGGTTCTGGTGATTGGCATTGGGAACGTAGTAGAGAAAGAACGGCGCCTCGCTCGAGGCCTTGCGCTTCAAGATCGCCTCCACTTCATCCAAGTAGGTCTCGCCGATATGGGTCAGGTCCCAGGAGGGATCAGCGAGCACTTTCCCGGCATGCTTGTTCCAGCCGCCCATCATCATTCTGGAACGATCCGTCAGCTCCCAGCGATCGTTGCGGATCAGGATTCGCGGCTCGGTATCGAGCGCATCTTCGATGTTACCGGGAACGCCTAGGAATTCGTCGAAGCCCTGGTGAGTGGGGCCGTCGAGCAGCGGCTTGGTGAAGTCGACATCCTGATGATAAAAATCCCGCGCCGGTTGCCCCTGACCATTGTCGAAAGCCATCCCCACGTGGTACTTGCCGACGCAGGCCGTTTCATAGCCATTCGCCTGGAGCATCTCCGGCAGGGTGACCAACTCCGGTTGAATCATCGGCAGATTCGGGCCGTGAGGAAGCCAGCCCTGTCTTTTTAAATAGGGCCGATGCCCGAATCGCCCCGTCATGAGCGAGTAGCGTGAAGTCGAACACATCGATCCCCCGGCATGAACATCCGTGAAAATCATCGAACGCGCCGCAAAGGCTTCGAGGCTGGGCGTCACCTGGGTGAGCTCGATGGGAGTACTGTTCTCTGAAAGAGATTTCCCAAGGTAGGCACTGGTGTCACCGATGCCCATATCGTCCACCATCATGAGAACGATGTTAGGGCGCGGGTCCGCCGCGGCTACACTGCCAATCAGCAGGAAAGATAGAACTAGAGTTCGCATAGAATCCGCTACCCAACGAATGGGTCAGGCTTTGCTCTTCTTTTTGGATGCCTCTCTCTCGGCGGCGCTCTTCCGCTTCTTGCCACCACTCCCCTGACGCTCCTTGGCATTCCACTCCGTCTCATCGCCGAGATCTCCCTGGTCTGCCATCCATTTGTCCAACTCCTCCGCCAGCCCCCGGATCACATCAGCGTATTCAGGGTTCTCAGCGAGGTTCTTCTGCTCGAGCGGATCAGCCTTGATGTCGTATAGTTCCAACGGTGGACGATGATGATAGGCATCCACCAGACGCTTCGCTTTCTTAGAGCCTCTCTCTGCCTTCGCGACCATCGACAAGAACAGCTCCGACTTGGTGCAGGCATTCGTGAACTTCGTTTCGTGATGCAGATTCACGATGAGTTTGTAGTCCTCGCTTCGAACCGAACGGATTCCATACGCTTCTGATCCATTGATGATGCCCCGCGTTGTCATGATGCCGTAGACGAAGTCCTTGTGATGATCGGTCTCTCCCTTGAGCACCGGCACGAAGGACTTGCCGTCGAGCTCCTCGATAGGCTCACCACCTGCTACATCCACAAAAGTGGGAGTCACATCAACATACTCCACCATCGCGTTGGCCACCGACCCGGCTTCGACCTGCCCCGGCCAGCGCACCACCATGGCCGCCTGCAATCCATGATCGTAGAGCGTCCACTTACCGAAGGGAAAGGCATTGCCCTGCTCAGAGACCACCATCACAAGCGTGTCGTCTGAAAGACCATGCTTTTCGAGCAGATCAACCACTTGCCCCACTTCACTGTCGAAGTAGGTAATCTCGGCGAGATACCGGCTGAAGTTCTCCCGCACCACCGGCGTGTCGACGATGTAGTTTGGAAGTTCGATATCTTCCGGCGGATAAACTGAAGGATCGCCTCTGTTCCACGGGGTATGTGGCTCGTTGGAGCAGACAAACAGGCAGAAAGGGTCACCGCTCCCAGCTGAGTCCTTCATCAGTCCATCGATTTTACCCATATCGGGCGCCTTGCCGTCGCTCAGCTTTTCAAATGGAAACACCTCCTCCGGCTTGATATGCGTCTTGCCGGACAAGCCGACTCGATAACCGAGTGGCTCGAGGTAATGCACGATGCTTTTCACATGATCGTAGGCAAAGGTGTGGTTGGGATAAGCCCCGCTCTTCACCGGATAAAGCCCGGTGTAGATGTTGTGGCGGGTTGGCGAACACATCGGCGCCGCCTGGAAGCAACGTTCAAAGCGCATCCCTTCGCTCGCGAGCTTATCAATATTCGGAGTCTTTGCCTGCCCCCCATAACAACCGATATCACGAAAGGTGCAATCGTCGGCGATGATGAAGATCAGATTCGGTTTTTCTGCCGCAGACAGGTTGATGCAGAATGCGGAGACGAGAACAAAAAGGCTGAGGAGTTTTTTCTTCATATGATTTTGGAAATTTTGATGCGTTCGATCGAGGCCCACGGTTCTTCGGATCCGACCTCAACTGTCATGCCCCCTTGGTAACTCACGTTATCCGGAATCAGCACCGCAATAAATTCGAGTTCCACCTCACCGGAGTTGTAGGTCGCGTGCACCACACCTTCCGGGACATGGACCGCGTCGCCCGGCCCCAGCAGATGCTTCTCGCCCTCGATCCATTGCGTCGCCATGCCGGAGAGCACATGGAGCACTTCCTCCATCGGGTGATAATGAAAATCATGACCCTCACCCGGAGGTAGCACCACCCTGACATAATTCAAACGCTCGGTATCAGTCAGCCCAGGCTTGGAATACCAGAAGTGCGTTTTGGAGCCGACAGACTCCACCTCGGCCTCGTTCTTTCGAACGATCTTCGGCAGGGCACTGGAAGCGGTCTGGCTCATGGGATGCAAACGGGAGAAACTACTTCTCCGGCGTGACCCACTTCACCGCGCGGCGCAACAGGGTCTTGTATTCGTCCTGGGTGTGAGTGTCACCGTCATGGCCGAGGGTCATGCAGAAAATTCGCGCTTCGGGATGCTCCACCGTCCAAACCGTTGGTCGCGTTCCTTTGCCCTGCTTACTCGTTGCCTCGGCGAGCACGTGAATGCCCGTCGCCTCAGGGGCGACGTTGTGATAGTAGAGCTCGTCGGTGACTTCGAAACTGGCAGCAAAGCCTTCGGTAACAGGGTGATCGGTATCAATCACTTCGACGGTGAAAGGCCCCAGCTTATCATGCCCCTTCGAAAACCCGCCTACGAAGCGATCGTAATAGGTGGGCCAGTCATTCCAATTGCTCCACACTGCCGCGTGGACGAGCAGCAATCCGCCACCCCCGTCGACAAACTCCTCGACCGCTTTCTGCACCCGGAGATTAATCGGCTTCTGATTGAGCGAGAGGTAAAGCACATCGACGTGCTCCAGGGCCGGAGGAATATCCTGGGGTCGATCCGTGTAGAAGATAGAGTAGTCCCCGTCCTCCATCAGCGTCTTCGTATCTTCCTGATCAAACCAACGATCAAAATCATGTGATGCATGACCACCCACGATCAGGACACGCGTCCCGTCGCCCCACTCAAACTCTCGCGGAGGCAGGTGGCTCGTATCAGGCACCACCTTCTTCGCTTTGGCTTTCGCCTCCCCTTGATTCTGGCCGCCTTCCTGGGCATTAAGCAGCGACAGCGCTATCCCGGCGATGATAGCGACCACCACGGTCAGGATAAGCGGAAAGCGGAAGCTCATCGGTCAGGTCAAAGGGATGCGTTTGAATTCCTCCGTCAGCGCAGTCAGTGAAGCCTCGACGCCCATGCGCTCCAGGCTGGAGGCACCGACAAAACCCTGGGCATCGCTGTGCTGATTCACATAGGCCGCATCATCCGGTGTGTTGATCGGCCCACCGTGAGAAAGCAGGAAGATGTCAGGATTCACCGCCCGGGCCGCTTCAAAGATCGACTGGCAGCGGGCCACCGCATCATCCATCGTGCAGACCGCTCCGGTCACGCCGATCGACCCACCAATCGTGGTTCCGACATGACCGATCACAGCGTCGGCTCCGGCCTCAGCCATCGCCTTGGCCTCTTCGGGTTCAGCCACATAAACGACGCTGAACAAATCCATCTTCGACGCCAGGGCCACCATCTCGACCTCTTTCTCGAAAGGCATCCCGGTCTCCTCCAGCACCTGGCGAAAGTGTCCGTCGACGATGCAGTGAGTCGGAAAGTTGTTCACTCCAGAGAAACCCATTTCCTTCACCTTAAGTAACCAGTGCCACATGCGACGACGAGGGTCCGAAGCGTGAACCCCACAGATGACCGGGATCTCTTTGACGACGGGTAGCACCTCATACTCACCGATCTCCATGGCCACGGCATTGGCGTCACCGTAGGCCATCAGGCCCGCCGTCGAACCGTGCCCCGACATGCGAAAGCGGCCGGAGTTATAAATGATCAATAGATCCGCTCCACCCTGCTCGATAAACTTGGCGGAGATGCCAGTGCCAGCACCGGCCGCGATGATCGCCTGATTTCGATCCAGCGTTGCCTGCAGTCGGGCTCGCACTTCGTCTCGGGTGTAAGGGTTTCCGATTCCGGTCCAGGGATTGGGCATGGGTTTAGGTGTTAGAGCTTCAAGTTCGGCAGCGACCCGGTTTCAGTAAGGTGACGGAAGGCCAAGCTTCTTGGCCTCCTCGACGAGTTCCTCTTCCGTCCACATGAGGTTGCGTCCCGAGCTTTGCGCTCTCGCTTTGGCAACGTCTTCGGGTCGGGTCGAAGTTTTCCAGTCACGCTTGTGCCAGCGGTTGCCGATGTAGTTCATCACATCAGCGATTTGCTCGTCCGTGTAGACGGACTTGAACGGGACCATGACCCCTTCCCCGTAGGTCTTGCCGCGAAGAGGTCCCATCATACCGTCGAGCAACACGCGCGAGACCAGAGGCTGGAATCGTCCGCTGTTTTGAAACAATCGAGAATCAATCAGGCCCGGAGCGAGCAGTTGGTTCTCAGCGACCACTCCCCTGCCGTCCTTCCCGTGACAGGTGATGCAGATTGATTCGTAGATGACAGCGCCCCGCTTGGCGGATTCGCCCATGGCGGCAACGGCCACTTTTTCGGCAGCCCGTTTTTCAATGGCCAGAAGAATGGCGTTGTTGGAATTCCGGGATTTGAGCGAGGCAACCAGCGCTTCATGACCGGGAGGCTGACTGCGATTGAGGCTGTTGATTAGTTGAATCACTTCATCATCAGAAAGCTCCCTGTCGGCAAAGGTTTGCACCGCGGCGATCATCTTCTTGCCGCCAACTTTCAGAAAGGCTTCCGACAGGCGGATCCCGGCGAGGCGGACCTCCTCTGAGTCCGAATTGAGGGATTCAAAGATGTAGTCGGGATCAAGCGCCTCGAGTCCCCGTAATGCCCACATCGCATTGATACGGGCGCGATCCGACGGAGCCTTATCCACCATGGCTTCCAGGGCAGGCACCGCAGACGGATCACCGCGTCTCACGATGAGCTTGTGCGCCTCGTCCCGCCACCAGCCACTGCCGTGGTCGAGATAAGCCACCAGCTCCTCACTCGACTTGGAATAAAGATCGGGCTTTTCATGCAACTCCACCTCCTCCGACACAAGTCGATAAATGCGACCACGGCCCACCACTTTGATCATATCCCAGTCCCTGACACGATGATAACGCAGCACCCAGGGATGGTCGCCTTCTGTCGGGAACCAGTCCTTCTCCTGAATGATGCCCCGATACATGTCGGCGAAATAGAGAGCCCCGTCAGGCCCCATACCGCTCCATGTCGGTCGGAAGTAGGTATCACTGGAACGGATCAGCTCGCGGCCCGGCGTTGCGTTGTAGGCGACTCGCTTTCCGTTTTCATTTTCAAATCGGGTGCCACGAATCAAGCGTCCCACCGGTTCGGGAGTCACCAGCAGGCCTTCAAGACTTCTCATCAGATCCGAGCGAATGAACCCCTGCCCACTCGCTGCTGAAAACTCCATGAGGACACGCTCGTTTTCGTAATCGTAATTCCCGGACGACTGGTCTTCCGTCGTGCAGATCGAATAGGGAATCTCGTAGCCCTCGGCGTGCTCCTGCATCTCGACGATGGGATAGCCCGCCGGAAACTGGAACGAGTGCGCCGGGTTCTTGCCACCTGCCCAGGTGCAGTAGAGGCGCCCGCTGTCATCACGGGTCAGCCCCCATTGGCTAATCCGCGCCATGGAGTGCGGCGTCGCCTCCAGTTTACCATCCTTGTTGTATCGGAGGCGGTGATAATTAGTGTCGATGACATTGTCGAGATTCCAGACCATGCCTGATGCCTGGTGCTCAATATTGCCTGTGTTAGGGTCACCTTCGTATACCAGTTCGCGACGATCGGAGACACCATCGCTATTTTCGTCATAGTAAGCCCAGATCGAATTGGATCCGGTCAAGTTCACCAGAACGTGATCCTCCATCGGCAACACGGTGCGAGGCAGCAGCACTTCGTCGATAAAGACGGTGCGCTGGTCCATCTTCCCGTCACCATCGGTATCGACCAGCTTCACCACTCGCGAAATTGGATCCATCTGCCCGGTCGCATGCTCGTCCAGCATATAGGTCAACCACTCGCAGACGTAGAGGGCGCCCTCACCATCGAAGGCAAAACTGACTGGTTCCTGCACCATCGGCTCGCTCGCGACCAGTTCGAGTCGGAATCCCTCCGGCACCTCAAAGGTCTTCATCGACTCCTCCGGCGACAGTGCCGGGATCGGAGCCACTTCGGGCTGCGCCAAGTCCGACGCCTGCGACAGAAGCACGCCTGCTAAGATCGTTGCTGTCAGGAAGAGTTTCATGTGGAGGCTTCGTGTTCTCTTTCGATCCCGCTCAACAGAGTAAAGTGATTGACCCAACAGGGTTAGATTCGAAATCAAGCCACAGAATGACAGTTTAGTCCGCATGAAGGAAGCGTATTGGACCAACGCGATCAGTTTTTGTAGTAAAACGCCACGAACCGCAATCCAGGCATGGCGCAATGGGGGGATGGCGCGCCTTTCGCAGGCGCGAAAATGTCTTTCAAGACTTTCGCTGAGTCGAGGACCTTCTTCCTGAGCCCGATGGCCAAGGTTTAGGAGCCCTCAGCCAATCCACTGCTCACAACGAAGCCCGCCACTCGAGCAGCACCTTTTTCATCTCGGCAACACGCTCGGGATTTTTGGCGGCGAGGTTTTCTGATTCACCGGGATCTTCGACCAGGTTGAACAACTGGGCGCCACTGCCGTCATCATTGGTCAGCAGCTTCCAGTCACCATCGCGCATCGCGTTGGTGGGGCTCTCGAAATCAGGGTTTCCCGGTCGCAGGATCCCGGGATTGCCCCCGTATTCCCAGAACACCGGAGACGGTCGCTCCTGAGCTGTACCGGTAAGCGCCCCGCTCATGTCCTCCCCGTCGAGATCCCATCCGGCAGGAGGAGGAGTGCCGGTCATGGTCAAGAGGGAAGGAAAGAGATCCACTGCGGCGACGATCGAAGTCTCGTCCGTTTTGCCCGCTTCCACTTTGGCCGGCCAGCGAATAATAAACGGCATGCGAATGCCGCCTTCGTAGAGACACCACTTACGGCCGAAGAAGGGGCCGGTGTAGCCGGGAGGATCGAAGCCCTCCTTGTAATATCGTGGCCAGTCGGTGGGGCCGTTGTCGCTCGTGAAAATCACGATCGTGTTGTCGGCAATTTCATTTTCGTCCAATGCATCGAGCAGGCGACCAATCTGGACGTCCATGTTGTCGAGCACCGCGAGGAAAGCCTGCAGAAAAGGATCCTTTTCGTAGTCCCTGTACTTGGCGAGGTTCTCCTCGGTAGCGACATGCTTGTCGTGCACATCATTGGGAAAGACATGGAGATAAAACGGCTTGTCTTTGTTTCGACCGATGAAGTCGATGGCCCGGTCCACGTAGATGCCGCTCGATTCGTGCTTCTCAACGAGGCGGTGTTCTCCGTGCCCCAACTTGGCACTGGCACCACTGAGCCCCTTCGTATCAAAGAGAATGCGCTCACCAAGCCCCTCAAAGGAAACCAGCGATTCATCGAAACCGTAGGCCTGCGGCAAGGGCGAAACGACATCACGACCACCACCCATGTGCCACTTCCCGAAGTGAGCGGTGGCGTAACCGTCCGCTTGCAATGCCTTAGCGATGGTCTGAACGTCAGGGTTGAGAAAGTCGACCATGTTGCGTTTCCTGTTCTGTTCCTTGGAAGCAAAGTGTCCCCAGACCTGGTGACGACCGGGAGCCTGACCGGTGTTCAAAGCGACCCGCGACGGCGAACAGATCGGCGAGTTGGTGTAGTAGTTCGTGAGCTTCAGCCCTTCGTTAGCGAGACGGTCAATATTCGGCGTTTTGATCTCCGGATTGCCGAAACATGATGGATCGGCGTAGCCCATGTCATCGATGTAGAGGATGATGACATTGGGGCGCTCAGCCGCCGAAGCGGAACCGGCCACCCAAACAGCAGCGAAAAGAAAAAGGATAAGCCGGCGGATCATAACCATGGACCCTACCGATACAGGACCACTGATTCTAGGTCCATTTCCCCGCGATTTTGTTCGAATGCGGCACCCAAACAGGTCGACCGCGGTCGCGCGGGGGCCGGGGCTGACCCTTCGGCGACCGTCCATGCTACCGATGCGCCGAAGGCGTGGAGGGGCACGCTCCTGCGTGCCCGTTAAAGCGTCCAACTACTACACGCCGTCACTACCGACATACGGTGGCTGGGTCTTCTGCTTCTCGGGAAGATACGGGCGCGCCGCGCGCCAGTCGGCATAAGCCTTGTGAAGGCTCTCCACTTTTTCCGGCATTTGCTTGGCGAGGTCATTCAACTCGGTCGGGTCATCCGCCATATTGAAGAGCTTCCAGTCCTTGTCCTCTTTCACCAGCTTCCAGTCCCCCTGGCGGATGGCCCGCTTGTTCTCGGTCCAACCCGTGATGAGAATATCGTGATCGGGACGGTCTTTGCCTTCAAAGAGCGGCACGAGGCTCAGGCCATCCAGTTTCGGTGTTGGCTTGCCGTCCTGGGTTGCCGGGTATTCCGCTTCGGCCATCTCGAGAAAGGTCGGCATGAAGTCGACCAGGTGCGCCACACTGTGACAGATCTGGTTCGGCTTGATCTTCGCCGGCCAGTGCGCCAGCAGGTGCGTGCGAGCCCCGCCTTCGTGACCGGCCTGCTTGAAGCGGCGGAAAGGCGTTCCGCTGACCATACCCCAGACCGCATGAGGACTGCGCCAGGATTCCGGATCGGTCGGGTGCAGCCAGTTCTTGGTTTTGCCGGGAATGCCACAACCACCGTTGTCGGAAAGGAACAGGATCAGGGTGTTGTCGAGCTCCCCCTGCGATTCGATCTCGTCGACAATGCGCCCGATGTTGCGGTCGAGGCAGTGAACCATTGCCGCGAAACCAACCGCTTCTTCGATGCGGCGTTTCTTGTCCTCTTCGCTGACTTCCTCCCACGGCTGGTAGAGGTCCTTGCCCTGCCCCACCAGCGGCGGCATGACAACATCCTCGGCAATCAGGCCCATCTCCTTCTGTTTCTTGAAACGGTTTTCGCGAATCACATCCCAACCGACATCGTAAAGTTTCTCAAACTTCTCGTAGTCCTCCGGCAGCGCCTGCAGCGGGTAATGAGCGGACTCGTAAGGCAGGTAGAGAAAGAATGGCTTGTCCTCTCCCTCGGTCTCTTCAAGAAAACGTAAAGCCGCATCGGTGTAGGCATTTGTCTTGTAGTAGGGCTTGGAAGTGCCCGCTTCGATCTCTTCCTGCGTCAGCAGTTTGTCATTCAGGTAAATCTCAACCGGCTCGTAGGAAAAGAAGTTCCCGCAGCCACCATAGTGACAGAACGACTTATCGAAGCTGTTCATCGCGGTGAGCCGCTCAAGCGGGACCCACGAGTCAAAATGCTCCTTGCCCGAATAGAGAGTCGTGTATCCCGCTTCGCGCAAAAGCCCACCCATCGACTGGCACTCCGGGCCACCGAGCAGGGTTCCGGTGAGCATGGAAGAACGGGTCGGATTGCACTTGGCCATGTTGTAGCCCTGAGAGAACCGCATCCCGTTGGCGGCGAGCTTGTCCAGATTTGGCGTATCGATTTCCGCGCCGAAACAGCCAATGTCAGCGAAGCCAATGTCGTCCCCTATGATGAGAACCATATTGGGACGGTCATCAGCTAGACTCAGACCAGCAGACGACAGCATGAGAACGAGAAGAGACAGCAGAGACCTGGGAATCATGCAAGATCCATAATCCATGCTCAAGCGATTGGCGACCGCGATCTGCGGCGCATAAAAGGGGCGTCGAAGAAAACCTCTCTTCGCAGCCAGGCTCAATAATCCGCACCGCCATCACTCGCGTCGACGGAGGCTTTCCATTCCGTCCACGCTTCGACCATTCCCTTGAGGCGCTCCGGATTCTTCTCGGCAAGATCCGCAGTCTCGTTCGGATCCGCTCCCAGATCGTATAGCTCCCAATCGCTGCCCTGGTTCTTCCGATAGGCCTTCATCATCCCGTCGTGCCAGGCAGCCTGCCCCCTGATGTGAAAGCCGAGCGGCGTCGGACGTTCCTTCATTTTCCCGTGAATCAGCGGCATCAGGCTGATGCCATCGAGCGGACGTTCATCCGGCATTTCAATGCCGACGATTTCGAGAACGGTGGGAAAGTAGTCGACCGTGCAGGTCGCCGCCCCACTGACTGAGCCCGGTTTGATCTTCGCAGGCCATTCGATCAGGCTGGGCACCCGGACCCCGCCCTCATAGAGGCTGCGCTTGCGGCCGCGAAAGTCGCCCTGCAGTCCAGGGTCACCGTCTTTTCCTTCAGGACCGTTGTCGGAACAGAAAGTGATCACTGTATTGTCCGCTATGCCCTGGTCCCGCAGCTGAGCCCGCAGGCGACCCACAGCGCGATCGAGGGCAGTGACGCAGCCATTATAGTTTCGCTGAAAGGCGGTGTTCTTGCCGTCATCGTAAATCGCCGCATCTTCGGCACTGGCCACTACCGGCAGGTGTGGTGCGTGAAACCAGACGATAGCAAGGAAAGGGCCTTCCTTGTTTTCGTCGATGAACTTCATGGCGTGATCCATGATGAGATTGGAATCATCGCCGAGCAGCTCGTCTGATTTCGGATCAAAGGGGGTGTCTTGCCCAGTCCAGTAGTGAGTCCCATAAAACTCCTTCTCTCCACCTTCAGGTATGACATCCCAGCCCAGTCTTGAGGCGTTGGTAAATTCGTTGGCCGAACCTCCCACGGGTTTCCACATCGCGTCATAGGTCGGCGTCTTGGATTCCGTCGCCAGCGTCACATCCACTTCGTGATGCCATGGTGGTGAAAACTCCTTCGCGCCGCCCGGGCCTCCGCGATTGGCGTCTTTGATCTTTGTGGTCAGCGTACCCATGTGCCATTTCCCGAAATGGCCGGTGGCGTAGCCCTTCGCCTTGAGCGCTTCGTAAAGCGTGAACTCGCCCTCCCGAAGATGACCGTTGTTAGCCGTGTAAATTCCGGTGCGATCATGATGGCGGCCCGTGACTACTGAAGCTCTAGTCGGAGAACAAACCGGCGCCTGGGCGTAAAAGCGAGTTAGATTGAGACCATTCGCCGCCATTTCATCGAGATGCGGCGTGCGAATATGCGTGCCCCCATTGAAACCCACATCCCCCCATCCGAGGTCGTCACACATGATGATGACGAAGTTGGGTTGGTCGGCTTCGGCATGAGCCGATGAAGAAAAGACTCCGGCAAAGAGCGCGATAAAAAGAAAAGAACGACAGAAGAATTCCATATTCGAGTGCTGCTAGATACTAAAGCTCGGGAGTTTTCCAATCTGGAATGCCTTTCTCAGCCAATTGCTTTTCATAGCGCGCCCCCTGAGGATGCTCTTCCGCATAGTCCGCGTCTTCATTCACCATTAGCGGCACAGTTTCCTCCCACCACTGGTCGTAGACCTTCTTCAGTTCCGCCACGACTTCAGGATGCTGATCGGCCACATTGGTGGACTCGTAAGGATCCTTGGAAATGTCGTAAAGTTCATCGCCATTTACGAGGCGCCAGCGGGTATTGCGAACCGCGTAGTTCTTGTGCTGGGACAGATTAGGGTCCTCCCCTTTTTCCCATCGCCCCTTGTGGAAGAAGAGGTGGCGGTCAGCCCAATCAGCATCAGCACTCTCCAGTAACGGCAGCATGGTGCGTCCGTCGATCTTCTGGATGCCATCCGGAATCTCCACGCCGGCAAGATCACAGAAAGTCTTGTAGATGTCGATGTGAGCCGTCAGCGCGTTGATATCGCCGCCCTCCTCCAGCACACCTTTCCAACGCCAGAAAGAAGGCACGTGAGCACCACCCTCGTGAACGGAACCTTT
>SPKZ01001236.1_pt1 | contig 19107 bp, 32 predicted proteins | sample 2456571 | NCBI WGS metagenome assembly SPKZ01 (sample SAMN11192286, study PRJNA482655) | marine metagenome | biome: ENVO:00000447; feature: ENVO:00000244|ENVO:00000211|ENVO:00000569|ENVO:00002023; material: ENVO:00002151; isolation source: ocean water from marine abyssalpelagic zone ... | reverse complement strand
GCTTCTCATAGAAACCTTCCCAGAGGGTGTCCTAGTGACTCTGATAGCGGGGTCTGGATCTACCTATTTCTTTTTGTTGTTGGATTGGATAGCGTTCTTACATACACATACATAACTCATGTTTTATCTCCGAAATATTCATCAATCGTCAGACCTAACTCAGATTCAGCTTCAAGGTATTGTTTTTCAAACTCTTCTGCTGAGATTTGAGCAAATAACTCGTCTGCTGCATCTAATCCTTGTTCAAATTTGTTCATACTTACCTCCGATAAGAAACGTTTGTCTTGGAATATCATTAACATCTCTCCTCTATCTTTTTAATAATATTTTTCACTTGCTCCATAGTGAATTTAATATCTTTTCTGGAACCTTCTTCAAAGAAAGATTTGAACATATTTACATCTTTGTGGCAAGCCACAACATTACCTTCAACATAACCTTTACTACCGTTTACTCTATCTACAGTTAATGTATCTTTAGTTAACGGTAATCCTGTATAATAACAACTTCTAGCTCTGTTAATGTTCTTCAAAGAAGTGAAAGAAAGGTCAAATTCAATACCTCTATCTCTACAACTCTGTTCCTTGTTTATAAGGAATCTAGCTAATTCTATATCTGACTTCATAACAAAAAACCCCGCTAACTGAACAATTAAGCACAGTATAGCGGGGTTTGATTAAGATGTCAAGTTTTTATTAAGACTCACAGGCTACACACACCCCTTTACTGGCATTTACTCCAGCTTTTGAGCGTATATAATACAAACTTTTAATATACTCATCAGATGCAGCAAGACAATGAATATAAGCTATATAAGCTGGATCTTCCTCTGCATCGAATGCTAAGTTAAGAGACTGAGCTTGGGCTTGCCCATAACCATCCATAATCCTCTGCCTAGTAGATGCTAATCGTATAACTGTAGTCTGATCTATCTCGAAGAATGTTTTAAATACATCTTTCTCTTCCTGAGATAAGAAATCCAGATGTTGACAACTCCCTTTGTTCTCTAAAACACTGTCAATGATCTCATCGTTATACTTATCATAACTCTTCAGAAGTTCAACAAACTCAGGATTGATTCTAAATAAACCGCCAGCAGCACTACTCTCTGTATATACATTACCGTACCAAGGAGTGATACCTTGACTCTCACTACCAAATATTAGAGAGCTTGTTACATTAGGTGCCAAAGCTACTGTATGTGTATTCCTAACACCTTTACCTTTACACCACTCAGGTTCTCCCCACTCATCAGCCATCCATTCTGAGGCTTCCCTTGCCTGTTTAGCTAAATGATCGAATATTTGATTGTTCTTCATATGAGCATCAAAAGATTCAAAAGGGATGCGGTTCTTCTGTAAGTAAGAGTGGAAACCACTTAACCCAAGGCCCAATGCACGACTCTTCTCAGTCCCTCTGACAGCTCTCTCTAAACCTTTAACACCTTTTGCTTGGTTAAGAAAGTAACTAACAAGACAATCAAGGAACACTGTCATAACAAAAACAGCATCCGTATCTTTCCATTCATCATATGTTGAGCATACCATACCACTCAGTACACAGGTATATGTGTGTTCTTCATCCGAGTGTAATGTAATCTCAGTGCATAGGTTACTTGCTTTACTACTCAGACCCAGCTCTTTATAAAGGCTAGGCTGTGCCCTTTTAACTTTATCGGGAAAATACCAATAACCTTTGCCAGTGATCATTTTAGTGGCTAGGATCTTCTGTACTCTTTCTATGGCATCAGGGTCTTGATTGTTTAATCTTTCAATATCCTCATCATAGAAGTTGTAACCTACATTAGAACCTTCAGGGTTGTTCTTTAAGTAATTAGATAATTCCCAGAAGTCTCCGTGATTGAAATCAATATAACCAGCCCACGCCCCTCTTCTTGCTCCGCCTTGTGATACTTTCTGAGACATCGTTACAAAATCTTCAAATACTGGAACTACACCGTTAGCTTTACCACCTCTAGAAATATCTGCTCCACGTTCTCTAATATCCCCTAGGTAAGAGCTTGTACCAAACCCCTCTTGACTCAGTACAGCACACTCTTTAATCTCATCATAGAAATCATATACAGAATCACCAACATATGTACCACTACAACTAACTGGCATACCCCTATCTGTACCTGTATTACCCAGTACAGGGGTGGCTAAGTAAGCATGACCATCCATGATACATTCTTTCCATCGCTTTTTGAAGTACTCTGTGTCGCTTGGACAGAACTCACCAACAGCGTTGACCACCCTGTCTATTTGATCTTCAAAAGTGTCTGCTTCATGTAAATACTTTGTTTTAAAAGCTTGCCAACTTAATGTAGTGAACCAGTGAGGTAGTTTACCTTCTTCTTGTAGTTGTTTACGCTCTTTAGAAAATTCCTCGAAAATACTATCCACTATATTCTAAACTCCATACAAAATCTTTTTCAGGCCAATCTCTATTATAGGCTGATCCTAGTTTATAGAAAAAATCATTTTGAGAGTCGCCACCAATCATCTTATAGAACCACTTTGCAACTGGGTTATAAGAAGGATTGTAAATCTTCTCTAATCCAAGGTTCTGTAAACAAAGATCAATACGCGATTGAACAAAATTCTCCATCTGTTTAGCAGTAATACCTTTGATATTACCTTCTGAGAAGATCATTTCTATGATACGTTTCTCATGTTCATAGATTGTCTCAGCTGCTTTATATAATTTACTATAAAGAACTTCTTTATCATCTTCTGTATAACCCAATTCTATTTCTTCTTTCAGTAGATTCCTGAAACACCAAGCCCCCGCTTCTGAATGTAAGTTCTCGTCTTTGACTGAGAAGGTTAATCCAGAGTGGATATTAGGTATCTTATTCTTACCTTCTGCTTGGAAATGCATCAGAAAAGCAAAACTCGAATAAAGTATAGCACCCTCTACCATGCTAAATACACCAACAGAATATAAATCATCCTTATTACTTACACAGTTATCCAGAAACTGCATACGTGATTTCAGTACAGGATCATCAGTGAAAGATGAATAAAACTCGTCATTATCTAAACCTAGAAGCTCATCCACTCTTTGATAGAAACGACTATGTACATTAAGCTCTATATTACTGAAACAGGCTCCTACCATTTCAAACTCTGGTCTAGGGAAGATACGTTTGAATCTACCTCCCCAATATTCGTTACCCGCTAAGATTTCGTACTGAGTAAACAAACTCAGTGTTGTCATAGTCCCATGCAACTCAGCTGGATCTAGCTCAGTCTTCAAACAATGCATATCTTTCTCTACTTTAGGTTCTGTAGGTAGCCAAAATATATCGTGCTGTGTTTCAACAGCTTCTAGCATTGTCGGGTAATCGTAAGTGGGTATTGTCTTTTTTGTTTTACATCTTGGTTTTGTCACCATATCTCCTAATTCTGAAATTTATTAATACTCTTCTCAATACTTCGCCATTCTTTGTCTGTACGTTTTACACCAACATAACGAAGACAAGTGACCACTTCATTCTTCCAATTACGATGTTGGTTAAACTGATCCTCAATAGGTCTCGATGTATCCATACCGAGAGAATAGAGTATATCAAACAAATCCTCTTTTGTACAAGCCTTTTTAGTACCTTCTTTCTTTAAACATTTGTTTTGGTAATGTTCTGTACTGATAATATCGGACATACTGATCTCTATGAAAGTTTCAGCTTCTAAGTGTTGATCTAGTAGACGATCCATATCTACTGCTGGCTTCTTAGGCGCTCCCATCAATAAAATCCTCCAGTTTTTGTAGCTTGGTGAAAATATCTAACTCAGTTTCTAAAAGAGAAAGAATATCCATTGTAAGATCTATTTCAGGGTTGTCCCCTTTTCCTGTGTAATCGTCATTATTGTTCAGAGTCCACGCTTCATTCATTAATTCAATATATAGTTTTCTGATTTGTTGTGTTTTATTCATCTTTCAAACTCTCCCACGCTACTGGAAATAAAGGTTTAATTACACCATCTAAAAGTTTAGCAAAATCTCTTGCTTCTTTTTGAGCATTCTCTTTTATTCTTAAATTATACAAGTGGCTGAACGCTAGTAAATTTCCTGTCCAAACCCAATTCACCATCATACTTTGAGGTAATACCATTCTTGCCATCTCGGGGGCTACTCCAGCTTTCAGCATCTCGTTATAAACAGAGAAGCAATTGTTTATGATAGTAGAGTAACACTGTTCAATAGGGGTTGACCAAATCTTATCGACCGTTTTATCACTACTGCCTTGTTTAATACCTCCATCTGGTCTAGCTCTCCATTCAGAAACTTCAAAGAACTCTGGTTCTGAATCAATATATCGTCTACTCTCTTCGTTCCATGTGAGACCACTTTGATGCTTCATTAACTGTCTGGTTAAGAAGATAGGGGCTTTACATCTTATAGTAATACTATTTTGACGAAAAGGTGAGGTGTGTTTATGTTTACCTAAATAGGTGATAAGTTTATCACACCTCTCTTTAGAATAGCCATCAGGTATTTCATTCCAATTCTGAAAATCTCCAAAAGATACTCTAGCACTATTAGCAATTGATTCGTCAGTGCCGCAGTGGTCTAGATATTCTATTTCGATATTACTAAAACCCACCAATTCAATCCTCCCCTCTTTCTTTGTAGTCAATAGTATCAACCCACTTGAGTTTATACGTCACTGTTTTAAGACCTTTGATCAAACAATCCACATCATAAGAATTAAGTTCTAAGAACTCTCCTGTTTTAGTTTCCTCCAGATACACAAAAATCTCTTCACGATCTGAACAAGGTGAGAGGTTAAATTTATCATTTACTACCAGACAAATATCATCCTCTTCACTCTCAATCCTATTACCATTAACATCTAATTCAATCATTCATTTCTCCGAGTTGGACTAATATTATACCATAAACTGAGGTAAATTTCAATCAGAAACTCTTACCTCCTTGTTTTTCACGGTTTTCTTTTTTATGGTCTGCTCTATTTTTATTGTATTCTAACTTATCGTTAAGAGCAGGGGCAATATTAAAACCGCGATACCTTGCACAGTTTAGAACCGTATCAATCATGGCAGAGTAGAAAATATTAAGATTAACATACTTATTACCTCCTTGTTTTACTGAATACCATGCTTTAACAAAATCAACAATAGTAATATTGATTCCCATGTGATTTGCTCCTGCGGATACCCCTGAACCCATAATAGGGGATCCTGCTCCAGTGGGAGTATATTCCAATTCATAATGACCTCCGAAGTCTAAGATACGAATCATAGCATCTGCTAGTTCAACACATTCCATTCTGTACTGAGGTAAGTGATCATCCATTAAGTTCTTTCTAGCACCTTCTGTAGCCTCTGCTACTTCTGTAGAAACTAACTGTAGTGTTTGGTATACGCAGCGGTTTGGGTCATCCCACCACCCGATAGCTTTGTTCTGTTTATAGATTTCTTTGCTTAATTTATTAATAAATTCTTTTTTCATACCATTTCCTTCCGATGTTTCCAAGATCTTTTCAGTTTAATATCTCTGTTTACCAAATACGCACCTTTATACCCTTTTATTTCTCGCCGCGTACCCTCTTCGTTCATAGATAGTCGTCCCAATACCAGAAAAATTCTTCCCAATCTTTAAAGTATATAGCCCCCTCACATCCCTGATTATAAGGTGTGGAGATTAAATATGTCTTAATACCTAACTCAATTGCTTTTTCTGCATGAGATTTATTATCTTCAATAAAAATATCAGGTTTTAACTCTTTTAGTTTTTCTTTCTTGCATTCTCCTAGTCCTAGGATAATGACTTCGGAGATGCAAGGATCAAACAACATTTTTAAATATTCTTCTCTAAACTTGTTATTTTCTGGGCAACTGCCAAAAGAAGATAACACCTTTATATCGTACCCAGAAGCCTCTAGGAGGTCTATAGCGGGGAAAACATAGTCTAAAGGATGTAACACCCTAGGAAATGAATTAAACTCCGTTATGTAGCGTACAGAGAGTTCTGGAGACATTTCTATCCCTTTGTTAGGTAAGAACCACTCAGACATTTCCCACGTAGTGCATTGATGTTCAGGTTTAGTTACCCAACCTTTCTCTGACATCCATTTAAGATAACCCTCCTTCCACGAAAGGAGAACATCATCACAATCAATAACAGCTGCTTTACTCATTGTTCTAACCACTCAGTTATAGTTTCATAAACACAGTCTAAGAACTCTTCCTCTGTACCATCATTATGTATGGTAATAGTCCCTTTAACACCTCCCACATAATTTCTTGAATCACCTTCAAAAGAACAACCCTCTCTTGTAAGATGGATTAATAAGAAATTATCCGATCCCGCCTCTTCTCGTAGGCAGCCAATCTCTTCTGGGAAACCACCATCTGAGAACACATTAATACCCTCTTCAAGACTATTAACTGCCATAATGCCAAACACATCTTTACCAAACAACGGTTTTAAGACATTTTCCGATGTATTGATCATTGCCTGTCTAGGGCTAATATACTTACTATTACTCACCAGATAAGGTGTTTCTTGTTCTTTCCTCTCTCTTGTATAGAGTTTGTCCCAAGTTTCATCTTTGATGCCAAAACAAGCTTTAGTTGCTTTAAAAAGATTTTCCTTAACCTCTTTATGGTGAGCATTATAACCGATCCTATTAAGTTTTTCTACTGAATGGGCTGCTGCTACATCCTTGCCTGCATTAGGGGGAGCATTGAATACGATCACTTTCTTCATTAAAATACCTCCCCGACTTCACTACCGTCTAATATTCGTTTTAGATAATTATAATGATAACCACTAGCTAACATACAGGGTATAATTGCTTTTTCTAGGAGTTCTATTCCTGTAAGATTCCCTTTTTCGTGGTTTTCAATTATAACTGTATTACACGTATCTTGAATTGTTACTTTGATCATGTTAGTCCCCTATCTTACATTCATATGAAGAGATTTACGTTTCTCTTTCGATAATTGATTATTTCTATCTCTCATAATCTTAGAGCAGTTGTTACAACGTACAATACCAAACTTACTAAGAGAAGTATGAGCGTGTTTGTTTTCTAGCACCTCTAAATCGTCACTACCACAACTATTACAACGAGGCTTGTCATCATCATAATACATAGCTAATTGAGGGCTATTTTTGTCCCAGTGACGTACAGCTAGATAAACTTTTTCCAATACTTCTATATCTTGATCACAATACTCAAGCATATAGTCCATAGCCGTACCTGAATTTTCCATACAATCGATCCATAGTTGTATGTTAGTAGAATGTTTCCCTTTCTCATTATCATCGACATACTTAACAATAAAGTCCATTTTGTTAGAGGTCATAGCAAAATTACCTTTCACAATCAACATAGGATCAACGACCTTGTAAGGGCTAGGTTCTGGTAATCCATACTGAAGGAACTTACTATTCATTTTCTTTCGGTCGAAAGATTTACCGTTATAAGCTACAATAACATCTGCATCGTCTAGTTGTTTCCATAGAGACTCTACCACTAACCGTTCATTGTTCTTAAATAAAGGGTCACTATGTAAATGGATAGAATCGTTAAAGATAGTGTCTGTACCTAACCATTTAGCAGACCAACATAATACATACCAATCCTCGATAATCTGAGGTAGGCTGATATTCTGTTTCCACAAAGACCAGACATATCCTTTAATCATAGATGTTTCTATATCAAACAAGAGAATCTTAGGTTTATTTTCTGGTACTACTGTTTCTTGTAATAGATCAGGATCATTCTTAAACTTACGAAGATAATCTGACACTGTGGATTTAGCTTTACCCACTTCTTTAGCAATTTGTCTCCAGCTCATATCTGTAGTAAGCATAAGTTCTAAAGATTTCTTTTTCCAAGACATACTAAATAACTCCTGTTTCTTTGAGTTCTATTAAATCTTTTGCAGTATAACCCTGCTCAATCATTTTTGCAACCAATTTCTGGTCTTTATACTCTTCATATTTTAAGTTGGCTACATTCCATAAAGAACCATCCTCACAGGTTACACTCTGTGTTTGAGGATCATAATCTACAATTACTTTCATCCATCACTCCTCATTAAATAATCTACTATTTGTTGCCTTCTTCCTGCTTGGTTAGATGCTGGCTTAATTCCCTTTCCTTCCAGAAATACCTTGTCCTGTTTGTCCTTAATGATTTGTATACTTTTCTTTTCTGCCCTAGCTTCCTCAAACGTTATTCCTTGTTTTTCTGAATATGATTTAATTTTATGAGCTTCTTTACTAACCATTTGCAGGTCTTGTTTTGTAACATACACCATACTCATAATAAACTCTTTCAAATCATCTTCTGATTTAAGACTATGATTACCTTGTATGTGATCTACTTGGCAATCTGTTTGCCTATGCACCTCTCCAGTTAAAGAGCATTTACAAGCCCATACCATCCCATCAGGGTTCCTTGTTGTCTTCTTACCTAGAGGAGCTTTAAATCTATTTTCTTTGATAAACTCTAGCTTTACGGGGTGTTTTTCCCAGAGACCTCTTCTAATACCCCCTCGTATGAAAGACATAAAAGCTGATTGTGTCTTCCATATCTCTGGGTACTCTTCCCAAGGATTACTCTTCATACACAACCTCTATTTCAAAATGATCTCCATAATCTAACTTAAACCCTCTAAAAAGGTCTTGCATACCAAAGTCTTTATAGAGGAATAAGATACCTTCATTCACCTCGTAATACCTGCAATATGCGGTTAAAGTTTCCTCTTTTTTATATACAGTTATCTGATAGTAATCTACTATTTTTACGCCCATTAAGTAAACTCCTTTAAAAAACTTTCAAAAGTGGTATCATCGTATTCTGATCTTCTCATATAAGCCACTTGAAAATACATACCCATAAGACCTAAATAATCTGTAGTAATCTCTTCACCTTGATAACTTGTGTAGGTAAATTCCTCTTCTCCGTACCACTTCTTATATTGCTCAGAAACAGCTTCAAAACACTCTTGATCTGTCTTACAAGGTTTAAGTATGTTATATGCAGTTTTCTCACCGAAGCGTGGCTTCTTGCCGTGAAGTTGCTTATAAACATCTCTAGCAGAATAGGTGTCTGGTTTATCTTCATGTAAAATTTGATACCAAAGAAACTTCCTTCCCCACCCTTTAACTGTATCGTTTTTTGTAGTACCATCTAAGAACAGATCACCAAAACCTTTAACTAGATAAGGTTTCTCCATCTTATCTGGGTTAAGAATCCAACCTTGTGTCATCATCTGGTCTTTATCATTACTAATACCGATGATTTTCTTTTTCTGTTTGAAACCTTCATACATCCGTATAGAGATATAATCATCTGTCTCAATACCGTCTGACCAAATAGCACCTTTGTAATCAATTAAGTATTGTTTTAATTCTTTAAGAAGGAGAGGTCTAGTAGATTTATCTCTTTCTTTATATTTACAAGGTAAAGGAATCTCATCCCTGAAATTATTACTATCACCTACATAGATTTCATAACTACCTGCATTACATTTCTTACAAATATTAGCAATAGTTGATTTGATGGTTGAAATAGCATTCTGAATAGGCTCTGCTACTTGAGTATCTTCTATTATGAAAGTATCTTCTGGATACTCAATACCATTCATAAACTTCTTAAACTGTGTTCTATTTTTCCATACTCCTACACCCTCATCTTCGGGTAATGTAGTATTGGTCACTTTAATACCTTTCTCTTCTGCTGCTGCTGCTGTTTTAAATGCAAGCTGATCACCATCAAATACACAGATAATATCAGGATCACCATCTACCTCGAATGGATTAGGTGAATCATCTATAGCATCTTCATTAGCTTTTTTATTGAATTTAGTCATCTACGATCCCCCATCTCTTTTCTATATTAATAAAAGGTTTATAAATAATATAAAAACTACCACCTTCGCTTATAAAACTAATCCAATCAAGACCTAATCTATCAACCGCTTCTCGTAGGTACTCTACCGCGTTTCTTTGGGTTTGAGGATTATCGTGCTCATACTCATCATAGGTTATCAGTATTTTAGTATCAGGTGTTTTAATAGCTGTTGATAGTATACCTAAATAATGTCCAGTTGTTTTACCAATAGCCCTTCCTGTTCTCTGTTCAACATCCCGATCACTAAATTTCTCTACATCTTTAGAGAATAGTTTACTAAGTTTAATCACTTAAATACTCCAGAGTATCATAATCCCCCATCTTCACAAAGATAGATCTTTTATAACCAGAGCCAGCCTTAGTGTACACAAGAAAGCCACCATTAACTAACTCTACATCTTGACAATCATAATCTTTATGGCTTTCACCGTACATATTATGTCTTACAATCATATATTACCTCTAGAAACAAAAAAAAGAGGAGAGAGGAATAAACCTCTGCTCCCCATAAAACTTTATTGATCTCGTTGTTTTGTAAGAATATCAATATTAGCTAAAGCATTCTCACGTTTCTCAATCTCAGAAGCCACTTTTTCATCATTATATAATGCACTAACAAGAAGTGTGATTTCTGCCATAGGAAGATCAAACTCTTCCTTAATAATACTTTTAACATTATTCACATCATCTTTTAGTGTATCAATCTCATTAAGGTAGTCTACAGCTTCACATAGGTATTTGTATAAACGTTCGCGTGTTTCTGGTGTTTTTGGGAACATATAATTTTCTCCTGTTTTACAGTATTTGGCACACCCACAGGGACTCGAACCCCGAACTCAAGTTTAGAAGACTCGTGTTATATCCGGTTTAACTATAGGTGCTTTAAATTAGTTACCAGCACTCGACCAAGAGATCTCGATCCTTATCTGGATTATCAACCTCTGTCTAGATCAGAGGAAAGCTAACTACATAGTCTAATTACAAAGTGGAGCTGAAACACCGGATATATAATTTGCTCAACATTATATACTTTTACCCCACAGTGTGCTTGTTCCAGAGGCAGAGGGCGGTATGTTGTTTGAAGGTTTTAACTTTTACTGAGGATAACCTACAACCCTAATACACCCTCTTAAAATGGCGGATCCTCGTCGTCTGTATCGTCCTCAGAGCCATCTTCTTCCTCTTCTTGAGGTTTAGTATTACTCTTCTTAGAACGGCTTACAGAACGTTTCTTAGGGGGTTCCTCCTCCTCGTCTTCCTCTTCTTCATTACCTTCATAATGGTCTTCAATGAAAGATATAGCGCGTGACACTTTAGTACGTGTAGTTACACGCATACCAAGTTCTTCTGCTAATTCTAAGATATCCTCATCATCCATATCATCTAGATCAGGCATCTCATCTGCTGCGTTAGTGTCATCTTCTTCCTCTTCTTGATCATCACTACCTTTCTTTTCAGAAGAACTATCCTTGAGATTATCTAACTCCTCTTTAAGACCAGAAGTAGCCCAACCCTCTGCCAACTCTAAGGTATTAATGATAGCAGGGCGTAATTGTTTAAGATCCTCTTCATCATTATCGCCATCCAGCATAATACCCATAGGTTCAATATCATACTCAGGAACCTTAACCGTTTTATGCTTCTTAGAAGGATTGTTAGCTTTAATATTGATGTGCTTACCATCTTTAGATTCTTCAGCTACTAAGTCCATAGAGAAGACACCGCCAAGTAACTCACCAATATCAAAATCCTGTTCTACCGGAGACTTAGCACTTCCTGTAGCTACAGCCAACTTAGAGATAGTAGACTTAGGATCATAAGCCCAACCACCTTTTGCCTTGTCATTGGGAGAACAAGAGAGTGAGACACCTTTAGCATACATCTTACGATCTGCTTTATTCCAGAATGTACCAGTGATTAAGTGACGATAAGGTTTCCAGTCATCTTCCCCATCTTTAGAGAAGAACTTACCATAGTTAATCATAATCTCTGGGAAATCTGCAAAGATTGCCACCTGATCAACAGGTTTAAGCTCTGTTACAATCTCTTCTTCGCCATCCTCATTCTCACGAACATAAGAGCGACCATCTTTGATAGCTTTTTCTTGCTTCTTAGTACCTGTGTATTCTTCTACATAATCAGGACGTTCCTGAACACCTAGATCAATAAGACCGGATACAATAGCTACATGATTCTCTACTTCATCGCCAATCTGCTCTAGAAGGTGATCATTATACGCATCCCAATCTACATCAGAACCGCCAGTACCTTTACTTGCTTTCTTGTTAAACTTACTCATTAATCTCTCCTTCCATTTTATAATCTAAAACAATCTCTTGAGGATTTTCTATAACGAAAAATTTCTTATCTGATGACACATATTCACCGTTAGACTCTAATTCTTCAAGTAAACCTAGAAAAGAATCAGAAGTCCAAACACAACCTGCGTGATCTTCTGCAAAAAATATTTTATTACGCATAACCTTAACCCTTCTTAACTTGACGACCCTGAGAGTCTACTTTAATAAGACCTTTATCTTTCTTAGTCTTACTATATCGACGTTCATAGTTACCACCTGATTTACCCTTACGACCAGAATTAGTACTATCACCCCATTTTTGATTAAGGAAAACGTGTTCAAAACACAGTTTACGATATTCTTTATCCATTAATTTCTACTCCTCGTTTAATAAAATTCATAATCTTACTGAAACCGTTTAATACTTTCTCTCGATGCCTTTTATTGCTGGCAGCGATAGGTCTATTATTAGTTAAATCTCCATAGATTTTATTATCTGCCATTTCTTTAATAAGTTCTTGTGATAGACCTCTATCAGATGGGTGTTGTAACATTATTGTCCTCCTAGTTCTGGGTTACTGATAATATACTCTAAAATTTGTTTTTCTTCTCGAAGTTTAGCAATCTGATCATCTATCTCTTCAATCTTTTTCTTTTCCTCGATATTTTTATTAAACATCCTGTCAAATAAAGAAAGTAAATCTTGTCTAGAATAAGGGCTATTCATACTAGATACTATATCTTCTATACTTTCTCCAATAAATGCATTATCATACAATTTCTGACAAGGATCGAAATCTTCTTTAATTTGAGTCCAAAGACTTTCTTTCTCTTTAAAAAGTGTAGAATTTAAATTTCCAAACAACATATAAATCTTAAACAAATCTCCATATGTAATACTAATAGGAGCTTCCATATCGGGAGTAATCTTATCAACCATTATACTTTCCTTTCTTTAGTTTATGTAGCCATTATAGCAATTATCTTTATCTGTGTCAACTTTTATTTAGTGCGTTTCCGCGAGATTAGATCCAACATCATAAGCTGCTGTGAATGTAACTGGCATTTTAAGATATTCTCCTGCTTTTGTCAATGACCTATTCCCTAGTTCACCAACAATAGAGTAGTACCTATACCACTTACCGTCTTTTTGTTTAGGATTAGATAATAGTTTACCTTTGATACTGAACTCTTTACACTCTTCTTCTGTATCAAACTCGTACACATCAACCAAAGATTTATGAACTTGGTACTGATACTCATCGTGTACGTAGGCCAATCTAATAACCTTATCGCCCAGTTCAACCCCTGCGTCTACCAGAAGATTATACATATAACATCCAGACACAGACATTAATGTGGCTCCGCAACTCTGGAAAGCAGCATTAACTAAACTGTGCTTACTGCGTGTATAGATCTTTCTACCATCAATACCTCGTATATACTTGTTACCAGTATTCTCCCAGTATTTCTCCAAAGCATTCTTAAACTTCTTGAGGCCAAGGTTAGCATCCCAGAATGCGTCTATTACTTTTTGACCAGTATCCCTATCTATACCAAGCATAGCTGCTATTTTAGGGGCTTGCGCTCCATACATAACTGCATATGTTACGCCTTTGCCCTCACCTCTTGAGACATCTCTTCCCGCTGCTATAGTGTAAGCATCTGCATTTCTTTGGTGGGCATCACCTTTAAGTTCTTGCAGATAAGTACCTTGATCAAAAATCCAAGCATAGCTGCCCCCTACAAACTGCTCTAAGTTACTACCATCATAACCTATAATGTAATAATCTTCTGGTGCTATAAAAAGACTACGCATCTCTTTTCCAAGAAGGACATCGGGATCTGCTTTAGGGAGATTAACAATAACCCTGTGTTTATATCTATTAGTGTTGGTAACTCCAGAGAAACCTTGACCAATTCTGCCATCAACCTGTAGTCTAGGATTATTTAACCATCCTGTTTGCTTCTTTTCATCTTTAGACTGGATAACAGACCGTCTATTACGTAAAGATAACCATTTAACAATTTTCTGAGCCATTTCACCTTTCAAATGTTCCAAAGAAGGACATAGTTCTCCTCGTTCATCTTTCAATTTAGGTGTTGTAATCAAAAACCTAGCTTTACGTCTTATTTGTCTTTTTAGTTTAGAACTGGCCCAAGACCATTTAAGTTCCATTTCGCTCTCTATGAACTTACTATAAGGTGATTGTGAATACTTCTCTATATATTCATCAATCTTAACTTCCTGCTCCTCTTCTGGAACAGGTCTTTTGTCTTGTGTACGTGTTATATCTTTAGTGTTCCAAAGAGTAGGAAACCAATTCAACTCTGTTACCAAATAAAGTTTAATATCATCTTGATTAGAAATCTCCATAGGAACTCTCCAATCAGGCTCTAAGCGGTTTTTTAAATCCCTAGCAGCTTTCCTTAGCTCTCTATCAGATAAGGGCTTTACGGCTTCCTGAGATCGTCTGAGAGCATTTATTTGACTCTTCAACTCTTCTTCTGTACCTTCAAAACCTTGAGACTCACAAAACTTTAACCCTGTGGCAGATAATGTCCCATCGGCTTTAAAAGGTTTTGCTGGTATCTTCACTTGGTTGAATGCCTCATCATTGACATTATAACCAAGACGTTTTAACCAAGACCAACCACTAGAAGATATATCACCGTCTTTCTTAAAAGGCTCACTTGGAAAGTTTGCTCTGGCACTTTTAGGAAGTTCTCTTAAAGGCAGTTCAGCTTCTACCTCTTTAGCCAATTCATCCATCTCTTTATCAATACGATCTCTTAATTTCTCTGCGGCTTGTACATCAAACAAGATACCGTCTTTCTCTTGTTTACACATCAAGAAATCAGATTTATTGTTAATACGTAGAGCAGACTTCCATTCAGATTTAAAACCAATCTTAGGAACAGTATCACCCCTAGCTAGTTTATTGGCTTCTTTAATTAAAGACTCTAAAGTCAGATCATTAATAATAACATCTTGGATAACCCTGTCACAGTATACCTCTAAAGGTTGATTTCTCCAATCATCTATCTTAGGTTTCATGTTAGCCACCCGATAGCCCCAAGCAGCGAGACCATGAGAACCTATTGTATCCATTTTACCTGTAACTTCGTTGAAAACTTTACTAGGGCAACCTTTTGGTAGGGGTCTATCAGGCCACAAACAACGTGACATAGAGAGAGTATCTATCAGCCTCTTAGGTACATGGTTAATATGTTCTGGATATATATCATAAGATTCAATATAACCAGTTAATTTTAATGCTTCTAAATCATAACCGAACAAATTATGAATACAAAGTATATCACAACTCTGCTCTAACCATTCAGTTAGATAAGATAGATCATGCCACTTTATATTATACTTTTTATTCTGCTCTTTAATAAAAGATTCTGGTAATTCATCTAAATAGGTGAATAATACCATTTGATCTTTTTTATGTTTCTTAGCAGCAAAACAATGTAGTTTAGTTATTTCATCAAGAAGCCCATCAGCCTCACAATCTGCGACCCACATTATACCTCCTAATTAAAACATACCCATGTTATCATCTAACATATCATACTTCTCTGCCCAGAACTTCGAGTTATCTTCGTGATCTTTATATTGATCATCAAAGATGTGTCCTACTACTGTGTATTCGTTATCAAGTAATTCTATATAACCTGTCTCATCATAAAAGAAGGATTCATATCTATACTCAGGATAATCATCATCCCGAAAAACATAACCGACATCTCCGTGAACATGGAGACCTTCAGAGGCCACCCCTCCACAATTGTAATGTCTAATTATATCCCCTTCAAAAATAGGCAGACCTTTAGTACATTTACATCCTATAGATTCTTGCACAATAAATCTTTTTAGTTTCATAGGTTTTAGTTGAGAGTCCAATAAAATACCTTCAGGATCTATATAAAAAGTGTCTTTAATAAATTCTTTCTTCTTTTTGTCCCATAGTCTATACTTCATCTAGTAATCCTCATCATAGTTTTCATCTTCAGCTAATTCCATCAACCCTGTCTCATCATTCATTTGAAATGTATCTGCAATACCTAGATAACCCCAAGGTCTGTTTTTTAGTACACTCCACCTAACTCTCCCTCTGCTCTTATCAGGCATAATTTCTGGTTCTAAACCTAGTACAATCCACGCCAATTGTTCAAGCGAGGCGCTTCCACGGAGAGATTCTTTACGTACACTAACCCAAAAAGGTTTATTCTCTTTTCCTTTAGGGGCTTTAAATTCCTCTGCAACAGACCTGTTTAAGTGAGATACAGATATAATACCTACATCATGGCTTGCAACAAAAGCTGCTAACTCCGTCATTACCTTGTCAAGGAGTAATCGCTCATTATTATCTGCAAGCTGGCTAACAAGCATAGATAAGTGATCTAGTATAACAAAATCTACCTTGTATTGATAGACAAATAGTTTTATTTTATTCAACAAATCTTCTATCCTAATACTTCCGAAATGGTCTAAATAAACAAACTTATCATTAGTCCAATCAAAAGCTTCTTCCAACTGTTCTTGTGTGAAGTTTTTTGTCGGAGATTTCTTAAAATAATTGTAATTTGTCTCTAAGTATCTTGCAGCGTTTCTCTGTAAAGTTTCTGACGTTTCTTCCTCTAAGTATATTTGTGCTACCTTATGTCCCGATTCAGCTAATTTGTAAGCTATCTCTGCTGTGCAAGAAGTTTTACCAGCATTTGAAGGGGCTGTAATTACAACCAATTCTCTTTTTCTAAAACCATGAATCTTTTCCATTAACTTAGGGAATGTATCTACATAAATACCCTCTGGTCTATCTTTAATAAAGTTTTCAAAACCAATCTGTTCAGCAGTAACTACTTTCTCAGCTACATATTTCTTAAATCCAAAAGACAACAAAGTAGCTAACTTCTTATAACCCTCAGATTCATACACTTCACAAGGATCTTTACATTCTAAACCTGCATAAGATAATACTTTAACATCTTTATCTAAGAACAAAGCAGCAACATCATCTGTAGCTTCCTTTCCTCTTTTAATATTTTTCTTTCTTTCTTTCTCTGAAGCTTGATCATTATCGAACCCAAGACATAATTCATCAAAATAATCTACAAATGATTTATTATTGATAAAACTATCTTCAGCATTAACAGTACCACAAGGTAATCCTACAATAAACGGCTCTAGATCTGACCATTTAGTCCCCTTGCTGTTCTCTTTTAAAGCTTGATAAGATGCTAATACATCCCATTCACCTTCTACAGCGATAAGTTTATATTTGCGTCTATCTATTTTTTCTGCTTGTTGTTGCCCAAACAACTTATTAGAGACACCAACCTTCCCTATTGTAGTGAAGTAGAAATCATCTGTACGATCTACAGTCATATCAGCTTTCTTATAACCTGTGATCTTACCTTGCTGATTATAAGAAGGGAAATAGTAAGCAGTAATTGTTTCAGCGTCCTTCTCAGATAATGACATACGAACACCAAAATACTTACAGGTTTTACGTGTGATCCCTCTATCCTCGTTTACAGCGTAAGGGTATTCTGAAATTTCTGCTACAGTCTCTTTTGTATATCTCTCTCTCACATAATTACCTTTTCTATTTTGTTTCTTTTTGTTGTATGCCATAATCACCTCAATCCGTCAAGACTACTTCTTTAACTTGCCAACCGATAGGTGAAGATGCTTTAGCGTAAATTTCTGCGGATACTTGATGTTCAGATTCTAAATAATATGTAACTTCAAATCCTGTAGTGTAATCAATCATCTTCACTTTGTATTTATTCATCATAATCTCCTTTGTAATGTTTAATTATAACAACTGCAACCAGTAAAATCAATATAATACCTACAGTAGTCATTTCTTTTCATCTTTGTCTTTCTTATTCTTAGTCCAATCTATGTTTTTAAAATTCTCTCGATACTTATTTGTATCTTCATTACGTCTACCTGATCTAATTGTAGAGTTATCCCTGATATTTCCATCTCTTGACATTATAGCCCCCATTCACCAATTCTGGTGATTTATCGTTTAATTGCTGCTTATTGGTTATTTGTTCACTGGTATTGGTGATTTCACCTCTCGCTTTAGCTAGTAGCTGTTCAATGTCTGCATAAGCGTACTGGATTTCCATGTTCGCAAATGTCATTTTGCCTAGCAGGTTTTTAGTCGCTTCAAGCATTGCATACATTTCCGGTGCAGCGGCTATTAGGTGGGCATTTGCCTTGTCAGTATCGTCACACATAACTGTTGAGCAAATACCATAGCCAGTGTCGTGACGCATGAGTGCGAATTGGCTATCAATTTTCCTGATAGCCCACTCACCCCGCGTAAATTTGGTTTCACTCACAACTCACCTCCCTCTAGTTTGTCCGCGTATAAACTCAGCATTCCTAACACTTCGTAGGAATTGCGCGTCTGGAGTTGTGTATTGCTCTTGAAGAGTAGCAAGTATCTTATCAGCAGCCTCTCTAACAGCCTCAGCCTTCAGTTTGTTTTCGTATGGGCGGTTGTTCCAAAGTCTAACTGGCATGTGACACCCGCACTTACACATAACGTGTTTGATGTTGATAAATTCAATAGGGTATCCAACTGTTAACTTGTCACTACCACAAAACGGACATTCACGAAGTTTTAAATTACTCATGCTCACCTCTTTTAATAGCCCAATTGCTTAGTATGTCTTTACGCGCAATTGTGGTTTTCGTAAACCAAGTTACACACTCAACATCGTAGTGATACGTAGACAAATACACGCGCTTTGTTGTCGTTGTAGCACAGAAAAAGAACTCCATGTGCGCTAAGAATCTTTTGAATCTGCTCATTGCTCACTTCCTTACGGGTTAGTCTTGAGAGCTTCTGCTTTCTCAAAGACGCGCTCTAATTTTTTCGT
>SPKZ01022196.1_pt1 | contig 19123 bp, 10 predicted proteins | sample 2456571 | NCBI WGS metagenome assembly SPKZ01 (sample SAMN11192286, study PRJNA482655) | marine metagenome | biome: ENVO:00000447; feature: ENVO:00000244|ENVO:00000211|ENVO:00000569|ENVO:00002023; material: ENVO:00002151; isolation source: ocean water from marine abyssalpelagic zone ... | reverse complement strand
TGTTACTTTAGCAGTTGCTTGGTCAAAACAATTTGATTTTGTGGCATCTACTATTATTGGAGCTAGAAAAGTTGAGCATTTAGATGAATCTTTAAAAGCTATGGATTTAATTTTAGATGAGGTAACACTTAATAGAATTCAAGATATACAAAAAGAGATTATGTATCCAATGGGCTGAGGTCTAAATAATTATATATATTTATAACTTTTTCTTAAGTTTTTGTAGGATTTTTCTAGCCTAGAATCGCTATATAATAGTATTAAAGCGATATTTAGCTATTATAAAACATAATAAATATGAATACTAAAGCATAAATCAGAGGCTAATAATGAAATTACAAAAACTTCCAATAGGCATAGAAACATTTAGTGAAATAAGAGAAGAAAATTATATCTATGTTGATAAAACAGGTATAGCATTTGATCTACTAGATAATTATAAATATGCTTTTTTATCACGTCCTAGAAGATTTGGAAAGTCTTTGTTTTTAGATACTCTTAAAAACATCTTTGAAGGAAATAAAGAACACTTCAAAGGTTTGATTATTGAAGATAAGTGGAATTGGGAAATAAAATATCCTGTTATTCATATTAGTTTTGCAAAAGGTAAGATTGAAAGTAGAAAAGAGCTTGATGCTGCAATATTTAGAACACTTAGAAATAACCAAGAAAGACTAGGTGTCGAGTGTAAAGATAAAGATAGTGTATCTGGATGCTTTGATACTTTGATTCAAGAATGTAATAAAAAATATAATCAAAAAGTAGTAATACTTGTAGATGAATATGATAAACCAATATTAGATAATATAACTAATCCTGAAATAGCAAAAGAAATAAGAGATGGACTTGTTAACTTTTATTCTGTGATAAAAGGTAGTGATGCACTTTTACGATTTGCGTTTTTAACTGGAGTAAGTAAGTTTACAAAAACTTCTATTTTTTCAGGACTTAATAATATAGAAGATATTTCTCTTTCTAAAGACTTTGGAGATATATGTGGTTATTCTCAAAACGATATAGAAACAACTTTCAAAGCATACCTCGAAGGTGTAGATATGTTAGAGTTAAAGAGCTGGTACAATGGATATAACTTCTTACAAAGTGATATGTATAACCCTTTTGATATCTTACAATTTATTAGAAATGATTTCATTTATAAAAACTACTGGTTCTCATCAGGAACACCCACATTCTTAATGGAACTTATAAAAAAGAATAATTACTTTTTACCAAATCTAAACAATCTAAAACTAGATGAAAAACTACTTGATAGTTTTGATATTGAAAACCTTGATTTAGAAGTAATACTTTATCAAAGTGGATATTTAACTATTGATAGAGTAACACAAAGACCTAGAGGAGGATTACTTTACCATCTTAAAGTTCCAAATAAAGAAGTAAAACAATCTCTTAGTGATTATATTATTGATTTCATGGCATCTTCTAATATAAGTAAAAGACTTAGTATTCAAGATAATATGTATGAAGCATTAGAAAGCTCAGATATGAATCTTTTCAAATCTTCTATTGTTTCTGTTTTTGATTCAATACCTTATAATAACTATACTAAAAATAATATAGCTACTTATGAAGGATATTATTCAAGTGTAATCTTTATTTATTTACAATCATTAGGACTTCAAATCATAGGAGAAGCTGCAAATAATAAAGGCAGAATTGATTTAAGTATAATTATGGATAAAACAATTTATATTATTGAATTTAAAGTAGATGGAAAATCTTCTGCACTTCAACAAATTAAAGATAATAACTATGCTTCAGGATATATAAACCAGAATAAAAAGATTTATCTTGTTGGTATAGAGTTTGATACTAAAGAGCGAAATATATCTACATTTGAATGGGAACAATTCAAAGTTTAAACAATTATACTTCTACTGTTCTATAGCCGTAGTATTCGAATCAATTCAGAATTTCAAGATAACATTATTAATAATATTTATAACAAATTTTTGAAATTAGTATTGAATGTTCTTATTCTTCAAATAAATATTATGAAGTATTTTAATGTTCAAGTGCTGGAATACTTGAAATAATAAAGATTAACTATAAAAAAATTATCATAGACTATTAAACTACATGTGATATTTAGCATAGTAGTATCAATATTGAAATATTTTATAATAGGAAAATAAGACATTCTTATGCTAATTACTTGACAGCAAGTAATTTTGAGGATAAATATTACAAATCAGAATGGCTGAATAGATAATTGTTTTTTTAGGCTTGTAATATCAGTTTTAAACTTACTCCCAAAATCTTACTGCTATATCCTGAGTAGAGTAATTTAATTTTTTTATGAGGGAGTGTTCAAAACTTTGTGTCAGCATCTATTAATTCCTAAAATTGTATTAATATGCATTTTAATAAGTCTTTAAATTATTAATTACACTCTTTTAAGTTTCAATAAACTCATTGCCATGAATTTTACTAATTCTTCTATTTGAGATGATACTTGTATTGGATCTACTTATTTATGGGTATCCTATTAGTCTATGATAAAATGAACAAATATAAAAAAACCAATTCTATGCTTGAATCTTAAAATGAGAAGCATAAGCAAGTAAAAGTAAAAAGAGATAAGTATCTTTATGTTAATTTAGTAAAAAGTGCATGTAATTAAGTTACCACTCCCGTCATGAGTTGGAAAAAGATATGATGATTATTTTTAATTTTTATCTTATATAATTGAGTGGTCTAAAAGAAAGATCATCTGCTATATTTACACTACCTAATCTTAAAAATATTATTTTTTATAAAAATCAAGAAGAATATTAGATATAATTTTACTATATATTTTATCTAGGAGAAAATATTGAATTTTACATTAATACGAGAAAAAGGTCTTGCTCCTTTACTTATTTTATTTTTATCTATTTTACTATTCTTTCTTGGATCTTATCTAAATAAATATCTGATTTATGATAGAAATTTGATTGCAGAATATGAATTGTGGCGTTTGATTACAGGTAATTTACTTCACACAAATATAAATCATTTAATAATGAATCTTCTTGCTTTATTATTACTTTTTAATTTGTATATTAAAAACTTTTCATTTTTATCTTATATATCTTTATTTATATTTTGTTCTTTAGGTGTTACTATTGGAATATTCTTTTTTGCTCCAAGTATTATTAAATATGTAGGCTTGTCAGGAGTACTTCATGGTATTTTTGTATATGGATCATATCTTGATATAAAAAAAGGTTTTAGAAGTTCTTGGTTTCTTTTTTTTGCAGTATGGATTAAGATTATATACGAACAAGTTTTTGGTGCGAATGAAAGTTTATCTGAGTTAATTAATGCAAGTGTTGCTATTGAAGCTCATTTGTATGGAGCAATTTCTGCTTTAATATTTTGCTTTATACATGAGCTATATTTAAGATATAAAATAAGTAAAACCAAGAGATAATATCCTTAGTTTTACTAAAATTCTATTCTTTATTATAATGGAAAAGGTTTTTTCCTAATAAAGTTAAGAATAAGAAAATAAGTGAAAGATATATACTTCCTGCACTTTCATCTTTTCTTTTAACTTGTCCAATAGTATTTTCTGCTAAAGCTAATGAGATTATAATTTCTTGATTCTCCAGTCCATCTAAATCATATTCATTTTTGTCACTTAAAGTAATTTCTAAAGTATTTGAATCTAATCTCTTCCACTTTTCATTTGATAATAGAACATAGTCCTGAGTTTTAAATTCTTTTAAATATAGTAATAAATTCTTTGGTAAATTTGAAGATAAAGTAAGTTTAATTACTATTTCCTTATCTCCATTTAAAGTTGTTGTAAAATTTAAATTTCCTAGTGCATAATTTAATCCAGGAGCACCTAATGTAGAATCTTTTTTTATTAAATCTTTAAGTCCTGTATTATTTGGTATTTCAATTTTCATACTATCAACCCTAACATTTGATAAATATATACCTTTATTAGCTACAATTGAAATGCTATCTCCTGTTAATAGTTGTATATCATTAACTGTATTTGAAGAATATGCGGAATCGCCAGCTTCTAAGGCATCGATAACTCCATCTCCATCGCTATCAATAGGATTATTAATATCTCCAATTTCATCTACATCACTTATGCCATCTTTATCATTATCTAGTTTTGAAGGATCTAATCCTAGTTTAATTGCATCTTCGTCTGATATTCCATCATTATTTTGATCATATCCTAATAATCTTGCTGTTCCTTGTAAAGAAGGTTCAATTGTCAAAGGAAAAACTCCAATAATTTGTGTTCCTAAAATACCATCTACTTCTCCAATTTCTGCATCTATAGTATTTATATTTAAAACTCCATTTGTTTCAGTGATTTTAAAAGTAGTATTAGTATTTTTTCTTGGGTTTCCCAATCCTGGATGATATATTTGAAATTGATAAAAGACAGTATATGTGCCATTATTATTATCTTCGAAATTTAAAATGTCATCACGTCTTATATTATCAATATCATGTAAAGCATAATTAAAACCAACTGATAAAGTTGTACCTTTTATTATCACTTCATATTTATCAAAATCCCAAGTCCAAGCTGCTTCTTTAACTCCTTGACCTAAAGTACTACCTGCAGGATGAGCTCTTACTGTCATTTGATATTCCCCTGTATAAATACCAGTTAATTCAGAAATACTATCTGCTTGACTTGCAGTAAAAGATATTAATACTAAAAATATGTATTTAATAAGATTATTGTATATTATTTTCATTTTCTCTCCATTTGTTTTTACCATGTATAAACCAAACCAGTAGAAAAATTAAAACCAGCACCTGGAATAAAATTAGGTAAATCTACCGCACTTTGTCCTCTAACTACATATGCAGTTTGATAAGTTTTATCTGTAATATTATTTAAATCAAGAAATATTCTTATATTCTTATTTATCTTATAACTACTTTCTAAACCTAAAAGATAATATGCATCTTGTTGCACACTTTTAGTATTCATATGGTCTATATAAGTATCTTTTATTTGCCAACGAAGATTTGATCCCATATAGAATGAACTATTAGGCCAATATCCTAGTTCTGCTTGAATTAAATGAACAGGAACACCTGCCAGTTTTTTTCCTTTATATGCTCCTGTCTGAAATGTAAAATCACTATAGTTATAAATTAATTTACTTGTTATTTTATCAGTATTTGTAAATATAGTATTGAATGAATAATTAATTCCAAGCTCAATTCCTTTATGAATTGTATTACCCTTATAATTTATAGTTTTTCCATTTACTGCAAAATCACCAACTACAGAAATTAATTCATTTCTTACTTTTGAATAATATAGAGATAAATCTAATTCAATATAAGAGAATTCACTTTTTACTCCAAGTTCAATAGTTTGTGCTTTTTGCATTTTTAGATCATTTATATATACATAATCATTTAAAGGATCAGCAGGATTTGCTTTTACTACTGCAAGTTGCCAAAAATTAGGTGATTCGGAGCTTGCACTATAATTTATAAAATACTTTGTATTTTCTTCATTTTCATAAATTATTCCAATTTTGGGATTTAATATAGAGTAGGAAAATGCGCTATCTAAAATATTTTCATCCTTTTTATCTTTAATTTTCCTTTTATTTAATACCCATTGAAGTGAAGTAAGTACTTTTAAGTTATTTGTAATATCTTGTGTAATCTGTCCTCCTATTACAATATTTTTTGCGATAAGGTCAATATTTGCTATTTCTTGCAATAAATCTCCATCTATAGGGCTTACTGTACGGTAAGTTCTAGGCATATTACCTTTATTAGCAGATAGAAAGAATAAATAATTTGTTAAGTAGTCATTTTTAGATAAATAATCATAACTCAAAGAATAATCTAATCCAAAATTATGAATATTTGTATTTGTTTGTGTTAAAGGATTCCTAAATATATCTTTTGTTTTTGAAGCATAAAAGCCAACTTTTTGAAGTGAAGAATATGAATAAAATTTTGTTTTATTTGCAATTCTATATTCATAACTTTCACGTTTAGGTTTACGAACAAGTATATTTAATAATTTTCCTAATGCTCCATGTCCTTCACCCATAACAAGTTTTGGATTTTCTTTTGCTTCTTTTTTTCTTAAAATAAAAGGTATATTAAATTTGTTATTAGTGTAATTAAAATAAGTTCTATTATCCCAGTTTTTCGAAGTATATCCAATATTTAGTGCAAAGATATCTCTTTTTCCTTTACTATGTTTACGAAAACCTTTTTGTTGAGCGTGTGTTGAATATAAGTAATAATCATATTTACCAATCTTTTTACTTATACTTGCTTTAATTTTTTTAAAAGCAAAAGAGCCAAATTCTAAATTGATATGAGAAGGGCTATTATATGCATTTCTAACATTTAAATCAATTGCACCGCCTAGAGTAGTTGACCCATATCTCATGGCATTACTTCCTCTATAAATAGATAAATGAGTAGCTTGCTCTGGATCTAGCATACCTATAATAAATGATCCATCTGGATGATTTAAAGCTAAACCATCATATAACAATTGAATTCCTCTATTTACCGGATTATCTTGAATTCCTGATCCTCGAATATTTATTCTTGGTTGATCATTTCCTCCAAAAAACTCTTGAACAATAATACCAGGTTCATAATTTAATACTTTTGATATTGATGATTTACTGGAAGTGATTTTATCTAAATTTATAAGGTTGGTTCCTCCTGGAACCTCATTTAATATATATTCTAAATCAATAGTTTTTGGATGTTTGTTTATTACTTCTTCTTGAATTGTTATATCTTCTAAGTTAGTTGGTTTATTTTCTTGAGTAGCCAACATTACTGTTTGACTCAAGAAAAATGAACTTAAGAAAATATATTTTCTTAAATTATCATACATAATTTAAATCTTATTTTTTTATTCTAAAAAATGATGAACCTAATAAAGTTAATAATAAAAGCCAAGAAAAACTTCCACCACTGCTTCCCCCACCACTGATACTACTAGTATTATTAGTACTCGCAGCATTTTTAGATTCTTGTTTAATAATATTATTATTAACTAAAGCTTCATTTAAATGCGCACTTACTTTTGTCATTTCTTTTAATTCAATATTGTTAGCTGATAAAACTTCTTCTATGTTAAAATTATTTGATAATATATCTAATTTCGTATTATCATTTTCCTGAAATTTTTCAAAAGTTTCATTACTAATTTCTATTTCATTTGTTGATGAATCAGAATCTAAAGATTGTAAAAACTGTGCAATTTTTAGTACACGTGCATCTTTAATATCTTTTCTATCAACTCCTATAATATCTTGAATAAAGATTTTGCCATCATCATTTATTTTCGATAATTTTCCAATGCTAACATCTCCAACAAAAAATTCTACTTCACCATTTACATAATCAAAACTACCATCAGAAGCTGTTTTCCCTTCTATATTTGCATTTTTATATTGAATACCTTCTACTGCTGAATCAATGAAATATGCTTTTGTAGTACTTAATAATCCTTGTGAGATTAAAGTTTTAGTCAGTCTCCCTTTTACTTCCGCCATAGGTTTGATGTCAATGCTATTTTCACTTAAAACAGCTTTAAGATCAAAATTATTTGATAAAATATTAATTTTATTATCATCAGTATTTTTAAATTTCTCAAATATTTCATCAGAAATTTCAATAGATTCTGTTTCTAAATTAGAATCAAGTGAATATAAGAATTGTGCTATTTTAAGTACTTTTTCATCTGTAATATTTGTTCTCTCAACATCTGCAATATCTTGAATAAAGATTTTTCCATCTTTATTTACATTAGATATAGTTCCTAAAGTAACATCTCCAACAGAAAGTACAACGGATTTAGATCCATAATAAAAACTTCCATCTGCTAAAGTTTTCCCTTCATAACCAGTATTATTATATGCAATACCTTTAACAGATGCTTCTACTAAATATGCTTTTGTTTTTTCTCCCATTGCGAAAATAAATCTCATTGCATATGGAGTCTTCATAATATGATAATCAGAATCTTCTACTAAATGAACTAAAATTTCATTATTCGAAACTTTTGTCCAAGGTAATTTCTTGTGATAATTAGCAATAGGAATAAGTCCTGTATCAGGATCTTTAGAGCCATTATTCACAAATTTAAAATAAATATCAAATCCATCGGGTATTCCATCTTCAAATATAAACTTAAATTTTGGTTCTTCTGAATAAGGTATTCTTTTTATAGTTAATTCTTGTGTTGTATTTAAAAATAACTCTTTATAACGAATTTCTACTCCTTCTTTATTTAATTTAGGAATCACATCACCTTTATTAGAAACTAATGCAATAGATGACCTAGCCTTCAAGCTTGGATTATAATCTTCAAAAGTACTAAGTGCTCCATTAAAAGGAATTTTATTTAAAAACTCTATTCTAAAAGATGAATCAATATCACTTTTCATTTTTGTTATGATATATCCTTTATTTGCATCTTCTCCTGCTTCTAAATAATCAGCTATACCATCTTCATCTTTATCTGAAGGAGCATAAATAACATTTATTTCATCTTTATCACTTATTCCATCATTATCTGTATCTGTAATATTTTTATCTAAACCAGAAAATTCTGATTCTATATCTGTAAATCCATCTTTATTTGTATCTAATCCTGAGTCTTTTTTCATTTTTACTGAAAAATAACTTGGTTGAACAATAAATGGAAATACTCCCATAATTCTTGCTCCTGGAACTCCATCTAGCTCACCACCATCTATTTCATAGTCAAGACTTGCTATTTTAAGTTCATTATTTTCTAAAGAAATATTAAACTTTCCTGTAGTCTTTCCAAATGGATACATAGCCATTATTAGATGAATTTTTTTTCCAAAATCAACATTATAAGTTCCATCTTTATTATCAATAATATCCATAGTAATATCATCAATTGAATTAACATGTGGATAGGTTTCTGCAATTTTACCAGTCATAAAGTCCATACCTGCTTTTTCTTCTGCCATACTTTGATTATAAATTTGGAAATTAACTTTAAAAGATTCTAAAGCATAAAGTTTTGTCCCTCCCCAAGTGACTTTCATTTTGTCAAAATCCCATTTCCATAGGCCATTATTATAACTATATCCTAAGGTTTTATATTTTTCTCCTGTACTTGAAGTATGAATAGGAAATTGTGGTCCTTGTTCTGAAAGAGCCATAGTATCAGTAGTATTCATTTCAAATCTATATGTTCCAACATAAGTACCTGTTATTTTTGAATAAGAAGCTTCATCTGCTGCAAATAATGAACTCGAATGTGTAAGAAGAGTTCCTGCTAATAAAATATTGTGTATAAGTTTCATTTTCTTCCTTTATAGTATGTATTATTTTTAATTTGCATTCCCAGACCAATTTAACTCAATTTTTTTGGGAAAAATTAAACTAAAATCCAATTGTGGATGACTTATAACTGAACCTAAAACACCATTATTATCACTATCTACCGTTTTTATAAGTAAACCATCATCTATTTTTGTAATATTCAAGATGCTTTTAATTGTAATCTTTGGAGTGTTTGTGATTGAGCTAATAGCTTGAAAATCACAAGTATATGTATAGGTTCCATCTTTATTGTCTATTAAGTGTTTAGGTCCTGTTATTTTGTATAATACATTGCCCATAAGAAGAGTACTAATTTCGCCATTATCTATTTTTACCATTCCCTTATTAAAATCTAAAATCCATGTATAAGATGCTAAAGATTTTGCATAATTTATTCCTGTAACTCCATTTATACCTAAAGTATAAGTTCCAGTATAAAGACCTTTAATATTAGCTGTACCTGCGAATAGATTAGCTGCAGATATTATTAATACAGAAATTACAACAAAAATATTTTTTAATTTCATTTTTTTCCTTTGTATAATACATATATCAAAATGTATTAATTTTATTTGATCATTTGAATAATTTTTAATACTTGAAAAAGAGAAAAATCAATTGCTGCGTTTTCTCTTTTGTCATAATTGACTCTAATTTGTTGAGCCAAACCAATTTAGTTCAATAGGGAAGCTTCCTGTAGTACTAATTGATTTAGCACCTGGTGTTCCATTGTTATCACTATCAACTGACGTGATTGATAAACCAGTTGGAGTTTCAGTAATATCTAATACTGTTTCAAAAGTAAAAATAGGAGAACTAAAAAAACCTTGAGGCTGGAATTTATATCTTAATGTATAGGTTCCATCATTATTATCTGTAATTGTTTTATCTCCCAAAAGCTTGTAATCTACATTAAATCCAAGTATTGCATGTACTTGGCCATCTGTAAGTTTTACAGTACCTTCACCATTATTCGTAAAATCAATAACCCAATTATATGAGCTTACTGTAGTTGCATAGTTAATACCAAACCTATAAGCTTTTAAATCATACGTTCCACTATGGATACCTGTAATCCCTGGTGTTCCAGCATATAATGATGTTCCTAATATTGCAAGTAAAGTACCTGCCCGTACTAATTTTTTTAAATTCATTTTCTAATCCTTTTTTTAATTTTAACAAAAATTAAATATATAATAATGATTGTTAATATTAATAATACTCCTGGAAAACTTAATATTTATTTAACTATAAAAATTAAATAATTTTTATAGTTAATTTTTTAAAACTTTTATATGCTTAAATCATATTAAAACTTTATAAATAAAATAATTAAGGTGTTTTTTACAATAATATTAAATATACAAATATTTTATAATATTAATATTATTGTGGATTTGAATAATTATAATTTATATAACCAAAACTTATTTATTTCTTGGCATTCATTATCCTAGACTTAAGTATTATTGATAATACAAACAAAAATAAAGGAAATTATGAAAAAATATTTACTTTATTGTTAATGTGATTTTTGCTTCCATCATTTTTAAAAGTTGGAAAGGATTAATGTAATTTTAAGGTTTGAAAATATTAAAATACAAATGGTGGCTATTGTTTTGTCAATTTTGACAATAAAAGAAAAAGAAATTAGAATTATTTTATGTTCAAATACGTGAAATTATGTTGTAAAGAATATTAAAAGTACTAAATCAAAACAAATGAATATGTCACCCAAAGATTTTATGAAAAACTTATTATACAAAACATTCAAGTTTAAAAAGTAGATTATCAAAACTTTATATAGATCAGTTAACACATTTTGAGTCGTTTGAAAAATATAAATATAATTAAAAAAAATTAGAAAATTATACTAATGCTTTTTATAGAAAGTAGATATATAATATACAAAAAGATCACTCTCTTTCTATTAAGTGTTTTGATTAATATTTCTAGCTTTATTTTATGCTAAAAATACTACAGTAAATAATATACAAAAGAAAATATACCTTACTTCGTGAAAATTTATATAATTTCTTGAAATATATATATGTAATCAACTACTTTAATAATACTAAAATTATATATTTAGTATTATTTATAACTATTTAAGTATATAATACTTGTTGTAAATTTACAATAACGTATAAAATTCTTACTTATCTAATGAATAATAAGAATCCTAGTTATAGTTCTACAAATTTATAAAAAATTAATTCTATATTGAAATAAGGTAAATTATGTCAAAAACTTTTGAATATCAAGAACAACTTAAAACGTTGCCCTTATCGAACTTAAATGAAACAGGAAAGAATTTCTTGGATTGGGTTGAACCTTTAGTTACACAAGATCAATTCAAAATAACGAAAAAGAATTTAGATAATTTTATGCTAAAAGACGGTTTAGTTCTTGAAAAAAAACTAATAGAGTGGTCTTCTCAAAATGCTGGTAATTGGTTAGCTCCACTTTGGAAAAATATGTATCTTGATATAAGAGATCCTCTTGTTATTGATGTTAACTATTTTATTAAGTTAATTACATCTCATTTAAAAGTTAAATATACATCTAGTGATATAGCAGGTGTTATTGTAAATAAACTTATGGATATTTATGAAAGTATAGAATTAGAAACGTTTGAAGTTGAAAAATGTAGAGATACTCCTATGTGCATGTCTCAGTATAAACAAATGTTTAAAGTAACAAGAATTCCAAAAAAAAATTGCGATGAGTATATTGTAAAAGAGAAAACTAAAGATAATCATATTATTGTAATGTTTAAAAACAATATGATTAAAGTTAATTTATCTGATGCAAGTGGTAAAAGACATTCTTGTAAAATGATTATTAATACATTAAACAATATTTTAAACTCAAAAATAAAAATAAATGATAATAGTATAGGACTTATTACAACAGCTCCTAGAGATCAAGCATCTGATGTATTAAAAGATATCCTTACAATTGATAAAAATATTTTGAACTTTGAAATATTAAAAGATGCATTATTTGTAGTATGTATGGATGAAAGTTCAAAAACTTCATATGATTTTGCAATGAGCCTTATGGCTTCAAATGAAAATAATAGATATTTTGATAAAAGTTTACAATTAATATTTAATCAAGAGGGTGATTTTGGATTTAATTTAGAGCATACTGGTGCTGATGCTAGTGCTTGGATTAATGTAATTAATAAAATTAATGAAGAATTGAATTTTATTGATAAACATATTGAAGATAAATCATTAGAGTGTATTCAAACAGAACAAGTAATTTGGGAATTATCTGATACTCTAAATATACAATTAAATTTTTTAAAAAGAGATCATAATATTAGACTAGATAATATTCATTTAGAAATAAATCATTTTGAAAACTTTGGAGCTTCTAAAATTAAATCTTTAAAATATAGTCCAGATGCATTTTTACATTTAGCCCTACAGTTAGCCCAATATCGTACATTTGACAAACTTAGAAGTACTTATGAAGCTGCTAATATGAGAACTTATTTAAATGGTAGAACAGAATGTAATAGACCTATTTCAAATGAAGTTTTAGACTTTGTAAAAGTGTTTGATAAAGATGATGTAGATTCATCTAAACTTAAAGACTTAATGGGTGCAGCTTGTAAAAAACATTCATCTAGGTTAAAAGATTGTCTTGGTTCGAATGGAATAGAGAGATACTTTTTCGCTTTGAATAAAATGTATACTCTTTTCTCTAAGGAATTAGATTTAAAAGAAAGACCAGCATTTTTTGAAGATGAAGGATATAAAGAACTTACATATAGTTTTATTTCAACATCTAGAATTGAATCAAAACATTTTGATCTTTGTGGTTTTGGGCCAGTTGTTCCTGATGGTTATGGTTTTTGGTATAACTTACTTGAGAATAAAATTGATATGAATTTAACATGCAGAAAAGATGAAAATATAGATAATGTGAAATATTTTGGAGATGCAATTGTAAAATCATTAAATGATTTAGCAGAATTTGCTTCAGCGTAGTTTTTAAACTTTTAGAAAAAGAAGGGTTAAAAACCCTTCTTTTATTCCATGTAATTTAGTATCTTTTGCTTCTTTACTCCGCAAATCAACTTTAGTTTTATTCATTTTAACTAAGTTTTAACATGTCTTTTAATATCTTTGCTTTTTTTGACCACTTACATCATTAACACTTGATTTAACAATATCAAATAGTTTTGATATATCTTTATGTTTTGTAGAAATACCATCTGGATGAGCTGATTTACTTCCTAGTAAAAATACAGTATCTTTACCAAGAATTAATTTATCACTTAAGCTATAATATTCCCATGTAAAGAATAATACTGGTTTACCTGTTTTGTATCAAGCAAGAGTATCTAAGATAAGACAATAATTATTTGATAATACTAAAAGAAAATTAAGTGAACTTAAAGAACTAATAAAATCTAAAATAAGTAAAACAATTTAGTTAGAAGTATAAGTTAATATCCTAGCTAATAGAAACGATTTTTCATATTAACATTTTTAATATAAAGATAAGTAATTATTTAACTTTTTAAATTATATTCATAAATAAATGTAAAAAAAAGATATATATAGTAATAAATATAGATATGATACAATAATTAAAAAAAGGAATAAAAATGAAAAAATACTTTTTAATGATTCTATCATTATTTTTAGTATCGTGTTCAAATACAACAGATACAACAGAAAAAACATATGAGCTTGTTTATGATTTGGATGTATCTAAGAATACTTTTCCAAAAGAAATGCAAATAGCTAAAGATCTTGGATATATTAATATTATTGAAATTAAAACAAATTCTAATGATATTTTTAACAGTAGTAATAGTATAAGAATAATATCTGTAGAAGATGAAAGTAATAATGAAAAAATAAGAAGAGCTGCTTCTATTATGATTTCTTTATTAACAGATTTACCAAAGAATAATGAAAAAAGTATAATTGGTAATTCAAAAAAAGAAATTCTTGAAACTATGATAAAAAGAAATGCTACTTTAATGATTAATAAAACAGAAGACAGTGGAAGTGAAATGAGTTTAAAACTTTATACTTCGCTAGCAATTAAATTAGGTTTTATTTCAAATGTACTTGAAGAAGCAGCTTTAACATCTGATTTTACTGATGTAGATTTAAATGATTATCAAAATATTTTAAAAAAACTTGAAGAATTAGATGATGATAAAAATGAATTATATCAAGAAAAATTAATAAAAAGTATTGCGACTAATAAAAATACTCCTTTATGGTTGAAAAATTCACAAGATTTATATTTTGAAGAAACTTCTTTAGAAGGTGATTGTGGTTACTTGACAAATTTTGATACATCTTGTGTAAATGCAAAGAGTTCTAGTGATGGAAGTTTAGAAGAAATTCTTCATATTATTCAAGCACAAGGTATTTCACCTTCAAAAACAGGTGGTCCACTGCAAAAAAGAATTCAAGACTATGCTTTAGAACTTTATGAAAATGTTAATAATATAGCTTTAATATGGAATCCAGGAAAAGAAAGTTGGGAAGATGATTGGGCAGGAGATGATATTAATCCTGAACTTGGAACAACATATTCACATGAATATTATGCTGCTGCTGTTGAATCTTATTACGGTTTATGGCAATACAGAGGTGAAGGTGGTTATGGAGGAGAACTTGGTTTTGGAATGGATAAATATACAAGTATCAATAGAGAACAATTAAAAATTAAAGATCCTAAAGGTGATTCTTTTGTTAAAGAGTTTGTTCCTTCTTATCATCAGTATACTGCAAGAATTCAGTCTTCTGGAGTTAAGGCTTATTATAATAATAAAGGAAAAACTCCTATTTTTAAAATGTCATTAAGTTCTAACAAAGATGAAAAATATACTTACAAATCTAGATATTTATTAAATGCTAAGATTTTAGGTGATGCTGCTATTAATTTACTTGGAAATGATCAAAATAATAAACTTGAAGGAAATACTTCTGATAATATTATAGATGGTGCAGATGGTAGTGATACTTATATTATCAATGGAGAATCAAGTTCTTATGATATTAGTCAAAATTCTGATAAATCTTATAATGTACAAGGACCTAATATTGGAAATGATACTTTACATAATATTGAGTTTCTACAATTTTTAGATAAAGTAGTAGAACTTAAATAATATTTGGTTATATTAATAATAAATCTTGCTCCTATACTTAGGTATAGGAGTATATTTAGGAATATTATGACAAAAATACTTATATCTTCAATTTTTATACTTCTTTTTACTATAAATCTTTATTCAAAAACTTTTTATGTATCTTTACAAGGTAATAATACGAATATTGGTAATAAACAAAATCCTTTTAAGTCAATTCAATTTGCTTTAAATAAAATGTCTGCTGGGGATAAACTTTATATTAGAGAAGGTGAATATGAAGAATCACTTAATATAAAAAACTTTAAATCAAAAAAATCAAAAAATTATCTTATTTCCAATTATAAAAATGAAAAAGTACTTTTAAAAGGAACAAAAAAGATTAAGAGTACTTGGAGTAAATATAAAGATAATATATATAAAAGTAAATTAGATTTTCCTATTACTCAGTTATTTATAAACAAAAAAAGCCTTAGTTCTGCTAGATGGCCAAATGGGAATTGGGATGATGGAAGTATATGGAATAAAAAAACATCTTTTGCCTGGCCTGAGAATAAGAGTATTTTGGGGAAGTATTATAATAAAGATTTGAAAAAATTTGATTTTTCTTTAAAAGGTGCTTTGATTATTGTTAATTCTGGATCTTTTAAAACCTATGAATCCAAAATCACAAAACATAAAATTAAAAGCGATAATTTTACTTTTGATAAAAAAAGTGTAAAAGTTCATTTTTCCTATAAAGATAAAGTTTATAAACATGGATTTTTTTTAGAAGGTAAATTAGGCTTTTTAGATGAAAAGAATGAGTGGTTTTTTGATTATAAAAAATCTATAGCTTATATTTATACAAATGATAATCCAAATAAGCAAGATATAGAAGGAAAAGTTAAATCTTATTCTTTAATTATTTCTAATTCAAGTAATATTCATATTAAAGGAATAGATTTTTTTGCAAGTACTTTTAAAGTAAAAAATAGTGTACATATCACAATAGAAAACTCTGAACTTGTATATCCAAGTTATTCAAAAAGAGCTTTAGGGAAAATATACTCAATAGATGCTACAAAAATGATTGTAAAAAATAAAAATACTGATTCATATTATTCTTTAATAAATTCAAAAGTATCTTATAGTGATGGTCCTGCTCTTGAACTATCAGGTAGATATAATAAAATTATTAATAATTATATGCATAATATTGATTATACTTGTACTTATAAGGGTGGTTTCACTCTTAATATGGTCAAAAGTAAAAATCTTTTGTTTAAAAGAAATACTGTTCATACAACAGGATGCTCAGAACTTTTTAAAGCAGGTGAAAAAAATATTATTGAATATAATAATTTATATAATTCAGGTTATTTACAAAATGATGGATCAATGATACAGTTAAGTGTAAAAGCACAAGATGGTGGAATTGTAAGGTATAACTGGTTACATGATTCACTAAAACAAGCTTTAAGATTTGATAATAAAAATATTCCTAATTCACCTTATGGATTAAATGGTTCAGCCCATAATAATGTAGCTTGGAATACTCAAAGAATATTTTTTAAAGGAGATAATCATTATATTTACAATAATGTAAGTTTTAATAGTTCTAAAAATGATCTAATAATTTCTTCAAATAAAAAGATACAAGGCCATAATACAAAAACTATTACGAGAAATAATCTAAGTAACAAGTTTTCAGGCCATAGAGTAAAAATTACAAAAGTACCTGGTATTAGTGATCACAATTATAATGTATTAAAGAATAATGCAAAAGTTCAAAACTTACTAAGAGATATAAACAATAGAGATTTTAGATTAAAAAAAGATTCATTTTTAATAGACGCAGGAATAACTATAAAAGAAAAGAATCAAAAATTTTTAGGTAAATCTATTGATATTGGAGCTTATGAATCATCATCAAAAGAGTATTGGATACCTGGATTTAAAGATAATGTAGCTTCTCAATCAATTCCAAAAAATAAAACACAAAATGCAAAAATAAATACAGATCTTATTTGGTTAAAAGCCTATAAAAGTAATTCTTCGAATTTATATTTTGCAGATACATATAAAAAACTAATTACCGCAGATGTATACTCTATTTATTTTAAAGGAAGATATAAAAATAATATTTATTCTCCTAAAAATTTAAGAATAGGACAAACTTATTTTTGGAGAATTGATTCTGTCTATAAAAATAATATTAAAAAAGGAAAAATTTGGTCTTTTAGAATTTCGAAATAAGACAGTATGAAAAAAGAACAATTAATTATCTAAAGTGTATCAATATAAAAGAAAAAAGGTGAGAAACACCTTTTTCTAAAGCAATCATTATTATTTATTTAGCTAATGAGCTAAAATGGATCACTTAGAATCAAATCTTTTGATATAATACTTTCTTATTTTAGCTCTTTTGTTAATTGAGGTTTATAAGAAGAATTCATTTGAAGTTTTTTTAATTTCAGTTTTAATTATGCAATATGATTTAAATATTTTGCCATATGTTCTCAAAATATGCATTATTATCCTTAAGTATTTTATCTCCTGAATTATTTAAATAATCGACATCGCAATATCATTATTTTCTAACATGGCTTTAATAAAGGATTCTTGTATGATTTTTACAAAATAAGAAAATTGAATACTCTTTTCTCACATGTATTAGATTTAAAAGAAAGAGCAGAATTTTTTGAAGATGAGGGATATAAAGAACTTACATATAGTTTTATCTCAACAAGAGAATAGAATGAAAACATTTTGATCTTTGTGGTTTTTGGTATAACTTGCTTGAGAATAAAATTGATATGAATCTAACAACTAGAAAGAGTGCTAATATAGATAAGGTTAAACCATTTGCTACGGCAATTGTAAAAGCATTATATGATTTAGTAGAGTTTTCAGAAGAGTAGTTTTTTAAAGTATAAAAACAAGGGTTTAAACCCTTATTTTAAATAATATTATTTAGCAGCTTTTGCTTCTTTAATCCAATCCTCAACTTTAGTTTTATTCATTTTTAACCATGTTTGAACATGTCTTTTAATATCTTTAGCTTTATTTTGACCATTTCTCATAAGCATATTTTGACCACTAACATCATTTACACTTAATTTAACAATATCAAATAGTTTTGCTATATCTTTATGTTTTGTAGTAATACTTTTATTAGCAACAATTTTTTGAGAGTTAATTGGAAAACCATAATCTGCACCATTTGAAAGTTTTGTAGAAATACCATCTGGATGAGCTGATTTTCTTACTTGTAAAAATACAATATCTTTACCAGGAATTAATTTACCACTTAGCCAATAAGGAGTCCATGTAAAAAACAGAACTGCCTTGCCTGTTTTATATCTTGCAAGAGTATCTGAAAGAAGTGCTGAGTATGAACCTTGGTTATGATCAATATTATCTCGAAGTTTAAATGTATCTAAGTGATATTCAATTACTTTTGCAACTTCCCATCCAACACTAGCACCTGTTAAGTCAGCTTTACCATTATCATTTGAATCAAATAGTTTTGCAATTTTTGGATCATTTAAATCACTAATGTATTTAATATTATATTTATCAGCAGTTTTTTTATCAATTACATATCCAGATGCACAGTTTTTAATATACTTAGAAAATATAGCAAGTTTATCTAATCCT
>SPKZ01005812.1_pt1 | contig 19141 bp, 14 predicted proteins | sample 2456571 | NCBI WGS metagenome assembly SPKZ01 (sample SAMN11192286, study PRJNA482655) | marine metagenome | biome: ENVO:00000447; feature: ENVO:00000244|ENVO:00000211|ENVO:00000569|ENVO:00002023; material: ENVO:00002151; isolation source: ocean water from marine abyssalpelagic zone ... | reverse complement strand
GCCATCATTATCCATATCCCAGCCTAAATAATTACTCCAGTAATTACCTTGACCATCTTTGCTCCATTCCTGTTTCTTATTGGAAACATACTTCACTTGCGTAGGATTGTTGATAAAGCTATTGCCGTATATCTTGATGTTTTCTGAGCCAGCAGTTAAGTGAATACCAATTTCTGCGGTATCAATAATATTGTATTTCAGCGTGTTGTAGCCAGAGTTATAAACAAACAAACCTTTACCATCACGGCCAAGCACCTTGTTTTCAGGCTTAGTCCACACGTTTTTAATATGGTTATGACTAAAAGTAGATTGGGTAATAAAGTTGAGTAAAAACCCGTAATCTTCACTGTCTGTGGTTTTATTGCCGGTAATAGTTAAGCGGCGTGAACTCATCAAGGCATAACCTGCGCGAGTAGAGTAGGCGGTATTATCTTTAATAGTATTATCGTAAGAATACATATAATGAATACCATAGCGTAAATGGTGCATGGTATTTTGTTCGATAATATTATTTTGACTGGAAATAACATAGACGCCATCGCGAGTTTCACTGCCTTCATTATGAAAAACGTGGCTATTGGTAACATTAGCGATTTGAATGCCGTTGCCTCTATCAGAAGAGCGCAGTGTTAAATTACCCTTAACGCGGTTATGGCTGACAGTGGCATTGTCGGCTTGATTAAGCCAAATGCCAAAACCATCTCCAATTAGAATATTATTTTTGATAGTTATATTTGGGACTTTTTTATTATCAATTTTATCGTGAGAATAAACACCTGAATTTTGCTCGGTAAGGTCATCGCCCCAATTGATAATGGTGAGGTTTTCTATGGTGATGTGAGAATTTTTCAGCCGTAAGCCATGACCCTTGCCTTGGGAGTCAATAATAGCGACTTCGTCTTTTATGCCGGTGCCACGTAAGGTGATTTGTTTGTTAATAATGAAATTACCTAAATACTGGCCAGCAGCTAAGGTAATAACATCGCCATCTTGGCTGTTATCTAAAGTTTGCTGTAAGTTATCACTGGCAGATATTTGTATTGATTTGGCAAAAACAAATACAGGAGCAATGCTTAAAACTGCCAAGATACAGCCAAATAAAAAAACTAAAAATCTATTCACTATCAAAGAACATTACTAATTTTACGGTGCGAGTAGCTTAACACTTTTATTTATCCAACCTTTGATCTCGATTAAAAAATTAAACAGTAAACAGATTTATCAACATGTAAAAAAAGGAGGGCCTTGTAGCACTTTTGTTAAATTTAAACTATAAAAAAGAAAGGCTGAATAATGCATTTCTTTACTAGTAGATTAGTTGGTAATGTTTTATTTCGTATACACGTGTAACTTTGTGTTTAATAGATTGAGTTGGTAAAAATGAAAAAACTATTGTGTTTGTTTTTGATCTTGTCCATTTTTGTCTGTTTCCAAGTCACAGCGATAGAAAGTCGATTACGCTTAGCTGCCGCACAACCTACCACCAAGCAGAATTTAGATATTAGTACACTTGAATTGAGCTATCTGATTGATGGCGGCACGTTTCACTACAATTTTGACCTGCAATGGCACGTAGCATTTAATTTAGGAAATTTAGCTGTAGAAAATGTAAATATAATGATGTTAGGAGGGGCATTAGGTCTTTCATACCCAATAATTAACAAGCTTGATATATTCTTTGAAGGCGGTGTTACTTGGTTAGATCAACATGAGTTTGGTCAGGTAGGCATTGCCTATAAAGATTATGGTGGCCCGTGGCAGTATCAAGCAAAACTTGGTGTCGATTACAACATCCGAAAAAATTGGAATTTTGGTTATGCTTACTTACACATGTCCAATGGCGACAGATACCATATCAATCCATCACTAGATGCACATTCATTATATGTCTCTTACCAGTTTTAAAGCTAAGACCAATAAGCATAGCAATAAACTTTAGTTGTGAACTAATACCAGCTTAAGCACTAAAACAAAGTTTTCCACAAGGCCGTTATTTTTATGCCCCAACGCTGCCAAATATGTGTCGATTTAATACTAGCATTTTGCTGTTGTGATAATTTAGCAATTAGCTGCTCTGGATTACTCCACAAGCGTGTCGGCCAATCAATATAACTTGGGTATTTAACTAAGGTTAAATAGACTAAGGCAGCCAAGCTGAGTTGAGTCTTACGTCTAGTTATTGGTGTCATATCAGTGGTCAAACCCCAGCCAGCATAAAAAGGCTGGCCCCAAGTAACCACGTTAACGCTTTGTACCAATGCCTCAAAACCACTAAGCGATGTCATGGTATGCATTTCACTAATGACAGGAAACAAGCTGTTTAGCTCAATATCGATCACTTGCTGATCAACACAAGCATCAATACATTGCGCTGTTAGTGAACCGAGCCTATTACCCGAAACAACATCAGGATGAGGTTTATAAATAATAAATGCATTAGGTTTGGCTTGGCGAACTGCCCACAGTAAAGCTTCATTGCTCTTAACCTTTGGGCTGCCGGTTAAAATGGAGGCATCACCATCTACTTGACCTACCACTAATAAAAGTTCTTTATCGGTATTAGGTTTCTGAAAGGTAGTGACTTTCCCAGTATTGTACTTACTGACTTTTGTTGCTTTTAAAGTAGTGATTAATTGCTCAGCGCGGGCTATTTCATCATCAGTTAATTGATAATTTAAACAAAGTTTTTCTAATTTACTGGGCGTGCGGCTATCAAAATATATACCGTCAGCATCGAGTGATAATGATGACGGTGGGCATAAGTTTGAGCCTAAACCATTAGAGCGAATAAAGCCGTCTTCAATTCTCAGGCAATCAGCTAGTTCGGGATGTTTTGTACCCCATACCAATATCATATCTTGCGGGGTTAATCGTGCAGGCGGTTTATTCACAAACTTAAGTTTATCGGCAAGGTGACGACAAAAATGTATTAGAAAAGCCCGTTTCCACAGGGAAAATCCAACCAGATATAGAGTAGACCATTGTGGGGTAGGCCGATATTGTTCGTTGATAAGGTCTATTACGGCTTCTACTTCACAGGGTTGCGCCAAAATAGGATGGTAATACTTAGGGTAGCTAATCAGTGCTCCCGCAACTACTTGTTCAAGACTTGCTTTCCCGCGACGAGCACAGGTTTTTGTATCCGTTGTTAAGCCCCAACCCGCATAAAAAGGCATGCCAAAGCAATAAACTGTTTTGCCAAGTAGTAATGCTTCAAAGCCCATTTGCGACGACACGGTATAAACAGCATCTACTTGCTTAATTAATGCGTGAGGATGGCAAGCTTCATCGATAATGGTTAAATCAGCTAAGTTCAAGTTCGCTAAAACGCCTTTCTTTTTACCGAAGCGAGTATCTGGATGAGTGCGTAATAATAATTTAGCCGATGGATGGTTAATACGAGCTTGTTCAACCATAGCGATAAAATCGCTTTCTGAAGCCAATGCTCCGGTAATAGAAAGATCACCAGCAACTTGGTCAACTAATAATATTGTCGGCTGGGTAAACTGATTAAAGCGCTCTGCTAATGAAGTTGGTAATGCATGATTGTCATAACAGTTGTATTTAGTTATGCCTAAGGTCGATATTTTCTCTATTAACTTACTCGCACGTTTTAATAAAGCATCATCACTTGCTTGTGCTATTAACTGCTCTAACTGACTTGCTTGAGTGGCATCATAAAAAATACCGGTATCATCGGTGATTAAAGATAATTGATGACCTTGCTTAGCTGGGTGTCCAATGTAACCAATAAAACCATCTTCCGCTCTAATAAAGGGCAGCTTATTTTCTTGGGCAAACGTTATCGCTTTTAAGGTATTACTTTTATTGCCCCAACCAATAACCACATCATTTTTACAAACAGTATTTTTACTAATACTTTTGACATGTCTTAACTCACCGGATAACAAGCTGGTTATATAGCCATGTTTCATTATGCCGCGTGAAGTTGTCCAAATGGTAAAGGAGTGTTCAGTCATAAAAATGTATTTAGCTCAAATGAATAGTGTCAGTTTACGGTCTGAAACTATCTTATGAAATAGCCAGTTACGATAACTTACCGAGAGAATTTTGATATTTTAACAGACATTAATTGTACGTTTATACTTCAAGCTAAAATGTATTTTATTGTATTGTATTGTTATCCAGAGAGGCTCAAGGGTTATGGTTAAGCTTTTTTTAATATATTATCTCGCGCTTATTTTTAAGCAATTGCTAAAAGAAATCACTAAGCGAAGCGGGCAAATTAATTGATACGAGTTTTATTTTTACAAGGTCCTCTGGGCACGTTTTTTAAGAAAACAGCGCAATACTTACATGCTCAAAACCATGAAACCTATAAAATAAACTTTAATGGCGGCGATAGTTGTTTTGCTTGGGCTAAGCAAGTAGATGATTTCACCGGCAAGCCGGAACAATGGTCAACATACCTTATTGAATATATCGACAAGTACAAAATAGATAAGATCATTGTTTATGGTGACTGTCGTTTTTATCATCAAGAAGCAGCCAAAGTAGCGAAACAACTCGGTGTAGATTTTTGGGTTTGTGAAGAAGGTTATCTGCGTGCTGGTTTTGTCACATTTGAACAAGGCGGCTGTAATGCTAATTCACTATTAGATAGATCATATCAAGCGATAACTGAAAGCAATGACCAGCCAATCATTAGTGATCAACAAGTGGGTAATACTTTTCTATATCGAACTATTGTTGCCAGTTATTATTACTGGCAAGTAAGACAAAACACTAAAAAATTCTCTCATTATCAACATCATCGTCCTTGGGTATGGTGGCAAGAAGCTTTGTTCTGGTTTGGTAATTTCAAGCAGAAGTTTATCTCTGATGTAATTGATCCCATTGCCTTAAAGGTATTTACCAAAAAATATCATCAACAATATTTTTTATTACCTTTGCAAGTTGAAGTCGATTTTCAAATGCGCCAACACTCGCGCTTTAATTCCGTTAAAGAGTCTATTCGCTATACGCTAGAATCCTTTGCCAAACATGCTAACAAAGATGATGCTTTACTGATTAAACATCATCCACAAGCACGTGGTTTTGTGCATTATGGCAAGTTCATTAAAACCTTGTGTAAAGAGTTAGCAATAACCGAACGGGTTTTGTATGTGCATCAAGCCAACCTACCTAACATATATCACTCATGCAAAGGTGTTGTAACCGTTAATAGCACTGTCGGTTTATCTGCGGTATTACATGCTTTACCGACTATCACGTTAGGGGAAGCGATTTATGATTTACCAGAGCTAACTTTTCAAGGTGAGTTAGCTGATTTTTGGCAAAGTGCTTTTCAAGTCAATGAAGAGTACTTTCAGCTATTTCAAGGTTACTTGCAGCATAAAACACAAACTCAAGGTGACTTTTATAAACCTTCAGATAAGTTTATATCGAGAATAGCGCAACAAATAATGATGGCAGACTCGACCCAGAAAACTAGTGAAAAAGTTACGGGTACAACTGTAGTAACAAACACACCGAATCAACCAACGCTAGAGTATTCAAAAAGAAGCCTTGCCTCATGAACAGTATGGTACCAAGAAGTAGTTCTAAATGTACCCAGCTGTAAGTGGGGTTATTCGTCCTACTAATTCTGTCCATAATTGCACATTTTTTGGCACAAGTTGCAAAGCCCTTCTTATTGAAATCATCTAAAATTTGCATCACTGAAAATACGAAAATTATTTTAACAAGCGGCACTATTTTAGGCGGTAATAATATCGCTATAAATGTAAGTTGATTCGCCTACCATTGTAGACAGGAAGTAGAGTGAAAATGTTAACAGCCATCGCCACCTCACCAAAATATATCGTCGTTAATGTCACTGTTAAAGAGTCATTACTGCAAAAGAGTGATGCCCCTTTATGAGTGGTATGGCATCAAGAAGTAGTTGGCAAATAATGTGTGACAGTGTGCATGCTTTATTAATGCGTGAGATTAAAACTCGTTTCGGCACCAATCGTTTAGGTTACTTCTGGGCTATTGCAGAGCCTGTAGCGCAAGCGGCGGTAATTGGTCTCATATTTACCCTATTAGGGCGCAGCAGTGTTTCGGGAATTGCAGTGGCATTGTTTATGTTTACTGGCATTTTACCTTTTAAAATGTTCGCTAAGTTATTACCGCAATTATCCGCAGCGGTAAATGCCAATAAAGCGCTTTTAGCTTATCGGCAAGTAAGTGCTATTGACCCTATTATTGCCCGTATTATTATTGAAGTTGCGACCTTCATAGTTGCCTACATTGTTATTTTCAGTGCTATGGGTTGGTTAGGATTTGAGGTAATTCCACACGATATTCTAGGGGTTTTAATGGCGAGTTTATTACTCATTATTATAGCCATTGGTATAGGTTTGATGCTGTGTGTTGCCATGAGCTATTGGCAAGATACTGGCAAAGTTGTTGGCATGGTAATGCAACCCATGTTCTTTATCTCCGGTATATTTTTTGCTGCCACCATGATCCCGCAACAATATTGGTACCTATTTAGTTGGAACCCCATTTTTCACGCTATTGAATTAAGTCGCGATGCGTTTTTTGTTAGTTATGTCACCCCTGTTGGTAGTTGGTTGTATTTAAGTTTATGCGCGCTGGTAAGTTTTACTTTGGGCATAGTTACTTTCTACCAAAGCCGCATGAGGTTTTTAACCACATGATAAATATTGCCCACCACCCGTCATCTTCGAAGTGTCTAGTCGAAGATCCATTGTCTGGTTTTGTGGATTCCCTACAGGACAACTCGGGAATGACGTTTGTAAGTTGTTCCTCAGGAGAGGCGTTAACTAGCAGCTCATCAGGAATGACGCTAAACATGGCCCTCACAACTCAATGATACATTTCGACAATATGAGTAAATATTACTCGACCAAACAAGGGCGGCATTACGTCTTTAAAAACGTCAATATATCCTTACCGACAGATATTAATATCGCCATATTAGGGCCAAATGGTGCGGGTAAATCTACCCTTATTCGGATGATGGGCGGTGCAGATATGCCGAATAAAGGTCGTATTCATTCAAAGAAAAATATTTCATGGCCATTAGGTTTGCAAGGCGGTTTGCAAGGTTCAATGAGTGCGCGAGAAAATGCCCGTTTTGTTGCTCGTATTCACGGTTATAAAAATACGAAATTAATAGAGAAACAAGTTTCCGACTTTGCCGAGATAGGTAAGTTTTTTGATGAGCCGGTAAAAACCTATGCAAGCGGCATGAAATCCAAAGTTACTTTTGGTTTAAGCATGGCGTTTGATTTTAATTTTGATGTATTGCTACTCGATGAATTAAGCGCAGTTGGTGATGCTACCTTTAGACAAAAAAGTGAAGCCTTATTAAAAGAGCGCTTTGGTAAAACAAAACTTATTATGGTCAGTCACTCAATGCCAGAGTTAAAAAAACAGTGCCAAGCAGGCGTATTAATTAAAGATCAGAACTTACATTATTTTGCCAATATCGATGATGCAATAAAAGAATACCAGGAAATTTATGTCAACTAACGCAACCCAGAATATTGAAAATATACCAGTAACCTTATCTAAAACACAACGTAAAATTCGTAAACTTAAACGTGATCCTAAATTATTTTTAGCAGATTCAAAAGCAACGAAAGCTATGTACAGGGCATGGGCAAAATTAGGTGCCTTTATTCTGGTTATTATTGCCTCCTTATTTGTTGTTGTTTATTACAGCCTAGTCGCCTCGCCGCGTTATGTAAGCCAAGTACAGTTTGTGGTTAAACAGGCTAGTAGTGGTGAGGTGGCATTAGCGGGCTTAGCAAGTTTTGGTGCTACTACACCCTCTATGCGTGATGCTTTAATTTTAAAAGAATACATAGGCTCACGTGAAATGGCGCAAGCACTCAATCAAAGGCTAGCATTAAAGGCGCATTATGAAAGTGAACAATGGGATTGGTTTAGCCGCTTAGCTCAAAACAGCAGCCGTGAAGAGTTAATTGCATATTTTCAAGACCACTTGGTGGTAACACATGATGAATTATCAGAAATCCTGCAAGTAGAAGTGCAAAGTTATAACGCCGATTATTCATTGCAACTGGCAAAAGTAATAATGGAAATCAGTGATGAGTTCATTAATAACTTAGGTGAAGGTATGGCTAATCAGCAACTTGATTATGCACAAAAATATGTCGACCGTGCATTTAAAGAGCTTAATTTACAACAAAGAAAATTACTGAACTTTCAAAATAAACATGAACTGTACAGTCCAGAGCAAAAAGGCAGTGCCTTGCTCGGGGTTATTACCAAGCTTGAAACCGACATTACTACCCTAGAAACAGCAATAAAATCATTAAAGTCTTACTTACATGATGACAATGCTGAAATTGTTACTAAGCAGTATCAAGTAGATGCCTTGCAAGCCCAGTTGATTGAAGAAAAGGCATATTTAACCAGTGATGATAGTAATTCGTTAAATCAAATTAACTTTGCCTATCAGGAGCTGAAACTTAATAGTGAACTCAGTGTTGAGTTATATAAATCTGCGCTTGCCAGCTTAGAGATGGTACGTGGTGAGGCTTATAAAAAATTAAAGTATTTATTAGTAGTAGAGCGACCTTATTTAGCAGAGGACGCCAAATACCCTAGACGATTTTATTCAATTGCCACTTGGTTTGTAGTACTGCTACTTATTTATGGTGTTGGTCGTTTAGTGTTTTCAATTATAAAGGAACATCAAGAGTAATGGTTTTTAACAGAAGAAATATGAAAAGCATGTTGTTAAGCATAGCTACAATACTAGCGGTATTGGTAAATACCAGTGCTATCGCGAGTGTCCAGCAGTCAATGCAAGTTGATGCCGATACTGAAGAAGTAAAGCAGATACAAGACACGAGCGTAACTAAGCGTTACGGTCATTGGTTATTCAATGGTGGCTTTAAAGACCAAGCCTTCTCTGCGGTAAACCCGTTGTATAAAATCAGTCAAGGTGATCAACTGTTAGTGCAACTGTGGGGTGGCATTGATTTTCAAGCGCAAATGACGGTTGATCCGCAAGGTAATATTTTTATTCCAAAAGTAGGGCCGGTACGTGTCTCAGGGGTAAGCAATAAAAAATTAAATAAGGTCATGCTAAGTAGTATTAAGCGAGTTTATAAATCTAATGTTTCTGTGTATGTATCGCTAGTTTCAAATCAACAGGTAAAAGTATTTTTATCTGGCATGGTTAACAATCCGGGTTTATATAAAGGCCAAAGCGCGGATAGTATTTTACGCTTTATTGATTTAGCGGGCGGCATTCGTAATGACATGGGCAGCTATCGTAATGTACAAGTAAAACGAGCTAATAAAGTTGTACAAACCATAGATTTATATCAATTTTTACTGCAAGGGATCATGCCACCATTACAACTTCAAGACGGCGATGTTATTTTTGTTGCCGGTAAAAATGGTGAGGTTACTTTAGAAGGAGAAGTAGGCTTTGAAGGTCGTTTCGAATTATCAGGAAAAAGCATCAGCTTAAAACACATTTTGGCAGCATCTGTGACTCACGAAAAAGCAACACACGTTACTATTATTTCTCCATTAACAGCGAAACTAAATCAGAGTAAAAATACAAAGCTAGCTAATCGTATTGTTGAAGCCAAGCAATATGACATTAATGCCATTGATAACATTAATCTTCCCGCTGGCGCTATGGTAAAAATCTCATCACAAGTACGTGCAAACAGTATTAGCATTAGCTTGATAGGTGAACATAATTCAGCACAAGAAATGGTATTACCTTGGGGGGCTAGCTTAGCGGATTTATTAAAAACTGTAGAAATGACCAGGCTATCAAATGCTGATGCGGTGCAATTATTTCGTCAATCAGTTGCGGATCGCCAATACACCATGTTACAAGCCTCACTCAGTAGCTTAGAGCAAACGGTACTAACGGCACGTTCAAATACCAAAGAGTCCGCTGAATTACGTAAAGCCGAAGCAGACATTATCTTGCAATGGGTGGCAAAAGCGCGACAAGTGCAACCGAAAGGACAGGTATTGTTAGTAGCAGGTTTTGATGCCAGTAAAATTATTTTGCAACAAGGTGATAAAATAGTTATACCGTCGAAGAAAAACTTAGTCATGATACATGGTGAAGTACTCTTTCCTACAGCCGTAGCCTACAACAACAAGTTCTCTATTGAAGATTTTGTCAAACAAGCAGGTGGCGCAACGGATGACTTAGACGAATTTAACGTTTTGGTAATGCAACCTAACGGCAGTTTTATCAACGTAAATGACTTACTCAGTAAAAACAAAGCGATTAACCCAGGTGATGAAATCTTTGTATTAGCCAAGCCCGACCTTAAAGGTTTCCAGCTTGCTAAAGATATCACTGAACTTATCTATCAAGTCGCTATGTCAGCTGCCGTCATTATTGCATTGTAGTTACTCTATTTCCCTTTCTAAAAACTTAGCAACGCTCCGTTGCTAAGTTTATTTCCCCATCGAAATAACCATTAATCTAATTCTATCAACAAAATTTTTGTTACTAGAGTGTGATGAAGTAAGTCTAAATGTACTCCTCTGTAAACTGAAACTTAACCCGATTAAAAGGTTTTACTGATCTCTGCTATCGAGTGATTATTTTGTCCACAATTGCACATTTTTTGGCGCAAGTTGCAAAGCGCCAGCTTACCAAACAATTTAAAATTCGTTTCACTAGAAATACGAAAGTGTTCATTGAAGTTTTAATACATTAAGTACAAGACACCTTGGTTGACGAATACTAGCTTTTAACTGAAATCTTGATGGCATTAATAAATTATTTTTATTAATAAACCTAGAAATCGCAGCTCGGAAATCGTTCTATGTTGATCTGATTTCAGTATCAGTATCACTAGCAATAAAGTGAAAAATAGAGAGTAATTAATAAATTTATATTAACCCCTAATACCGCTTATAAAGCTCGAGTCAGGTTAAAAGTCTCAACAACACCTGTAAATCGAATAGAGGTAAATGATAGTACTGGATTCTTAGGCGCATGTGATGTTTATAACAGCCAAGAAAAGACCTTTGTTTTTTATACTCATAGTTGTGAAAACATTTTTGTAACTGCTGATTTTAGTAATATTGAAAGCTTTGAAGTTGAAAGCTTAGGTGAGTCTCTACAGGATATTGAACAATATAATAATATAAATGGTGTTTATATTGCGATGGCTACAATACCTAGTCGAGCATGTGCTTTTAAAGAAGCCGTAGAAAGTTTAATTGAGCAAGCAGATAAATTACTTATCTATCTAAATGGCTATGCAACTGAACCTGACTTTATTCGTGAATTACATCAGCAAGGGAAAGTTGACTTTATCCTAGACCCTATTGGGGCAAGCGCTGCTGCGGCTAAATTTTTTTGGGCTGGACAGGTAAAAGGTTATTACTTTACCTGTGATGACGACATTATTTATCCATCTAATTATGTAGAGAAAACGATAGCTGCACTTAATGAATTACCCAAAAAAACAGTTGTCGCTTATCACGGAAAAAACTATCGCACTATTTCAACGGATATCCGATTAGACCGTACATTTCTGACAAAATTTGAAGACGCACAAAGTCGGAACTTAAAAATCGAAGTCTTAGGAACAGGAGTTTGTGCATTCCATTCAAGCATATTGAATGGTTATGGTGCGTATATGGCTTGTTTACATTTACCTCGTTCAATGGACTTAGCTTTTAGTATGTTTTTAAGGAAAAAAGGCATTAAAAAAATAGTTTTGAAGCGAAATCAAGGATGGTTAAAAGCAAATACTAAAGTTCAGCATGGATTGAATGAGCAAAAACAGTTAAACAAGAGAATAAAAAACAAAGCCAATGATTTTTTAATCAAGCATAACCCTATGATAGAAAATAAATTAATAAGGGTTTTGTTAAAACCAGAATATAAAGCAATAAGCTTATTTCTTCTATTCATATTTAAAAATAAAAAAGTAAAAAAGCTGTGTAAACAGCCTAAGCAATTTGTTTTAGACATGAAAATATTTTAATTAAAGGAAAACAAAGTGAAAGTTAAAAGTGATATCAAAATTTGCGTAGTAGGTTTAGGTTACGTGGGGTTACCATTGGCTTTAGAATTTGGTAAACACTACCCTACTGTGGGTATTGATATCAATCGAACACGTATTGAACAACTAAATGATCACATTGATGATACGAAAGAATCAGAAGCAGAAGACTTTATAAAAGCGAAAAACATTAGTTTTACTACTCAAATTAAAGACATTGTTGATGCTAATTTTTATATTGTAACCGTACCAACACCTGTTGATGAACATAATATCCCTAATATTGGCATAGTACGTAAAGCCAGTGAAATGATTGGTGGTGTTCTTAAACAAGGTGATATTGTTGTATTCGAATCGACAGTGTATCCAGGAGCTACTGAAGAAGTCAGCGTACCAGCATTAGAAGAGGTTTCAGGTTTAATCTTTAATAAAGATTTCTTCGTTGGTTATAGCCCTGAGCGTATTAACCCAGGTGATAAAGAAAACCGCTTACCTACCATTATAAAAATCACTTCAGGCTCTACGCCGGAAATTGCAGACTATGTTGATGCTGTTTATAAATCGATTATTACAGCTGGTACGTATAAAGCCGAATCAATCAAAGTCGCAGAAGCGGCTAAAGTGATTGAAAACACTCAGCGTGATGTCAATATTGCATTGGTAAATGAGTTAAGCCTTATTTTCGATCGCATGGGCATTGATACACGGCAAGTCATTAACGCTGCAGGCACTAAGTGGAACTTCCAAAAACTATTTCCAGGATTAGTTGGCGGCCACTGTATTGGTGTTGATCCATATTACTTAGCGCATAAAGCTGAATCTTTAGGTTTGTATCCAGATCTAATTCTTACATCGCGCAGACTGAACGAAAATATGTCTAGTCATGTAGCCAGTAAACTTGTCCGTACTATGAATAGCAAAAAAATTCATGTTGTTGACTCAAATGTTTTACTACTGGGCTTTACCTTCAAAGAAAACTGCCCTGATATTCGCAATACTCAAGCCATTAAACTTTATCGTGAGATTAAATCACATAATGCCAATGTGGATGTTTTTGATCCTGAAGCCAGTGCAAGCGAAATTAAAGCAGAATATGGTTTAGAGGTAATCAGTAGTCTCGGTAATAAACAATACGATGCTGTTGTTGTTGTTGTGGTTGGTCATGATGAATTTAAAACCTATTCCAAAGAAACTATACAAGCAATGCTGAAAGAGCAAAGTGTTGTGATGGATCTTAAAGGGTGTTTTGATCCAGAAGTTGTTGATTGTTGTTTATAGGATACAGATATGATTTTACATGAAAATACAGTTAATAAAAAAACTGTAAACAAATTAGTATTAGCCTTTGATGAAGATGTTGAAGGTAAAGTTGTAAGTGTTAAAGCTGGTAATAAAGTTATTTGTAAAAGAAATATTACCGGTGGACGGACTAAATATAATGTGGTTTTTCAAAATACAACATCTGAAGATAAGGATATTGTAGTATTGATTGATACAGCAGTTCCTAAAGATAAAATAGTATCTTGTTATGTCAAAGAGATATGTGGCATTTATGAGGATAATGAATTCCAAACGACTGAACAGTCGGTTACTGCTGCAATAGCAACATATCCTGCACGAGAAAAAATAATCCCAAAAGCAATCGATAGTTTAATTGATCAGGTTGATCACCTCTATTTATATCTTAATAACTATCAAGAAGTTCCTGACTTTATTAAACAGCACCCTAAAAGTGAAAAAATTAGTTTTATAATTGATAGCGCTAGTATCAAGAGAGCTGCAGCAAAGTTTTTTTGGGTAAATAGAGTAAAAGGGATTCACTTAACTTGTGATGATGATATTACCTATCCAAAAGACTATGTTAAAAAACTCTCTAGCCAATTATCAAAATTACAAAAAAAATCAATAGTAGGGGTTCATTCAGTCATTTATAAAGAAACTGCAAATGATCCTATATCTTCTCGAAAGCATGTTTTTAACTTCAAAGAGAAATCTAAAAATGTTCAAAAAGTTCATTTGTTAGGAACTGGAACACTTTGCTTTAATACTAATACATTAAATCTTAAATCATTCAATGACATATGGTCATACGCTGCTTCCACAGATGAATGGCTAGCATGTTTTGCAAAAAAACAAAGCATAGGTATGTTTTCAATTCCAAGGAAAAAAAATTGGATGCTTTCAATTGAAGGAATGGAACATGGTTTACATGAAGAGAAACAGCTAAATAAAGATTTAAGAGCAAAAGCATCATTATTAATTTCTAACAATAGTCCTTGGTCTCATATTGACAAAATAGATAAAGACTTTATTTCTGATAACAGAAAAGTAAGAAAGTTAGTTTTTAGACCTAGAGAGTTCTTTGTAGATATTTTCAACAAAAAAGGTAAGTCATAGCTATGAAATTCCAATACAAAGCTGAAGCTAAAAATATTAAAGTTAAATTATCAGAAATTAAAGCGCAGAATGACTTTTACTTGGTTGTTGATTATTTATTACAAGGAAATGTTGATAGAGCCTTTATTTCTGTATTCGAAAAAAAAATAAAACACCTGTTTTAATTAGGGATCTAAAAAAAGATAAAACAAGCTATGAGAATAAGGTTGTAGTTGATAAAGAAATGATCGCGGAAGTGTTTCTTAATATCACTTTTTCGGACGACTATTCATTAGACTTAAAGAAATTACAATATATTAATAAAGGGATATGTAAAGACTTATTATCTAGCTCAATAGTTAGCAGTACGCCAAAAATTGAAGACGAAAAACCTTCAGATAATAATAAATCTGCTTTAAAAAAGCTTAAAGTTATCGATTTGTTAGACACAAGCATTTATAAAAGTTTCGTTAAATTTGACTTTAAAAAGAATAAAAAATTTATGTTGTTTGGTTACGATGATAATAATGAAATAATTTTCAGACGGTTGATTAAGTCTTCAGATGAATATAAAACTATAATTCAAACAGAAAGTGATTCTAAACAACTAACTTTGTACGTCGATAAAAGTATTAATTGTGAATTACTTGATTTTAGGTTGGAGTTTCTTCAGAAGCTTACAAATTATAATACAACCGACACTACTATAAATTCTATCACTGCTGCTATGGCGACCTACCCGGCTAGAGAGAACATTGTAGAGGACACCCTTAACTCAATTATAGGGCAAGTGGATAAACTATTTATATATTTAAACAATTACGACAACGTTCCCGAATATATTAGCAACCATCCATATAAGGAAAAAATTGAGTTTATATTAAACCCTAAAAGTACGCTTAGAGCCGCAGGTAAGTTTTCTTGGTTAGGCCAGGTTAATGGTTATCACTTTACCATTGATGACGATATTATTTACCCTAAAGATTATGTAAAAAAAATGATATCTTTTTCAAAAAGTAAAAAGGATGATGCTTTAATCGGAGTGCATGGTTCAATATTCAACACTGTAGTTAAAGATGCTTCAAAATGCAGAAAATCAATTTTTAATTTCCAAAAAAAATTAATGAAATCGAAAATTGTTCATATGGTCGGTTCAGGCACTACGCTATTTCCCCATAAGGTTGCTAAAACTATTAATAGAGATAAATTACTAAGTCATGCGATCGCAAATGATGAATTACTTGCGATCGAAGCTAAAGATAATGACATTACAGTATATGCAATTAATAGAGAGGACAATTGGTTAAAGGGTAATGAATTTATGGAATATGGTGTTTTTGAGGAAAAACAGTTAAATAAAAACCTTAAAATTGAAGTTAATAATATAGTCAAATCTCAAAACCCTTGGATTATACCTGTCTCAGAATAGTTAAATACCTCCCTACAAATAATTGAAAAGTAGTGCAATCGTTAATAGTATATTGACATTGTAATTTGATTATTTAGTGAGGAGAGGACGTCATAAAGTAAGGACAATTTAAGTCGCTGCTTAATAAGCTAGGTGAAATTATCCTAGTTAAGCTCAATAGGATATGTATGAAAATAAAGTTAATTATATGGGATTTAGACGATACCCTTTGGAGTGGAACTTTAGCCGAAGGTGATGATGTGATCCTTTTGGAGCATAGAGTGCATGCAATTAAAGCACTAAATAAGCATGGTGTTGTAAATGCTATTTGTTCTAAAAATGATTTTAATATTGCTAAAAAGCAGCTTGAAAAATTTGGATTGTGGCAGTATTTTGTATTTCCTCGAATATCTTTTGATTCAAAAGGTGAGGCTATAAAAAATATGATTGAAGATATGCAGTTACGTGCCGAAAATGTGCTGTTTATCGATGATAACGAACATAATTTAGCAGAGGTTAAGTATTTTTCACCCAATATTTACACAATGGATGCAAGGTTACCAGAGTGTGATAAATTGTTGAATACTTTGATTGAGGATAATGCACATATTAATAAATCACGGGTGGAGCAATACCGCACTTTAGAGGTAAGAAAAAAAGATGAGAGTCAAAACTTTGAAAGTCGAAATGAATTTTTATTGTCATCTAATATAGAAGTCGCTATTGCATGGCGTGTTGATAATATTGATTTTTCTGAAAGAATTGAAGAGTTGATTAATAGAACAAATCAATTGAACTTACTAAAAACGCGAATAAAATCGGGCACTATTAATGAGTTTTTGTTAAATAACTCTTTGCATGATGCTGCTGCAATGTTTGCATGGGATAATTATGGTTATTATGGCCTTGTGGGATTTGCTGCTGTTAATAGAAAGACACGAAAGTTAGTTCACCTGACTTTTTCGTGTAGGATAATGCACATGGGATTAGAGGATTTCATGATTCATCAATTGTTGCAGTTATACCCTAACTTAGATCTCTCAGCCATATCTTATGCACAAGTGGTCCCCGAATGGGTTAAATTGAAAAACTTTAATTTACCTGAGGTTAGAAATGATATCTTAACTAAAGAAAATGCCCGTAAAACAGAAAAATCTACTATCCGGGTCATGGCTAATTGTCAATCAGCATCGATAGCACATTATAGCCAACTTGGCGACTGTGTAGAATTTGATAATTGGCCAAGAGCATTTTCATTGCAGCAAGTCCTAACAGACTTACATCATCGCCAGTCTTTCCCTAGTTTATTAGTTTATGGTGCTTTTAATGATTATGCTAATCAGTACTGGTCAGCTAAAAATCAACTTCAGTTATCTACAGGACTATATGAAGATTGTGTTGATAAGTTCATTGAATATATTGATGGTAAAATAATGAAAATCGTTATACTTTTACCGCCTATTAATATATCAGATGAAAATTTTAGGGTTGATTTGGGTGTGTCAAAAGAGCGAGTCATAAAATTCAATAACGTATGGCAAGAAAAATCGAAAGCTAATGATATGATATTTATACAAAAATTAGATGATATATTGATAGATGAAGATGTTTTGGATGTGAGGCACTACAATGTTACAGGACTAAAAAAAATTGGTGTAAAACTGAATAGTTGGAGTAGTGAAATTGTGCCTCAGCTTGAAAAAAATTTTTAATCCCCAAATGAATTAGCTAAATAGGCTAAAAGAAGAATATAAAAAATTATTCGTGATTTTGTATTGAATTATTTTATTTTATTGAACATATCCCTAAAAAACAATGGCGGATCTCTTCGGAGTTTTTGCCATTTTTTTTGCCTGCGTTCAGTGCTAGATAGCTTTATCGGAGGAGCACAATTCAAATAGGTTTCTTTACCAAAATTCTGCTGTTCGCAAGGGGTAAGTCTAATACTGGCGATGGAGTTTTGCATTTTCTCTTGAAAATACTTCATATTACTTGCTTGGCTTTGTTTGTAGTTTGAGCCTAACTTGGTTGCATGCGCCATATGTACGCTAAATTGCTGTTGCTCAAAATTCGGCAATGCATACTGCGCAAATAAACGTCTAAATCCCTTGAGTTGATTTGGTACTTTAGATGGCGCATCAACAAGGTGATCTTCAGGTAGTGGGTACTTGTTATAGGCTATAGCAAGTCGATTAATAAGCTCCAAATCTTCTCCCATATGTCCAACAAATGATTCATCAAAAGCGCCTAAATTAACTAGATGCTGTTTGTCACATAGTAGTGTTGAGGTGGCTAACGCTATATGCTCAATGGTGTTAGTTTTTAGCTGTATTACGTCTTGATAAGCTTGTTCAAAGTTTGTGGTAAAACTTTTACTGTAACTTGGCGTTAAATACAGGCAAGGATATATATAAAAAGCTTGTGACTGTTGTTGCAATGTTTCTTGATGTTTAGGTATGGCAGAAAACAACGCAGGGCTACCTAGTAAATCAATATCCCAAAAAAGTAGCTGTTCACCTTGCGATGTCTCAATACCAATATTACGTGCAGTCCCTGGAGAGTAGGGGATAGTTGGCGAGATCCAATGGCATATTTTGAGTGATGACGCTTTTATTGATGAATCACTAGGCACTTGTTTAGCTTGATTGGCGTTATGTTGCTCTCGTAGTTTGTTTTGAATGACTTCTAGTTTTTCTTCTACTACTTGGGTGTACTTAAGGTCACCTGATAACACGATAATATGCTCAGCGTGAGGCAAACCATTAATAGTGTTTGAAAGACACTTATTGATGCGATCTATTATATATTTACTTTCCCTAGTTACATGTACTGGGTAAATAACACTTAATAGCATGGGGCTCAGCTCGCTTCAATTTATATGCTTTATTATGACATGCTTGCTAGATATTGGTTACTGGTTTAAGAGCATGTTACAAACGGACTCATTCTTCATCTCTGTCATTCCCGAGGAGTTTTAGTCGGGAATCTAGAATGTCGTTGTTAGCAAATCACAAATACTAGATTCCGGCCAAGAGAACGCCGGAATGACGATGCATGTTGGCAGTTATCTTTTCGTACAGCTGTGTGACAGAATCAGTTCTGTTTATTATTTTCAGCACATAAAAAAGCCCACTATAAATAATGGGCTTTTAGATTCCGGCGTAAGAAATAACCGGAATGACGTAATTACTTTAGTGTTTCAGCCTAAGCTTCAACCAACATTCTTCCACGCATTTCCATATGTAACGCATGACAGAACCAGTTACAGTAGTACCATTGTACACCAGGTTTGTCGGCGATAAAGGTAACTGAAGCCGTTGCTTGTGGACCAATTTCCATTTGCACGCCG
>SPKZ01019926.1_pt1 | contig 19151 bp, 15 predicted proteins | sample 2456571 | NCBI WGS metagenome assembly SPKZ01 (sample SAMN11192286, study PRJNA482655) | marine metagenome | biome: ENVO:00000447; feature: ENVO:00000244|ENVO:00000211|ENVO:00000569|ENVO:00002023; material: ENVO:00002151; isolation source: ocean water from marine abyssalpelagic zone ... | reverse complement strand
TTTATACTCCTCAATTTTTACCTCTGCCATGAATTCTGTTAGTCTTGTTTTTCCAATAACCCATGTTTCGTTTTCCACTTTGACATATGCATAATCCTCTTTAGGTTGAAAACCAACCATCGCATCTGTAACTAGAGTGAATGGCATGGTAGTCCATACTATCAAAAATGCATCTTCATCAACTAGTTTTACTTTGTAGTACAGTGATGGATCTTTAACTTCTGCATACCCTTGATTAACTTCTGAATGGCTAAGTGATGTCTGGCAACTAGGACAATATGCAATTACAGTAAAGTCTTCTTCTAAAATTCCATTCTCATATGCTTTTTTCAGCACTTGCCATTCTCTTTCAATAAACTCATCTCTAAAAGTCCAATATGCTTTATCATGATTAAATGACATTCCAAGTAACTCATCAACTATTACCCATTCTTTGTTGTATTTTTGAACAATTTTTTTGCATTCAGAAACAATTCTCTCAATACCGAATTGCTTTATTGCTTCAGTTTTTCCACCTGTAACTCCTAACTCTTTTTCCACCTGTAATTCTACTGGGAGCCCTTGTGTATCCCAACCTCCGTTGAATTTGATTTTTTTTCCTTGTAATGTGTTAAATCTATACCACAAATCTTTGATGACTCGTCCTCTGAGATGTCCTGCATGTGGAACACCATTCATAGTTGGGGGCCCTTCAATGAATCTAATTTTTTCAGGTTTATCTGATTCAAAAATCAGTTTTTCAATATCAATTGATTTGATGTGCTCTTTTATTTGAACTTCAATTGCCTTTGCATCAAATTTTGTGGAAAACTCCATCTAGATTTTGCTATGTTTGTGGCATTATAAAGCTAAATTGGTTTTACAAGATTTGGATTATATAATTGGAGAAATAATAATCCTTGATGGTAAACATCTTGGTGATTGGTTCTGGTGGACGTGAACATGCATTGTCTTGGAAATTGTCTCAAAGCAGTAAAATTGAAACTGTTTTTACTGCTCCTGGAAATGGTGGTACTGAAAATAATGTCCCAATTAATGTGGATGATTTAGATGGATTAGCTGATTTTGCCCAGAAAAACAATTGTTTTACTGTAGTTGGACCTGAGGATCCTCTAGCTGCTGGAATTGTTGATAAATTTAATCAGCGTAATCTCAAAGTTTTTGGTCCCTCTAAACTTGCAGCACAACTCGAATCAAGTAAGATTTGGGCCAAGGATTTCATGAAACGAAATAATATTCCATCAGCTGAATTTGAAATCTTTGATGATGCCAAAAAAGCTCAAGATTATGTAAAGTCCCTTGATTACAATGTAGTTGTAAAGGCTGATGGTCTTGCTGCCGGGAAAGGTGTAATTGTTTGTAATAGTGATGATGAGGCAATATCTGCGATTCAGACAATTTTAGTAAAAAAAACATTTGGTGATGCTGGGAATCGAATCATAATTGAAGAGCGAATAGATGGAATTGAGGCATCATACATTGCGCTATCTGATGGTGAGACTGCAATTCCTATGGCGACAAGTCAGGATCATAAAAGAATTTTTGATAATGACAAAGGTCCTAACACTGGCGGTATGGGTGCATACTCTCCAACTCCAATCATTGATGATGTACTGGCAAAAAAAATACAAGAAAAAATTATTGATAAAACAATTCAATCTATGAAAAATGAAGGAATCATATTCAAGGGATTTTTGTATGCTGGAATAATGCTTAGAAATAATGAACCATATGTTTTAGAATATAATGTGAGAATGGGTGACCCTGAATGTCAGCCAATTACAATGAGAATGGATTTTGATTTGTATGATTATTTTGTTGCAAGTGTTGATGGCACACTCTCATCAATGCCTCAAACCACTTGGAAAAATCAATCTGCAGTATGTGTTGTTTTAGCGTCAGATGGATATCCTGAATCCTATGCAAAAAATGAAGAAATTTCTGGATTTGATTCTGTTCCAAATTATGCATATATTTTTCATGCAGGAACCCAAAAGGTTGATGGAAAAATTCTTTCAAATGGGGGGCGTGTTTTAGGAGTTACCGCATTAGGTGATTCTTTAGAGTCTGCAATTAAAAATGCGTATTTAGCATCAGAAAAAATTACTTGGCCTCATAAATATTGCAGAAAAGATATTGGTCAAAAAGGTCTAGACTATCTTTGAGTCTCAAACATTCTATCTTCAGTTACCACCCAATCCATGAGAATATCGTGTTCTGATTTTGGAATATTTTTTATAATTTGTTTTTCTAAAATTAGAGATATCGTTGTAGTTTTGTGTTCTGCTAAGAATTTGTCATAAAATCCATGACCATACCCTAATCTTACCCCTGTTGGGGATATACCTACAGTTGGAACCAAAATAACATCTAGACTGTTATTCACTTTACAGTCATCTCTTGGCTCCATTATGTCAAAACTTCCTCTTTCTAGGCTTGAAAAATCAGTAATTCGTCTAAATTCCATTTTTTCATCTATCACTTTGGGCAAAAATACTTCTTTCCCATTACTGATTAATTCTTGAATAATGTTTTGTGTTAAAATCTCACTTCCTATTGGATAGTACACACCGATTTTTTGAGCATTTTTAAATGCATAAATTTTCTTTAATTTTTTTTGCATTTTATTACTAGCAATTTTTAACAAATCATATGATGTGTTGTCTCTTTTTTCTAAAAGGAGATTTCGAAGTGATTTTTTGTTTTCACTATCTTCCAATTTGAGTACTCAATGATGCGGCAGTAATTGTATTTTTTAATAGCATGGCAACTGTCATGGGTCCGACTCCTCCTGGAACTGGTGTTGCAAATGATGCTTTTTGGATAATTTTCTCATAATCTGAATCTCCGACTAATTTTTCTTGGAATCTTGATATTGCAACATCAATAACAACTGCCCCATCTTTAATCATTTCAGGAGTTAATGTGAACTTGTTTCTATCCCCTACTGCTGTAATTATAATATCTGCAGATTGACAAAGCTCTGTTAAATTTTTAGTTTTAGAATGACATGTTAGAACTGTAGCATTTTTTTCCAATAATAATTGATATAGTGGTTTTCCTACAAGATTACTTCGATTAATTAATACAACATTTTTTCCTTCTAAATCAATTTTGTGATAATCAAACATCTCCATTATTCCTGATGGTGTACATGCAACTAGTGCTGCTTTTTTCATTGTAAGTAACCCTGCATTATGTGGCGTTAAACCATCTACATCTTTTAATGGTGAAATTCTTGAGGTGGTGGTAAATTCATCTAATTGCTCAGGTAATGGGAGCTGTACTAGAATTCCATGAACTGTACTATCTAAATTTAATTCATCAATAATTTTAGTTAATTCTGACTGGGTGATATTTGCATCAAGCTTGTGGTCTTTGGTAATAATTCCTACCTCTTCACATGCTTTGTGCTTGTTTCTCACATATGTGGCAGAAGCTGGATTCTCTCCAATTAGTACTGTGGCCAGGCACGGATTGATGCCTTGTTTTTTTAATTCTTCAACTGCTTGTTTGACTCTATCCTTTACTGCTTGGGCGATAATTTTACCATCAATTCTGACTCCTGTCATGTCCTGTTTTTGATTTGTAGATATTTAATTCTTGGAATTCTTTTCTGAAAATCTTCGAAAAGAAATTAAATGGGATTTTTTTTAGTCATTACATGTTTGTAATGATAGCAGATATTCAACTCAAAGAGGGCGCTGAAGATGATTTCAAAAGTTGGTTTTCTGAATCAAATCAGGTATTGTCTAGCTTTCCTGGATTTGTATCAAGAAAATTTCTAAAATCCGGTGATGGAAGTTATAGGATAATTGTGGAGCATGAAAGTAAAGACACCTTCATCAAAATGCATCAAAGTCCTGAACACGAAAAAATTCATCCAAAAGGACATTCCTTTATGAGTGCAGATCCTGTGAGAAAAACATACACTGTAGCTGCTGAATAAGTTGAAGCTAGAATTTGATTTATCCACTTATTTGGAAAAAATTAAAAAAAGCAATTCCTATTTTCACACTTTTATTAATCGAGATAGTTTAGCTGCTGGCGTTTTAGTTTTAGCACCTGGGGAAGAAGACACTCAAGTTCCACATTCTAGTGATGAGGTATATTATGTGATTGAGGGGAATGGTTTTTTGAAAATCAAAAACAAGGATTACAAAGTCTCAAAGGACAAATTGTTCTTTGTAGCAAAAGACGTTAAGCACTATTTTCATGGGAATTCAAAGGAACTCAAAGTGTTGTATTTTTTTGGCGGACCTGATACTTAGCTGATAATTGTTCTTCGTCCTACGACTTTGATCTTTTTTCTTGCAAAAAGATTCACTGCTTCAGGATAAATCTTATGCTCCTCTTTTAGAATTCTTTTTGACAGTGTTTCTACAGTGTCATTTTCTTTGACTTTGACTATTGCTTGAATTATTACTGGACCTGTATCCATTCCTGCATCTACAAAATGTACTGTACATCCTGAATACTTTGCACCATAATCTAGTGCTTGTTTTTGAGAATCAAGTCCTGGAAATGATGGAAGTAAAGCTGGATGAATATTGATGATTCTGTTTTTGTATTTTTTTACAAATTCTGGACTGATAATTCTCATAAATCCTGCAAGACATACGAGACCATTTTTTGGAGTTACCCCATATTTTATCAAAGTAGAAATTATTTTTTTGTCATATTCCCATCTGTTCTTGAATCCTTTACTCTCAATTACCTCGATACTTACTCCAAGTTTTTCTGCAATTTTTAGACCCTTTGCATCAGGTTTGTTTGAAATTATTACTGCAGCATTAATTGGAATCTTTTTTTTCTTAATTGATTTTAAAATGGATTCCATGTTACTACCACGACCTGAGATTAAAATTCCTAGATTTAGCAATTGTTGATTAGTAATTTCAGCCTGCAATTAATTCTAACTCTATATGTCTAAGTTTGGAAAATTCTAATTTTTGTAGATTGACTCTGTTTTTTTTGACATTTGAGGCTATGTGTAATTTTTGATATGATTAATTGATTCAACTCTCATTTGTGTTCTAGTCAAACCTTGAGTTTTGAGTCTACTTTCTTAATGTTACAATTTGCTTAAAGTATGCACTATCTTTAATAGACGCCATTCGGTGAATTTTACGACTAGAACATGGGTACGGGCACTTACAGTTAATGGTAATTATATTGTAAATTGGAGTAATTCTTCTTGAATCGATTTAATCTTTCATTATTGTCGATAATTCTGATACTTGGTGTTGTATCTGTAGTTCCAATGCAGGATGCATTTGCAGCTGCACCTACAGCTGGAACTACTACTATTGATATTGTTCAAGGCTTTGATGGTACATTTGAAACATTGTGGGATGCCGGTGGTGGTTCTACTATTTCAGCACATAATGCAAATGCTGATCAAGTTCAAGTTTTTGATGATAGCAGTTTGATTTGTACATTGGGCACTGGCAGTCTTGTCACCAATGATGGGGCATTAGCTAGTCAAACAGAAACTATTACTATAACATTAGATGCAACTGATAGACTCGCATGTATGACAACCTGGGATGGAACTTTCAGTGCAAGTGCCACCATTGAATATCCTGCAGGCTTTATTGAAGATAATACTGGTTCACCTATTCCAAATGCTGACAATGAAACTGGAACTGATGCTGGCCCTGACTTTGAGACTACTGCTCCAACACTTTCAACTTGGGTAGTTGACTTTGCAGCAGAAACTTTGATTTTAACATTTGATGAACCTGTAACTGATCCTAGCACCCTTAGTGCAAGTGATATTATTATTCATCCTGATGCTACTACTGTAACTCTTGATCTGGTGACACAGTTACACGAAGTGGTGACGATCTTGAAATCTTAACTGTGGATCTTTCTGGAGCTGACTGGGTAGAATTAAACAGTGAGACTCTTGCCACTCCTGACATTACTCTTGCAGCTACTTTTACTACTGATGGTCAAACTGGTCCATCAGTTTCTACTCAAACTACTGGTGCAACTTATGCTAGGGATGCCTCTGCCCCAACATTTACTGTAGCAATCGATTATTCTGCAAATACTGTAACTTTCAACTTTAATGAACCAATGGATACAATCACTGCAGTTAACTTGGGTGATTTCATCTTTGAGGATGCATCTGCACATGATGATGATTATCAACTAGATGAAACTGGCAGTGTAGGTTCTACTGGTGATGCAGGTACAACATCTGTAGTATATGCAATGAGTGCAACTGACGAACTTGGTCTTAAAGCAATCTCAAATAATCCTACTCTAATTGACGTTGTAATTGAGGATGCATCCCTTGCACCATTTAGTAATGGTAATGTTAATGTGCAAATATTGCACAAACTGCTGGTTCTGCAGCTTCTGGATCTACTGACGCTGCTGAACCTGTACTATCTACTTGGGTTGTAGATGTTGATGCTGGAATTTTGGTTTTAACTTATGATGAACCTGTAACTGTTCCTGGCAGTAATGTTGTTGCACTTAATGAAATTGTAATTGAAGCTGCTCCTCCAAGTACTACTGTAACAATTGATGCTGGTTCTGCTGTTGCACGTTCTGGCACAGGTTTGAATATCTTAACTGTCACACTATCTGACACTGATGAGGCAGAACTCAACTCTATAACACCTGTTTCTCCTGATATTACAATTCTATCTACATTTACTGATGATGGACAAACAGCTGGTAGTGGTATTGCTGATCAAACATCTGGCAGCACATTTACTCTTGACAGTACTGCTCCAGCACTTAATGGGGCAGCTTTGCTTGATGATGCTACTGTTAATGTGCGCTTTGATGCTGATGATGTTGATACTGCTACGATTATAGCTGCTGATTTTCTTGTAGATGGGAATGTACCAACGTCTGTTACTTTCATTAATGATGATGCAAACAACGCCGATAATGATAGTGTTGATCTTAATTTCTCTGCAGATACATTTGACACTGATGAGACTCCTTTCGTAGATATTGTTGGTGCTATATCTGATGTGACTGCTAATGAAGCAGCTGCTGGAACCCTCAGTGCAACTGCAGTTGATGAGGCACCAGCTGTTGTAGTACGTGCTGCCCTGATTGATTCTAATGATGGTGGTGGTCAATCAGTTTACAGAATTTACTTTAGTGAATTCATTGATGGCACATCACAAGCTGCTGGTGATTACAGTTTTAGTGGTGCCAGTGGTGGTACTGCACAAACTGTGTCTGATCCTGGTGGAACACTTTTCTTTGTTGATGTAGTAGTAAATGAAACTGAATCTGCAACAGAATCTGGAGTTTTAATAACTATGTCAAACAGTGGTGGCGCAACTTTTCAGGATGCTGCAGGAAATGATGTAGATAACTTTACTAATCAAGCTGTAACTGCAATTCCTGTAGTCGTTGAAGTTATCAGAACATCTACTACTAACATTGATGTTATTTTCAGTGAAGATATTGATGGTCTTGCTGATACGTCTATTGATCAGTGGACATTAAGTGCAGGTACTGTAACTGCTGTATCTGATCCTGCAGGTATTGATAATTTTGTGTCTCTAACCATTTCTGGACTTACTGGGACCGATGAAACTCCTAATGTTGCTTATGTTTTAGCAAATGGTGCTTTAGAGGATCTAGAAACCACCAATACCCCAAATGCTGTGCCAGATGATGAGAGTGGTGTAGCATTAGATGATGTAGCACCTGTTATGATATCTGCCATAAAACTTACTGATGGTCTGATTGAGGTAACTTGGAGTGAAACTGTTTCTGGTCAAGATAATGATGATGCTAACTGGACACTAGATGAAGGTACTGTAACTGCAGTATCTGATCCTGGTGGTATGGATACTATGGAATTAACTGTCACTGGTGTAACAAGTGATAATCTTCCTGCTATTACCTATACTATACCTGTAACTGGTAATTTATTTGATATATTTGATCAAGGTACAGAGTTTGTAGATGCTCTAACTCAGACATTACCCGGAGATCCAATATTTGTCAGTGCAACAACTGTCTCCACTACCCAAATTGCAATTACTACAAGTGAAATTGTATCTAATAACTCTGCAGACTTTAATGACTTTACCCTAGGATGAGTATCTGGTGCTACAATTGGTTCAATTGCATCTGTCTCTGGCACTACAATCACACTTAACGTCATCACTGCAACAATTGCTGATGATGATGTTGTAACTATTGATTATACTAGAGCAGGTGGTTCCATTGATGATGCAGTAGGCAACTTTTTGGCAGACTTTGTCACTCCACAAGCAGTATCAAACACACTTGACACTACAGCTCCAACATTCACTGTAACTTCTGTATCTCCAACATCAGGTAACACTGCAGCAATTGGTGATCCAATCGTAGTTACTGTAACTGCTGGCGGTGCTGAAACAGGATTAACAGCATCTGGTACTCAATCAATTAACGGACAAACTGCAGTCTTTGCTGAAACTTCTGGTGGTGAATATACCATTACTGATACTGTAGGTGTAGGTGATGGTGATGTCTTGGATGCAAATGCACTAACTGTTAGTATTACACTTCAAGACAGTTCAAGCAATATCGGTACTGAAATTACAAGCATAGTTGCTGGAACTGCACCTGGAATTGATTCTACTCGTCCAGCATTTAGCAGTGCAACAACTATTTCCGATACACAAATTGAAATCACTGTAGACACATCTGTATCTGATAATTCAGCAGCAATTGGTGACTTTACACTTGGAGGAGTAGCTAGCGGTTCAATTGGTTCAATTGTATCCACTTCTGGTACTACTATCACACTTGGAATTACAGGTGCAACAGTTACTGACACTGACACTATAACTATCTCTTACACTAGAGCAACAGGATCCTTCTCAGAGACATCAGGAAACGTTTTGCTGGACTTTAGTGGTGAATCCGTAGTTAATACTCTAGGTGCTCCGACATACACTGCAGTATCTAATTTTAATACTCAAACAACTGTAACATTTAGTAAACCAGTTGATGGTACTTTGACATTATCTCAGTGGACATTTGCTGGCCAAACGGCAACTGCTGCAACTGCAAATATCTCTGGTGCAACTGGTGGTGGTACACTAGCTGATGATACTTCAATCATCTTTACTCACCCATCCGTTGCAGATCAGACCCCTGACGTAATATACACTGCAGGCAATATTCAAGATAATGATACTATACCATTGGTAAGTGCTACAGTAACTGCCACTGATGGTATTGCACCAACTGCAATCACTAATCTTGATTTAGTATCTGGAGGTTCTGATGCAACACTATCTGCTGAAGGCGATGTTCTAACTTTGACATTTACAACCAATGAAGCAATTACAACCCCAACTATTACTATAGCTGGTGAAGCACCTGATGTTGGCCCAACTGACCTTGGTAGTGCTACATCCTGGAGTGCCACATACACTACAGCAGAAGCTGATGTAGTTGATGCTAGTACTGCAGCAGTATCTGTAACATTTGCAGACCTTGCAGGAAATGCAGGATCTGGTTCACCTGATATTACACTTGATTCTGGTGGAGTAACCTTTGACTTTACTGCTCCAACTGTTGCAATCACATATTCTACAGCAGGACCATACAAGTCAGGTGCACCTGTAACAATTACTGCAACTTTTAATGAAGCCGTAGCAGATTCACCAGTTCCACAACTCTCAATCTCTGGAGCAAACACCATTGCTACGACCAATATGGTAAAATCATCTACAACAGTTTACACTTTTGCTCATACAGTAGGTACAGGTGATGGAACTGCCACTGTTGCAATGGCAACTGCTGAAGATGCTGCAGGAAATCTAGTTGTTTCTACACCAACTTCTGGCGCTACTTTTACAGTTGATAACACTGCACCACTATTTGTTGAAGCATTTGTATCTGGTACTAAATCAATAGTTGTTGCTTATAATGAACCTGTAATTACTTCTGCTGGAGAATATACTTCAATTACAGTTGGAGCTCAAAGTACTGAAACTGGTTCTTCACTTGTTGGTTCTACTACTCCAAGCATCACTGTAATTTGGTCTACAGCAACTGCATCATCTAGTGGAACTGATTCAGGAATTACCTTTGATATTGAAACAACTGTAACTGATCTTGCAGGAAATCTATTAGGTAATTCTGGCACTAAAGTAATTGCAGCAACTATTGATGCAACTGAAATAACAACTGCCACACTTACTGATACCGATAGTGATGGTACTGTGGATATTGCTTTAACTGATGACACTTTAATTGAAACAATTGTTGCACCTGCAGGAACAACTCCGATAGTTGATGTTTCAGCATTTACCGATAGTGGCGCTGGAACTGCCACATTCCCCGCAACTACAATTACTGTAGAAAGTAGTACTGCAACAATAGAATTCCCACCATCAGTTGAAGTTAGTGGATTTAGTGCATCTGAAACAATTGAAGTTACTGTTTCTATAAAAGTCCCAGATGCTGCGTTTGCAACGGCTTTCCCTGATCTAAATTTATCTAATGTAGATGTAGTTGAATTCGGTGATCCTGATGTTGATTTAACATTTAGTGTACCTGTTAAAATTACAATTCCTGGATTGGCAGGAACCGTATTCTCAATTAATGCCGCAGGTGCTACTTTAGAAATTCAAGCTTGTGATGTAACTGTTATTAATTCTGCAACTGCAGATACTTTCATTGGAACAATAACTGGCACTGCTATACTTGATGGAGAGGCATGTTTTGTAAATACTGATATTTGGACTAAACACTTCTCCGGATTTGGTGGTTCTGGTTCTAGTGGCGGTGGCGGAAGCGGCGATAGTACTCCACCATCATTCAGTGTTGGATTTACCCAAAATGAATTCCCATTAAGGTATGATGGAGTAAACTACCAATCTTATCAATTTGAGACTATTCATACTGCACAAATCAAAACTGGAGAGGAGTCACAAACAACTCTAACAGTATATGAAAATTCAGGTGCAGGAAATATGAAACATGTTGAACTATATGTAAACCAACATGGTTCACAAATTCTAAATGACCTAACTGAAACTATTGTAATTTATGATGAACAGTCAGGATTAGAAATAATAGATCCACATAATTTGATAGCAACTGCTAATGTAGTTCCTTCAATTTCTGGAAATAAGTCTGTGTTTGACTTTACAGTGATCTTTAAAGATGAAATTCCACAATCTGATGTATTATTCAGAGCATGGGACATTAAACGAAACTCTGTACAATTCCTCTTACCTGATGCATTAATGGTTACAATCTCTGAACAATCAAGTAATATTATATCCATAACCCCTGAATCAGGAATATCTGATACAGAACCTGAATCAGAGTCTGTCGTACCAGAAGCAACTCCGGGAACATCAGAAACAGTTCCGGGAATTTCAGAACCAGTTCCAGAAGTTGAACTTCAAACTAAGACATGGACTGATGGACAACTTTCTGTTCTAAAGCAGTGGGGTGGCTATGATGTAGAAACTGCATCTGACGCAGATGTCTTGTCGAAATTTGGAATCAAAGGTGAACAGATTCCTCCATATGTCAAACATTTAGTTAAATGGATATTAGATGATCAAGTGAACCAAGAAGAATTTGTTAACGCATTGCAATACTTGAAACGTACTGGTGCACTATCTAATAATGATAGGACCAGTTCATTTAATGTCCAACCACAGTCTGAACTAGAAGAATTTACTCTAAATACAGATTCATTATCTGATAATATAAAATTCAAATTTAATGATTCTAGTGATTATTTCAGACAAGCAAATCTTGGAGATTTGGAAGATAAAATTAGAACATTAAGATCATTGGCAAATAATGCAGAAATTCAAAAGGAACTAATTAATTCCAATGATGAATTTGAAACCTTTGAAAATCTATATGAACTAACTACTCAAAGAGATATCAAATGGAGCCAAAATCCAAATACTATAACTCCATTTATGGCCACCTTGATGGATAATGATTCTGCATTAATGGCAAAGGCAATAATTGAACATCATAAAGATGATCTTGTTCCATTAACTAGTATTGCAATCACAAATGCATATGGTGCAAATGTGATAATTACAGAAAAGACTCAGGACTATATGCAAAATGATGAATCATGGTGGAGTAATACTAAAACTGATGGTGTTTATGTGATGTCTGGTTCTAACAGTGAAGGATATTCTGGAGTTTATACTGCTGAACTGTCTGTATCTGTTAATGATGATGATGGACACTTTATTGGAATTATAAAAGCAACTGTTAACTTTGAAAAAGCACTTTTAGAATAGATTGAATATCATTTTTCACAAATTTAATAATTCATCACATGTATTCATTCTTCTAATTTTATTGTCTACATCATTTATGATGCTTGATTTTGTTCCAAATGATATTTTCGCTGATGAAGAAAAAATTAACACTAGAAGTTTTTCATTTGAAAATACATCTATAATTGAATTCACCAACTCTGGGGTTAAAGAAATTAAAACAATTAGAATTTGGATTGTTGATAATAATATTATCTCCTTTAAATCTGAAAATGGTTGGACTGCAACTGTAAATTCCCAAAACGTGATAATTTTTACATCTTTGGAGCCATTAAAACAAAATGAAATTGTAAAGTTTGGAATTATCTCAGAAAAATCAAACCCTTTATTTCAATGGGATGTTTTGGGCAATGATGGAAATTCTATAGATCTTGGGCAAACTTTGCCTAACTTTGAATCATCTTTAGGCATAAATGAACCCCAATTAGTCGAAGATGCAACTGGAATTCTATCTGATTCTGTTTTTACTGTCGCTCCAAAATCAATTCATCCAGGATCAACAATTCGTGTTATTGGTGATAATTTTGCACCTAATTCTATTTTGAAATTATTTTTAGATACTAGCCTACTTCAATCTTTTGAAACAGATGATGATGGAAATTTTATATCAACTTCTAAAATTCCAACAAAAACAAAAATTGGACAAATAAATTTGATTTTAAAAGATGTTTTAGAAAATGAAAAAATAATTCGTATCAACTTGACTGATATTGAAAAAAAAGTTTCTAAAAATATTGATCTAACTGTTTCTGAAATTCAAGACAAATTTTTTAGAACAGAAAAAATAGAATTTTCTGGAACCGTAAACCCTGACACTTTGATAATAATAAAAACAACTGATTCTTTTGGGAATCTTTTTTCTACTAAAACAACAAACTCTGATTCTATGGGGGATTGGTCTATTTCAAATATTGTTCCACTTGATACTCCAATAGATACGTACACTACCCAAATCAGTGATGGAAAAAATACTATTCTCAAGTCTTGGGATGTGGTTTTATCAAAACAAATTCATGTTTCTTCAACAAAATTAACATTTTTTCCTGAAGATTTAATGATCTTTAATGGAACAGCTATCCCTGACAAGAATATTACCATAAAACTTGTTAATCCTAAAGGAAGTGAAGTTTTATCCACAAATTTTGTTGTTGCTCCTTCTGGTTTTTTTAAAGTTGAATATTCTACCTTCTCTTCAACTTTACAGGGAACATATGTTCTATATGTATTTCAGGAAGGTGAATCTGAAATTATCTTTGTTGGTTTGGGCCAATACCCAAAAAAAATTATTTCTACTGCATTAAACAATGTAAATTATTTCAGTAATGATGTTGCCCTAATTGGAATTACTGGTGATCCTTCACAAGATGTCACACTTTCAATTCTTGATGAAAATGACCATGAAAAATTTACTGATAATGTAGAACTTGGTCCTGATGGAAAAAGAAATTACTATCTAAACTTGTCAGAATTTTATCTAGGGGTGTATACTGTATTAGTTTCCATGGCTGGTTATCAGGACTTTGATATGTTTACTGTTGATTTACCCTCTAATTCCATGCCTATTGACTTGAATATTCTAGAAAAAAAGTATAGCCCCACTCAATTGATATCTGTACTGGGGACTTCTGCACCTCATACCTTTGTTGATTTGTTCTTGATTGATTCTAATGGATTTTTGATAAATCAAAAAGAGACATTCGCAGATAAAAATGGTAATTTGTTTGTAAAGACTTTCACTATTCCTTCTGATGCATCTTTTGGAAATTGGGTAATTAGATCTCAGAGCGGTACCATTTCAGAGAATTATGAATTTCAAGTTGTCTCTTTGGGAGTAGAAGATCTTAGTATTAGTGTAACTGAAATTATTTCATCATCTGTTGGAACCTTTGTTACTATTGAAGGATTTACAACTGAAAAACAAGATGTATTTATCACAATTGAATCTGAGGAAGGGACTATTGTTTTTCAAAAAAATATTCCAACTATAAAAAATGGTGAATTTGATTTACTGTGGACTGCAAAATCTAAACACATTCCTGGCACTTATACTGTAACCGTTAAAGACTCTGTTGGGAATACTGCTAGCGTTGTTTTTGACTTGTAATTTCTAAATTAAATAAGATTTTTAGGATTACTAGTTTTCAAACTAATATGACACTCAAAAAACCCTCATAGATATAACAAAAAAATTACTTGATCTGAGGTTTACTTCTATAACACTTGTGATTTATATCAAATCTAATCCCCCTGTTTTTATTGTCTAGAAAAGTCAGGATGACAAAAAATGGAATCCTGTGTGAGGTTAATGAAAAACGTGTTTACTTGGATCCAAAAAATTCTGACGCTTTAGGGATTAATTTTGTCTCACATGCACACATTGACCACCTTCCAACAAAAAATGGTGGAACCATCTTATCTTCAATTGAAACAAATGAAATTGCTAATCTTCGAGGATTTAAAATGCAAAATCATGTTGAATCCCTTGATGATTTTTCTTTAATTGATAGTGGTCATATTCTTGGGGCAAAAGGGCTATTATTTGATGATATTTTCTATACTGGCGATATTTGTACAAGAGATAGAGGGTTTCTTCATGGTGCCAAAATTCCCAAATGTAAAACTCTGATTACTGAATGTACATTTGGTTTACCCGAATTTACTTTTCCTAAAATAGATGAAATTAAAAAACAAGTAAATGAATTAATTTCTGGGCTTTACAGTAAAGGAATACCTGTAATTTTGATGGGGTATCAGCTTGGTAAGGCTCAAACTATTACTCAACTCTTTGGACATTGGGGACCTCTTTACTTTCATGACTCTGTCAAAGAAATGAATTCACTTCACCAAAAATTAGGTGTTCCTCTAAAAGATGGAATTGGACATTCTGAAGCTGAAAAAAATGCTTTACTAGAAAAAAAACCTTGGGTGATGATTGCCCCTTTAATGTCTAGCAAAAATAAATTTGTTCAAGATATGAAATCAAAGTATGGTGCAGTAACAATAGGATTTAGCGGTTGGGCACAATCAAAAAAATTCTCTTTTGGACGACGAACTGATTACTCTATTCCAATGAGTGATCATTCTGATTATAATGAATTAGTAGATATGGTAATGCAATCTGATGCTGAACAAGTTTACACTATACATGGTTTTGTTGATGAATTTGCAGAAGATTTGAGGAAAAGAGGAATTAGTGCACAGCCTTTGGTAAAAAATTCTTTAGATGACTTTATTTAGTAAATTCATTGCATTGACAATTTTCAACTAGACATGTTTCGGCATTTCTAATATGATCATGTGAGAAATGTTTGCATTTTTCATTTTTACAAATTCTTCTTTGAGCTTCTTTTTGTACAACTGATTGAGCAATTGAATTTGCCTTATCTTTAGAAAATCCCTTTTTGTCAATATAGAAATGAACAACTCTGTTGTATAGTAAATCTGGATTGAATGGTTTCTCTAACATTATTTTATCTGGTTAGAATACGCCTTTATGATATTAAAAGCTCATAATTTATCTCAAAATCACGCCTATATCCATGAGATTTGTGTGAGTAAAATCAGTAATGATGTTGGCTTTTTGTTTTTGGAAAAATCTACCCGAATCACTATTTACTAGAAATTCTTTCATTATTGCTGAATCCATTTTTGTATTTTCTGTAATGGCTCCAGCAAAAACAGAATTTCCATCTATTCCATCTGTACCCATGGATGCAATAACTATTTTTTTTAATTTTTGAGTATTTTTTAAAATTCTTAAAACCAATTCTTGATTTCGTCCACCCATTCCTTTTCCTAGAACCCGTACTGTTGTTTCACCCCCAAAAATAATACATGTTTTTTCATCTTTTGAAATATTTTCAAGAATTTTTGTTACTGCTTCTTTAATATCGCCAAAAATTTGCATTGTGATAACTTTGTAGCCCATCTTTTTTGCTGTTTTTTCCATAGCTTTCAAACAATCATTATTGTTTGCAATGATATAATTTTCAATTTTTTCTTTCTTTTTAGTTTCTAAACTTTCTTTATGTCTTCCTTTTTCTAAAACCACTAAAACTTCTAAAGGCATTTTTCTTTTAATTTTATATTTGTCTAAAATATCTAACGCATCTGAAGATGTTGTATCATCCATGTATGTTGTACCTGATGCAATAGATGAAAGATCATCTCCTTCAACATCTGACATTACTAAACTAACACCTTGACATTTCATATTTTCAACTAGTTTACCCCCTTTGATTTTTGATAAATGCTTCCTAACACAATTAAATTCTTGAATCGTTGCTCCTGATTTTAAAAGAAAGTTTGTAACATAGATTTTGTCATCAAGAGTGATTCCATCTGGTAATGCAAGTAATGATGATCCTCCACCTGAAACAAGAAAAATTACTAATTCGTCACTTCGTTTATTTTGAAGAAATTTCATGACTTCTTTTGCAGCCTTTATGCTTGTTTGATCTGGTTTGGGATGCCTAGAATTGAAAATTTGGAACTTTTTTCCTTTAATTCTTGATTTTGAACCTTTAGGAATTACTATAATTCCACTTTTTATGGGAATAATTGCATTAAGTGCTCTTGTCATAGAATCACCTGCTTTTCCAAATGCCACTGAATAGATGTTGGAATATTTTTCAATCTTTATTGATTTATTCCCAATTTTGATTTCATTAGGTGTAACATACATTGGAATAATATTTTCTGGATTTGCTGCTTGAAGCCCTGACTCTAAAATTTCTAAACAATCTTTTTTTTTATCACTAGTTGCCAACTCTTCAAAATTTTGAATCATCATAACTCACTTCATAATGCAAGATATAATAATAATCAATGACGTCTGTGATTTATGCATACAATTCGTATTCCAAAAATTATCAACTTTGGAGAAAATGCACTTGGTGAAACAGAGTATCCTAAAAATGCCCTAGTTGTTACAACCGTTCCTCCAGCACTGTCTGATAAATGGTTAGCAAAAATGGGAATTCAGGATTACATGTTGTATGATCAAGTAAAACCTGAACCATCAATTGATGATGTCAATAAAGTCATTTCACTATTCAAAGACAAAAATCCATCTGTCTTAATTGGACTGGGTGGTGGAAGTTCAATGGATGTAGTAAAATATGCTGCACCTGAATTGAAAAAAGAAAAAATTCTAATTCCAACAACATTTGGAACTGGAGCTGAAATGACAACTTATTGTGTTCTAAAATTTGATGGAAAAAAGAAATTGTTACATGAAGACAGATTTTTAGCTGACATGGCTGTAGTTGATTCATATTTTATGGATGGTACTCCAGAACAAGTTCTTAAAAATTCTGTTTGTGATGCATGTGCTCAAGCTACTGAAGGCTATGATAGCAAACTTGGTAATGACTTGACTAGAACTCTATGTAAACAAGCATTTGAGATTCTTTATGACGCAATTATGAATGACAAACCAGAGAACTACCCATATGGTTCAATGTTATCTGGCATGGGATTTGGTAATTGCTCTACAACACTTGGACATGCTTTGTCCTATGTATTCTCAAATGAAGGTGTACCTCATGGTTTTTCACTTTCGTCTTGTACTACAGTTGCACACAAGCATAACAAATCAATCTTCTATGATAGATTCAAAGAGGCTATGGAAAAACTCGGTTTTGATAAATTGGAACTCAAAACTGATGTTTCAGAAGCTGCAGATACAGTTATGACTGATAGGGGGCATTTGGATCCAAATCCAATTCCAATATCAAAAGATGATGTTGTAAAGTGTCTTGAAGATATCAAAACAGGTAATTTGTAAAAAATTCAATAATTTTTTACCCTTTTTCTATTTTCTTAATATACTGCGAAATTGGCAGCTTGATTAAACCTTTTATTCTAATAATTTGACGTAAATGTACTTGAGTGAAAAAAAGCTAAAATTTGGTATTCAAAACGGACTGAATGTTGCAAGAGCCGGTTATACTGAAGACCAAATTCTGACAGCTTGCATTCTTGCTGATAAAACTGGTTATGATTCAATTTTCTATATGGACCACACCAATGTACCACAATGGAAAAATGCAGTAGTTTTAGATCCTTGGGTGATGTTGTCTGCAATTGCTGCAGTTACACAAAATGTAGAATTAGGAACTTGTGTTACTGATGCAATTAGAAGACATCCATCAAACATCGCATTAGCTGCTATTACTCTTGATAGAGTTTCAAAGGGTAGAGCAATTCTTGGAATTGGTGCAGGTGAGGCTCAAAATTTAAAAGAATTTTGTATTCCATTTGAAAAACCAGTTTCAAAATGGGAAGAACAAATTGAAGTTATTCATAAACTGTATGAATCAACTCCTGATAACGTAGTAAGTTATGATGGAAAATATTACAAACTTGAAGGAGCATGTTTGCAAGCACCTCCAATTAGAAAACCACGACCACCAACTTACATGGCATCTGGTGGAAAACGCACACTAGCATTAACTGGAAAACTTGGTGATGGTTGGCTACCAATCGGTTATACTCCAGTACTCTTTGCAGATCATAAAGCGCAAATTGAAAAATCAATGAATGAAAATAATAGAACACAAGAAGAAAAAGACAACTTCCAATTTGCACTTGATATTGATGTATACTTTTCTGAAGATGCAGAAGAATCTTGGGCAAAAATGAAAGAAGCAGTCAAAGTAAGTTTGTTCAAGCCTGAAATCTTGAGAGTTCACGGATTAAAAGAAATTGAAGGATTTGATTTTGTTAAATACTTTACAGAATATTCCATGTCTGATCAATCTTGGATTATGAAGATGAGAGAGGCTGCAACTAAGATGCCTGATGATGTTGCTCGTTCTTCAACTGCAATTGGTACTCCTG
>SPKZ01008364.1_pt1 | contig 19156 bp, 18 predicted proteins | sample 2456571 | NCBI WGS metagenome assembly SPKZ01 (sample SAMN11192286, study PRJNA482655) | marine metagenome | biome: ENVO:00000447; feature: ENVO:00000244|ENVO:00000211|ENVO:00000569|ENVO:00002023; material: ENVO:00002151; isolation source: ocean water from marine abyssalpelagic zone ... | reverse complement strand
GGGATTGTCGGATCGTTTTGTCATCAACATCGGTGATGTTGCGGACGTGCCGGGTTGCGATTCCCCCGGCTTCGACGACGCGGCGAAAGACATCCTGCATCACGAAAGTGCGGAAGTTCCCGATGTGGGCCGGGCCGTACACGGTCGGGCCGCAGCAATAGAATCGCAGAGTCGAACCGTCGAGGGGTTGAACTGGACGAACTTCGCGACTGAAGGTGTCGTAGAGTGAGAGGGACATGTGATTCATCCAGCCGCTCGTCTCGGCTTTTTGTTGTCGAGGTTCTGATTGATTTCGTCGTCACTGACTGCAGCGGAGGCGATGCCCTCAGCGGGCACGTCAACCTTGGCTACCCAACAAAGGGCGTTGAGGATGATCTTGCGGAAACTGTCGTTTTGCCAGTTGACGTGGAAATGACCTCCGGTGAATCCAAATCCCCGGCCACCGTCGGGACGTTCGACAGCCCACATGACGGCTTCCTTTCGTCCTTTTGCGGCCTGGATATGAGGGTAGGGACCTTTCGGGTGCACGTAGGGGCCGTCGCGTGTTTCATCAGACGGGGCGGCAATGAGCACGGGGGTGAATTTCACGCCATCAATTTCGTTGGGGCCCTCGGCAGTGAAACCGTCCGAGAAGCGCATGTTGAAGTACCACTCGTCCTTGATCGTGAAGGGAGCGACTCCTCGAGTGATGGGGTGATCTGGAAATTGATCAAACGTCGCATCCCAGATGGGATTGCAGGACCACTGGTTCTCATAGCAACCGCCGATCCATTTCCGAAATTGCGAACCGGCTGTGTCCTTCGGCACTTCGACTCCGAAGTGCATGCAGCCGAATCCAATACCGTTGCAGACGAGAGACTCAACTTTTTCGAGGCGGCCCTCGCCTTGCAGAACCGGGTGGCGGCCGTTGCCGTCGGAGAAGCAAACCACGGCATCGGCATCGTCAAAGGTGTGCTCGTCTTTGACCCAGCCCATTTCAGCCCGATCCACGTTCAGCCCGTTGACTTCGGTGAGCCGCTTTTCGAGGAGGATGGTCCCTGCTCTGAATTCGTGCATCATCGGAGGGTGGCTCGGTTGGCCAGCGATAAGGACGAGCTTGCGAGGCTTTTCCGATTCGGCAAAAGAAGTTCGGCTCAGGCCGGGTGAAGCTGACGCGGCGAGGGCCAAACGGAGAAAGGTGGATCGTTTCATCGGTGATGGATCAGTTTTCGGGGGGAGAGGGAAAAACGTTCACACAATCAGTAAATGCAAGTTATTTGCATTAATGTTGCGATGCATGATCTGCTGCAGGAATGCTTGTCGAGGTGTCATTGTGCGGCTCGAAGCGGAGTAGCCGGGCACTGTTGATGAGTACAAAGAATGCGCTGATTTCGTGAAGAAGGGCAGCGGCGATGGGGCCGATCCAGCCTGATGCCGAAAGGATGATCGAGAGGGCGATGAAAACGGCACCAAACGCAAGGTTCTGCTCAATCGTGCCCATGGTGCGGTGGGAGAGTCGGAAGAGATCGGGAATCCTGTGCAGATCGTCGGACATGAGAGCCATGTCAGCTGCCTGGATCGCGATCTGACTGCCAAGCGCGCCCATCGCCAGGCTGACGTGACCGGCCGAGAGAGCGGGAGCGTCGTTGATCCCATCGCCGACTACGAGGACACGTTGCCCTTCAGCTTTCAGATCGTCGACGATTTTGAGTTTTTCGTCAGGAAGGCATTCGGCGTGAACTTCATCGATGCCGAGAGCATCGCTCACCCGTCGGGCCACGGCTTCTTTGTCGCCGGTCAGCATGAGGATGCGTTTGACTCCCACTTCGCGCAGGCTCTCGACAATTCCAGCGGCTTCGGGGCGTATCGTGTCTTCGAACTGGAGGCTGCCGCGCCATTGCCCTTTGAGGGCGAGATGAACGGAAGCACCCGTCTCCGGTTCTTCGGGTGCAGGACATGAAATGCCGGCTTCTTCGAGCCAGGAAGCCCGGCCGGCGAGGAAGGAGCCCTTTTTGAGTTTTCCGCTGACGCCGAGACCGGGGCTTTCCTGCACTTCATCAACTGCGGAGGTTTCGATTCCTTCGGCCTGTGCCGCTTCGATCAGGGCCCTGGCGACCGGGTGGCTCGATTGTGAAAGTGCAGAGGCCGCCAATGTGAGCAGTTCTTCGCGGCTTGTTTCCCCGGCTGGTGAAATAGCAACGAGTCGAAGCCGGCTGTGGGTCAGCGTCCCGGTTTTGTCGAAGACGACGGTGTCGATGTTGCGGACGACTTCGAGAAATCGCACTCCTTTGATCAATAAGCCGATCCGGGTAGCGCTGGCGAGAGCGGCGACCATGGCCGAGGGGGCGGCGAGAAGGAAAGCACAGGGGAGGCTGACGATCAGTACTGAAATGGCGCGGGACAAATCGGAGGTGAAGAAAAGAACCGCTCCGCAAAGGATGAGAATGAATGGAAAATAGTAGCCGGCATAGCGTTCGGTCAGGCGAAGAATGGGTGCCCGGGTTTGCTGGGCTTCTTCGACGATGGCACGCGCGTGTCCGATCACGGTCTCATCTCCAGTTCCAGTGACCTCGATCTCGATTCCCCCGGAGAGATTGCCTGTTCCTGCATAGACGGGATCCCCGGGGGCAACTTCGACAGGAAGAGACTCGCCCGTGATCGCGGATTGATCGATGGCCGACTGGCCTGTTCTGACCTCACCATCCGCCGGGATGCGATCCCCGGGGCGGAGGCGGACGCGGTCACCCACCAACAGTTCGTCGGCAGCCACGAGTTCTTCAACCCCGTCACGCAGCCTGCGGGCTGTCATTTTTCCCAGCTGGACGAGCCCCTCAACCGCTCGCTGCGTTCCAAGAATGGTGCGATCTTCAAGGATTTGACCAATCACGAGAATCAGAGCGACGATAGACGCGAGAAGGAACTGCCCGTCGGCCAGGCAGGCGAGGATTGCCAGGGCGATGAATTGTTCGAGCATCGCTTCGGCACATGGGCCGTCTCCGGAGAACAGATCGCTGACGACCCGCACAAAAACCGGAGCAGAGGCGAGAAGCGCGCCGACGAATGCGAAGAGGGATGCAACTTCAGGCTGCTCGGGGCGCAGCAGACGAATGGCGACTGCCACGAGAACAATGGTCAGCGAGATAAGGAGGAGCAGAAGTTTTCGGCGAAGATCCAACTCTCCCGTGATTTCGTTGTCGACGGCGGGGGTGCTGGCGAGGGAAAGGTCGGAGTCCGCTTTCATTCTTCGAAGTCTTGATCGCTTCTCACCGAGCTTTCAGGGTTCGTCATTGGAGAGATTTCGGGGAGAGAGCCGATCGAAAAAGGAGCGCCTGTTCCGGGCAGAAAGAGCTGCACAGGATTCTCTCCCGTCGGGAGTACCGTGATCGCTTTCAGATCCGGCCAAATTTCGTTCCGGGTCTGAGATAAACGACGGAGTCGGTAACCCGGGAGATCTTTTTCGACAGCGGCAAGGACCTTTTGGAAGGACAACGCTTCTGCTGTCGCACGGACGATGTATGACTGAGCGGTGGCATCTGCTTCGGCGCGAACCCGGTGCGCGCGGGCTTCGGCTGAGGGGAGCAAACTGGCCTTTTCATCCAGTGACTCATTGACGAGGGTTTGAGCGTCAATCTGCGCGTCGATCACTTCCTGAAAAGCAGTCAAGACTTTCGCAGGAGGAGTCAGTTCTCGAATCTCGAATGCTTCGAAGGTGATGCCAAGGGAGACCGTGTCTGCGAGCGACTGTGCCACCGAGCGAGTTCGGGAGGCGAGTTCCTGGCGCCTCTCAACGAGAGCTCCGTCGACTGACTCGTCGGCAAGACATCGGGTGATGGCTCGATAAGTGATCTCCCGGATCGCTGAATCTGGATCGGCCAGGCCGAGCGCGTATGCTTTTGGATCGATCACCCGGTAGCGAACGATGAAACTTCCGCGCAGAATATTTCGGTCGCCGGTGAGGCTGTAGCCGTCTCTGACGGGATGAATCGCACCGGGTGTGAGGACCGCCGGAAACAGAGCAGCGGCGGCATCTTGAGCGGAGTCGAAATCAACAGCAACCTCGGGTTGCGGCTCATCGGGCTTCCATTCATCGAGCTCGAGTTCGACGACCCGTTTTCCGGGGACGAGAACGACGCGGTCAAAGGGGCGCGGCCACGCCAGAAGAAGCCCGGGTGGCTCCACCCGCGGCAGCACTTTCCCAAATCGCAGGATCAGGGCGGAGTCTCCGGCTCCAACAAAGGTGATTCCTGAGCAGAGATAGAGAATGGCGAGGAAGATTAGCCCGAACCGAAGAAGTCGGAGGATCGAATTGAGCGCGGCTGCGACCGGTGGCGACTCTTCGTTCGACCGGGCGGATTGCCCATCTGTCTTGGGAGAAGGGGTCATCGCGAGCGAGGTGAAGTCGGGCCCGCCGGTGTGGTTGTCTCGTGCCCTTTATCCGGTGTGAGTAGATGGAAGGGGGACTCGGCCCCGTCGATCAGAAGTGAGGTCTGTCCGTCAGCAACTGCCTTCAGAGCATCGATTTGAAGAAGGAATCGGTAGAAATCGGCGTTGGCGGAATGGGCTTCGGCGTAGATGCGTGCCGCCTCTGCTTCGGCCTGGCCGCGCTTGCCTTCGGCGTAGGCTTCAGCGCTGGCCACCAGTAGCGCGGCTTCGGATTCCGCCTCGACCCGAATTTCGTCGGCGCGCTGCCGCCCTTCCGCCTCGAACTTTGAAGCAAACTGGGCGCGCTCTGCCCGCATTCTTTCAAAGACGGCAGGCGTATTCGACTCCGGGAAAGTGATACGACGAATTCCGATTTCTCTCAGTTCGACTCCGAACTGTTCCCTCACTGGGCCGGCAACTTTTTCGAGAATATCGGCTTCGATTCCTGCGAGGTCGACCTTACCGGGCTCCATCGAAACCAGCTCGGCGAAGTCGCGTTGACCAAGGACGGTGTTCTTGGCGCTCGTGATCATGTTCTCCAATACTCGTTGAGCCGCTTCAACAGTGGTTAGGCTCTCAAGAAACTTCCTCGGATTCTCGATCCGCCACGCGATGTAGAGCGGAACGATCACGTTTCGCTTGTCTTTTGTTAGGGTTTCAGTGAGGCGAACTTCGCGAAAGGCGAGGCGTGTGTCGAAGATCTGGACAGCCTCGACAGGCCAGGGGTATTTGAAGTAGAGGCCGGGAGCATCCAGTTCGCGTACCGGTTTCCCAAACTGTGTCAGGACAGCTTTTTCACTTTCAGAGACCTGAAAGGTAGACGAGTAGAACGCGAGCAGGATCACGAGTCCCAGGCCGACAAGTAATCGGGTGAAAAGTATTTTCATGGTGTCTGCGTCGAACCGTTTCGGTGGTCGATCATGATTGAGGTCTTACCGCCGGGCGGCAGGATGATTTTCTCCTGGCCTGACAGAGTGCTGGCAAGAGCTTCGTAGTAGAGGCGATCACGGAACAGGCCGTCATCTGCTCGATCGGCCTCGGCAAGTGCTCTGAAAGAGGTGGCTTCTCCTTCAGCGAAGAGGGTTGTCAGGTTAGCGTCGCGATCCGCCATAACCTGGAAGCGATGAGATGACTCCCTTGCAAGCCCCAGTCGCGAAACAGCCGTGGCGCGAGCGTTTTCGATGAAGATCAATCGCTGTTCTTCGGCTGATGCTACCATTTGGTAAGCATCGCTGACTTGAACGGGGGGATGCATGTCCTTCAGGCCAACAAACAGGATTTCAAGACCGAGTCCTAACTCAGCCACCCGGCCGCGTAGTGAAACTCTCACTTCCTCGGCGATGGCTTCACGTTGCGGACCAATGAGGTCGAAAAGGCTTCGTCCCGATATGACGCGCAGCAATTCTTTCTCGGCGAGTGATCGCAAAGCCTTGTCGGTGTCGCGAGCGTTGAGGAGAAAGTTTCTAGGTTCAGCGATTCGGTATAGCACTGGCATGTTTACGGTGAGAACTTCATCCCCCTCGCCGACGAGAAAATTCTCTTCCCCTTCAAAATGTCTCTCATTCCAGAGCACGGGACCGAGGAGATCGTTTTCAAAGCCCACCGCGACTTCACGCACCTTCCCGGTATTTACCACGAGGATGTTTCCGAGTGGTCGTGGCAAGCTCAGGTGAAGGCCGGGACCAAGTTCTGAGGTGGAAAAGACGCCAAGGTGTTGGCGTATCCCCGTGCTGCCAAGCGGCACGATGGTGAGGGCAGTGCTGAGCCACAGCAGCGAAATGCCGAGTGTGAAGGCAGGGAGGAGACGTCCGCTGACAAAACGAAGTCCAGCGACATTCTCGAGCCTGGTTCCGGTGAGTTCCTCGAAGCGGCTGAGGAAACGTTTCCATCCTTCCCCGTCGACCATTTCAAGAACAAAACCCGTGCCTGGAACAGCAGAAGGATCCCGTTGTGAAGCAGGAGCAAGGTTCCGTGAGACCTGCTTGAAGACACTGTCGCAAACAAGCACTACGGTGAGCGCAGCGATGAAATAGGTGGCAAAAATCGAAGTCCGTCCGTTATCATAGGGTGAGAGGAAAAGAGCCGCTGCGGTGATGGAGGAAACGGGTATAGCGAGGGTGATGAGGTTTAGAGATGTCGCAATGCCAGGGTGAGTCTCAACCGATGTGAGTGCGCGGATTAACTTTTGCACGACAAAAGCGAGCACTGCGGCTACCAGCCAGCCAATCGCTAAGCGGGATGGTTCCCAAAACGGAGCCTCCCTCGCTTCCGTATTTGGAAAAGATGAAAGTAGCAAGGCTGTGAATGCCAACAAGATCGCAAAGGCGATCCATTGGCCTTTGTTACCGAGAATTGGTTCCTCGACTGTTTTGACGGTTTTGGGGGATCCGTCGCTGCCTTCGCTGACCCATTCAACCTGCCGGCAAGCCTTGCCGGCGAATTGAAGCCAAGTGACTCCGAGGCACCATGAGCAGAAAAGGGTGAGAGCGAGTCCTGGAAGACCACCTAGAATCCATGCATGAGCGAACGACCAGACGCACAAAGCCGAGGCCGTGACCGCTAAAGCAAGGCGAAACCGATTTGGATTTTTAGGGGGAGCGGCGGACATCACAGCATTTGATTCAGGGCTGGGAGGCTGGTGAGTTTGTCACAGTGTTCCTGTGTCGGTTGCCGAAGAGGAATGGGTTAGGCGAGACAAGCTGGCCTGGATTGCTTCACGGGGGAGGTGCGGGCCAATGGCAAGGAACAAGGAGGCCACGTGTGGCGTGGCTGTGTAGCTGCGAAGAGTGATTCGGCGATCTGCGCCAAGATAGTCAAACACGGTGTATTCGTCCTGCTGGCCGGCAAGGCGGACCAGACCTTTCGCCCGGATGACCTCGGGAGGGAGCGCTAGGAGAAAGGCTTCAAGCTCCGAACGGTCCCAGCCATCTGGAAGTGGAAGCTCCATCGAAGCAAAGTGGTGGGTGACGAGGTGTTGATCGTGGGCGTGGTTATGGTCATGGCCATGATCATGAACGGAGTTGTCCAGGCTGCGTAGCACGCGCGGGGGGAGTTTGGAGGCATCGGCAGCGAGCTGGATCACTTCAGACGCGAAGGTTTCCAGAGAAACCCAGGTTGCAGCGGGATTCAGTTCGCTGACGGCAGTCATGACCTGATCATCCCTCGCGGCGTCGTGATTGTTTGTGTGGCTCAAGTAGAGATGGGTAGCGGTCTTCAGTTGAAGGGCTTCGAGTTCATTGTATTCCTCGCGGCGCTGCCATCTTTGGGCGTCCACTACGGCAAGTTGCCAGGGCAGGGCATAGCGGACCGCCCGTAGGTCACAGCTCAGTAGGTCAATTAGTTGAGCCGCGTCGGCCGTGCCGTTGGCCTCCATTAGCATGACTGACTTGGGGTTAAGCTGAGCGGCCGCCAGGGCGTCGAACATCTCATCCCGTGAACCACAGCAAACGCAGTTGCCAGAGATCGGAACGACACTTTCTACGCGGTCTCGCAGGGTGAAGGCATCAACCCTGGCGTTTTGGTAATCATTGAGGATTACCTGTGGCTCCAGGCCTGCGGTGTTCAGCTGAGGCAGCAGACCGCGTAAAAACGTGGTTTTGCCGGCGCCGAGGAAACCAATGAAGACAATGAGTGGAGTCATGGCTCCGAGGCGAAAGTGCCACTATTTCAGCGGCTTGATGTCGTCTGGATGACGTGAGGCGGCTCGATCAACCGGAAGCTCGTCGGCAGTGACGGGAGGAAACGTTACTTCACCTGTGGCGGCCCACTCGGTACCGCGAATGAGCGTCTCCTGGAATGCCACTCCGCGCATCGATTCGGCGTCGTGACCCATGACGGTGTGGAAGACTCTTCCTTTACCGTAACTGATCGTCATCAAGACGGGTTCATGGCGCTCTGAGCCGCCGGTGGCCAGGGCGGTGGCAAGGATTTCCATGTTTTCTGCCGGGCCGCGCAGCCGATCGTAGAGTTCCTCTTTTGCCTGGAGAAATTCGGTGGGCAATCCCTTGGTGATGGGGTGTTCAGTGTCGCGAATGACGACCTTGTATTCCCATGGTTTTCCGTGAGCACCGCCCTTGCCGGGCGAGTCGTCCCGGATGAATTCCCCATCTTTCCAATAGACGTAGGGGCCGTCTTTTTCGTTTCGTCCACCCCAGCCTCCCAGGCCAATCATCTGGTTGTATTCTTTCCACGCCGGAAAGGAGTTGTCTGCCGCGTGGACCACCGCCAGGTTTCCGCCTTCTTTGATGTATTTTTCAAAGCTCGCCCTGGTCTGTTCCGGCCACGGTGCGCCATTGTAATTGGTGAGGACAACATCGAATTTTTCCCAATCCGGACTGAAGTTGGCAACTGCCTCTTTTGGAACGGTGGCTCGCTCGATCTGGAAGCGTTTTGTCGCTTCGAGGATGTTGATCATGGTGGGTGAACAGGCCTTCCAGTCGTGATTGTTCTGTCCGTCAACGAGCAGCACGCTGATCTTTCCTGCCTCCGTTGAACTATCCTCCGCCAACAGAGGGGAGATAGCGGTTAGGTTGAAAAGCAATGCCAGGGCAAGTGTCAGCTGAGTGATCTGCCGGACCCGTGGGGAATGGTTGAGGGATGAACTTGTCATTTTTCTTTGGAGGGATCGGCCGGGGGATGTTCAAGCGGTGGCTTCGGTTTCGATGCGAATGGGCTCAATATCCCATTTCGGATTCTGACCGAGAAAGCGGCACGGATTGTTGTGAAAAACTTCGATGGCTTCCTGGGTGGTGTGGCCGCGCAGGCGGTATTCAAGGATGCATTCTTGAAGTGTAAAAGGGTCGCTGGGGCCCCAGTCGGCAGACGAATTTACGAGGAGCCTTTCGGTTCCGTATTTCTCGAGGATATCGATAGCTCGACGGGGACTGCACTTGGTCACGGGATAGAGGGTCATTCCCGCCCAGTACCCAGCATCGAGGACGGATTTCACGGTTTGTTCTTCCACGTGGTCGATCCAGATGCGGTTTCGGTCGACGTCGAGGCCTTCAAGTACTTCGAGGACAGTCTTGGTGCCGTGAGCCTTGTCGGACAAATGGGGGGTGTGAATGAGAACCAACTGGTCGTGTTTCATAGCCAGTTCAACGTGCGCCTGAAGCGCGTCGATCTCATTCTTAGTGGACTTGTGAAGACCGGTTTCCCCGACACCGAGACAAGTCGGCTTCTCGAGGAATTCCGGCATCGCGCTCAACACGTCTTTTGTCAGCTCCGGGTCCTCGGCTTCTTTGGGATTAAGAGCCACCCAACAGTAGTGGCGGATGCCATACTGAGCAGCGCGAGTGGGTTCAAACTCGGAAATCTGAACGAAGTAGTCGATGAATGTCTCGGGATAGCGGCGGTCGTAGCCAGCCCAGAAAGCTGGCTCGCAAACAGCGGTGACGCCGGACATGGCCATGCGCTCATAGTCCTGGGTGGTCCGGGCAATGGCATGGTAGTGGGGTTGGATGATCTGCATGGGAAGGGGACGGGGCTCAGATTTCTGAGAAAAGCTCCAGCAAGGCTTTAGTTCGCTCTCCGGAAGGGGCCTCGGTGTCTGCAAGGTGGGCGAGCGCGCGGTGCAAGATTTCGAGTTTGGCTTCGTCTCCCTCGGGAGAGCCTTCCCGCTCGACGGCGACGTCATAGCGATCGAGAAGGGCGGCGATTTCGAGGAGGTCGCGACGGGCTTCGAGAAAGTAGGTGTCGAGGACTTGTTGGGATGAGAGCATGGGTTCGGGAGACGTTATCAACACTGCGAACGCCATGGGTTTGCGGCAGCGCTTGAGGGTTCTGAAGTGAGAATGAATTCTCAATCACGGGGGAATTGTCGTCAATCGCTAATTGAGAATTGATTCTCAATCGGAATCTGCGAGGATTTGAATCGTGCATTTAAAGACCCAGCAACAGTCATCAATCCTCCGGGTGCTAGCTCATCTTGGTAGGCCTGTAACGCCACAGGAATTGCTGGAGGCGGCCTCGGCAGATTCTCCCGGGCTCGGGCAGGCCACAGTCTATCGCGCCCTGAAGAGATTGGTTGAGACTGGCGAAGTTCGAAAGATTGAGGTGGCAGGCGTGTCGCCGCATTATGAAATGGAGCGCGGGAATCATCACCACTTCTTTGTTTGTGAAAGCTGCCAGAAAATGTTCGAGCTTGATGGTTGTCCCGGGGGATTCCGGAAGCTTCTTCCGCCGGGCTTCACGATGAGTTCGCACGAAGTGATCATTTACGGAACGTGCCAAAGCTGTGCCGCGTAGTGTGGAGCTTCTTGTGCTAGATATGACCCTGACATTGCCACGGTGGTTTGATCTCCACGTCCACCTTCGCCAAGGGGAGGCTTTGCCCGCATATGTTTCCGCACATTTGGAAATGGCGTGTGCCGGGGTATTGGCGATGCCAAATACGAAGCCGCCTGTCACCAGGGTTTCCGGTCCGAACTCGGACGTCGCCTGGACGATTGAGAATTACCTTGAGGATCTAAAAGCGGCGGGGGGAAGTGCGTTCGATGACATGATTGTTCCGCTTTACCTCACTCCTGAAACCACCCCGCGTATGATCGAGGAAGGGGCAGCATCCGGCCTGCTGCGCACCTGCAAGTTTTACCCGCCTTACGGAACGACGAATTCAGAATTTGGAGCGCCGATGGACTCATTCCTGGGCGGTGATGTGTTCCGGGCGATGGAGCAATGCGATATTGTTCTTAATATTCACGGTGAGAAGCATGCCCTTGCGGGTCCCGCTTACATCGACCAGCACCGCAACGCGGAATCCATGTTTTATCGCGAGACGATGCCCCGGCTGCTCGAGGCGCATCCTGGACTGAGGATCGTATGTGAGCATCTCACCACGAAGGATGCGGTGGAGTTTGTGCAGGAGGCGCCGGATGGTGTTGCTGGAACAATCACGCCGCAGCATTTGCTCTACACGATGGGCGATTTGATCCAGGGGCTGAAATACCACCTCTACTGCCTTCCTGTTGTGAAGTTTGAAGCAGATCGGGATTCCCTTCGGGCCGCGATTGTGGATACGGACCAGCGCAAGTTCTTCGCGGGGACAGACAGCGCTCCTCACACGACGAAAGCAACCGAGGTTGGCTGCGCTGCCGGGTGTTTTACGGGAGGATGTGCTCCCCAACTCTACGTGATGGCGTTTGAAGAAGCGGGCGCCGATTTTGCGAATGAGAAAAGCGTCCGAGCGTTCAGGTCGTTTCTATGCGAGAACGGACCGCGCTACTACGGGATCCCGTTGTCGAGGCAGCAATTTACGCTAACGAAATCTCCGAGTGCTGTTTCTATGCTGCAGACTCCGGACGGTCCAGTCACGCCTCTGCCGATAGGGCTGAATCTTGAACTGACGTGGACCCTGGATGGTTGAACCCGCGCGCAAGGCGATGGCGCGACCCGCCTGAACTTTGGAATTGAAGAGAATACGAAATATATCAAGAGACCTAAACTAACAATGATTCAAAATATGCTCTCTGAAACCTGCGGGCTTCCCGCGGCTATTGCCCTTCTGTCAGCTGTCAGTCTGACTGCATTTGCTGAGGAAAAGCCTCAGCTCATTACTTGGGAAACGAAACAACTATCCGCTGACTTTTACGGCGAAGGGGCTTTTCACGGCGACTTTAACCGGGATGGTGTGGTCGATGTGGTATCAGGTCCATATTGGTATGAAGGGCCGGAGTTTTCTGTGAAGCACGAATACAGGCCTGCGAAGAAATACGACCCGCTCAAATACTCCGACAATTTCCTGACTTTTGTTCATGATTTTAACAAGGATGGTTGGGATGATATTCTTATCATTGGCTGGCCCGGCTACAAAGAGGAGCACGAGCACGTGTGGCATGAGAATCCGCAAGAAAATGCCGGGCCGTGGCCACGGCATGAGGTTTTCAAGGAAGTCGACAATGAATCACCTAACTTTGGAAATCTCGTTGGCGATAGGGAGCCGGAATTGATCTTTCATTTTGACGGTCATCTTGGCTGGGCCGCACCTGATCCGGGCGACCCCACCAAGCCATGGACCTTTCACAGGATCTCCGAAGATCTCGGGCTGACGCGTTATGCGCATGGGCTCGGATTCGGAGACGTCAATGGCGATGGGAAGGCTGATTTTATCCAGTCCAAGGGATGGTGGGAACAACCTGAGTCCATCGAGGGAGATCCTCTGTGGAAGCATCATACCTGGCCCTTCGAACTGGATGGTGCCCAAATGCTTGTTTACGATGTCGACGGAGACGGCGACAACGATATCATTACTGCAATCGCCTCCCACGGTTGGGGGATTGCCTGGCTTGAGCACACCAGGACGGGAGATGGTGAGATTCAGTTTGAGATGCATCGATTTATCAATGAGAAACCCGAAGAGAACCGCTACGGGGTGAAGTTTTCTCAGCCCCATGCCTTCGATGTGGCGGACTTTAATGGTGACGGCCTCACCGATTTTGTTGTCGGTAAACGTTTCTGGGCGCATGGCCCCAATAAGGATCCGGAACCTAATGCCGCGGCGGTGACCTACTGGTTCGAACTCAGGCGAGGGGTCGAAGGCCTTCCCGGAGGGGTCGACTTTGTTCCCCATTTGATCCACGATGATTCCGGTGTGGGCACCCAGGTTGCTGCTGCTGACCTCAACGGTGACGGTTTGCCGGATGTCATCTCAGGAAACAAGAAGGGAACACACATTCACCTGCAGGAGCGAAAGGAAGTGACTAAAGAGGCGTGGGAAAAGGCCCAGCCGAAAGCGCTGAACGACTGAAGGTGGGAAATGAACCTCGGCTATTTGCAACGAACAGTTGCGCATTATAATTGACTACCTAAACTGACGTCCATGGCAGGAGAAATTACCGAAGAACAAGTCGCCGCAGCTCAAAAAATCTGGGGCGAAGGCATTGTCAAAATTGGGTCGCTGAAGGGTGATGCTGAGGCCGCCGAAGAAGCCGCCTGCGAGCATTTGGACACCCTCTATGCCTACGACCTGGGCAAGGTGCTCTTCAAGCCGACCAAGGCGGCAGAAGAACAGTTTCGGGATACGAAGAGCAAGGCCCTGTCCTACTTCGTGGGGGGAGAGATCGCTGAAGACAAGGGCTTTGCCCTTCAGCCATGGACGAAGGTGAGGTTTGAGAATCACGGTACCAACATTCAGGGCAGGACAGCCATCGCGATGGGAAATTACTTCTTCACCACAACTGACGGTGATGAGGTCAAAGTCGAGTATTCCTTTGGCTACTTCCTCAACGACGAGGGTGACCTGAAGATTTTCCTTCACCATTCTTCAGTCCCGTACACTGAGTAGGGATAGAAATCTCTTACCTCGGGCCCGTTTCAGCCTTGAGGTGTATCGCGAGGCTGCCCGGTGGTTCTCAGGTTAATTTATTAATGCAAGTATGTTGCATTAATGGGTTAACGTGGGACGATTCTACTGATGAGAGTAGGCCATGTGTATCTCCTCCGTCTTCTTTCAGCATCAGCTGTCGCATTGCTGCTCTCTTCGTGTGGCGAAGTCAGTGATCCTGTCGAAGGGGGCTTGAATGAAAAGAGTCCATCGGGAATGGAAGAGCGCGAAGTCGTTGCCGATCAAATAGACGGGGGAGGCGAAGTTTCGTGGCCGGAGTTAAACAGCCTCAAGGAAGTTGCCTACACTGCTGGAGTTCTCGCTGAGAACCGGGATCGAAAGGGATTGCTTCACCAGCGCACCAAGATACTCGAAGCAGGCTGGGCTGTGTCGCCCAGGACGATGCCGGAGAATGTTGCCGATCATGATCGGGTCCACCTCTTGCTTGGGGAGCTGACTAGCCTAGTGAATGGCCTGGCTCGAAGTGACATGCCAGATGAACGTCTTTTTGCTCTGGCCGGAGGAATCTATCCTGTTGTGGAGAAGTTGATCGATACTTCGAAAGCTTCTTCGGCGCCCTTTAATGAGTCACTCGAATAATTACAGCGCCACTTGTCTTCGGGCGAACTGAAAAGTCCTAATCTCGTGAATCGAATCTCTCCTAAGAATTCAGAATCTGAGCCGAGGGCAGTATTGCCAAATACATTCCGTTCTATCGCTTCGAGCAGTGGTAAAGTTTTTGTTGGGCCCTACTGGCACTGCGTGTTTCCTCTCCTGATTCTTGCGTCTTGTTTGTTCTCGACTTCATGTGACCGCAGCGTAAGTGAGGAGAAGGCTGTGTCGTGGCCGGAGCTTGTTCGTTTTGATGAGATCGCCTGCCGTATTGAGAGCTTGGTCAGGATTAGGGATTTTGATTCGGCGCGTGAGGTGCTGCCAGAATTGAGCGAAGCAGGAGAAGCACTGACAACAGATTCGGTTCCCGCTTACGTTCAGGACCCCGAGCAGGTCGAGATGTTCTTTGCTGATCTCATCAGCCTGGTTGAAGCACTGGATTCGGATGGTGGTGACGACGAAGTACTCCGCGTTGCAGTTCTAGGGATTCACCCGGTGGTTGATAAGTTAATTGGAGCAGCCGGTATGCCTCATGTCCATGGGCAAATCGGGCCGAACGGAGGTTTTCTCCATCCTGTCTTTGACGGGCAGGGGAATCAGATCGGATCTGCCGAAATCAAGCTTCACCACGATGTTGACGACCTTGAGAATTGGCTCGGGGAAAGCGGATATGGCAGCGAAGCCTGGCGTTTGCCGCCGGAGACTAGGCTGGAGCTTGATTACTCTGATATGCAACAAATCGTGGGACTAGCGGTAATGGATCGAGAGAAGAAGAGTGGCGAGTTTGTTGATGCCACCATTCAGGAGATGACAAATGCTTTTCTCATTTCGGCTGTTTTCAACTTCCCGGGTGAAAGAGGTGCGGGTGCTCCGCGGCCAGTGAAGCGGGAATTCGTAGCCAAGGCTGAACTCAGATTAGTGGAAGCGACTGCTGGGTCATTTGTCTTAAGCCCTCACTTTGAAGGCGGAGATGGTGAGTGAGGAGCCAGTAGTATTGGCAGTGTGATGGAAAATGAGTCGTAGAATTTAACAAGAGTTGCTCGCGTATGATCAAACTTCGTGATGTTTCACTTCGTCTTGGCAGCGGAGATCCGGGGACAGTGGTCCAGTTTGACCTTCCTGCCTTTGAAGTCACTGCTGGCGAAAGTGTTGCATTGACCGGACCTAGCGGATGCGGGAAGAGCACTCTTCTTAATCTTGTATCCGGGCTCCGCCGGGCGGATAGAGGGGAACTCTGTGTCGCTCGAAACGACCTCACCAAACTTAGCCCTGCCCAACTCGACCGGCATCGAGGTGCTCATTGCGGGATGATCTTCCAGACGTTTCATCTTCTGGCACCGTTTACTGCGATTGAGAATGTCGCGATCGGCCTTCGTTTCGGTGGGCGAAAGCGGTTCAGGGCGAAGGGACGAGCAACCGAGGTTCTTTGTCGAGTCGGATTGGAACACCGCCTCCACGCGCGACCTGACGAACTTTCTGTGGGCGAAAGGCAGCGTGTCGCGATTGCTCGGGCGATTGCCGGGGGCGCTTCCATTCTTTTGGCTGACGAACCTACAGGCGCATTGGATCCTGAAACCGGCAGGGCGGTGTTCAACTTATTGCGGGAAATCGCGTCCGAGGAAGGCCGCACCATGCTTATGGTTACCCATGACCCTGTCCTCGCTTCCGAATTGCCGCGAACCTTTGACTGTTCCGGCCTTGTAAGTTCGGCGCCTGCCAATTTAGAGGAGGAGGTAGCCGTCGTATGAATTCTTTTTCGATGGCGTGGCGGTATTTAAGATTTCGCTGGCTGGTCACGTCCTTAACAACAGCAGGCATTGCGCTGGGTGTTGCGTTAGTTTGTACGGTGCTAGCTCTGCGCCATGAGTCCGAAAGAGCACTTTCCAAAGAAGCGGGGCTTTTTGATCTTGTCGTTGGAGCAAAAGGAAGCCCGCTCCAACTCGTTCTCTCCAGTGTGTATCACCTCGACTCTCCACCTGGGAACTTGCCTTACTTCGACTACGAGCGATTACGCGTGGATCCCCGTGTGCAATGGGCGGCACCCATTGGTCTCGGGGATAACTATGCCGGATACCGGATTGTAGGAACGGAGCCGCACTTTTTTGAAATGCCGGGTCGAAATGGCAATCGGTTCTTTTCCCTTGAGCAGGGCCATTGGTTTGAAGATCCTTTTGAAGTGGTGCTTGGCAGTCAAGTAGCTGCTGCTACCGGGCTGGACATCGGGGATACTTTTTTTGGGACACACGGGCTGGTTGATGTCCCCGGCAGCGAAGTTCATGGCGATTTCCCCTACAAGGTGAGTGGAGTCCTTGCCCCTACCGGCACGGCGCAAGATCGCGCCATTTTCGGGACACTCGAATCAATCTGGGAAATCCATGAGACTGAGAGTGACAGGCAATCTGCATCGCCTGGTGGGGCGGTCATCTCAGAAAGTAATGAGCGCGAGGTCACCGCGATACTCCTACGGCTCAAGATGCCCGGCCTGCGCCTTTGGATTGCGGATGAGATCACCAAGCTGAGCGGGGGAATTGCAGCGATCCCGATAAACGAAATTTTACGCTTCCAGCGTGGCATTATCGGGCCTGTTCAAAAGGCGCTGCTCTTCGTCGCGGGAGCCGTGGTGATAGTGGCGTGTCTTACAGTAATTACGACACTACATCAGGCAGCGGAACGTCGGCGTCGGGATATCGCGGTCCTTCGAAGTCTTGGGGCTGTTCGTCACGAGGTGGCTGCTCTAGTGTTTGCTGAAGGTGCTCTCCTGACGAGCGGCGGGATTGTTTTTGGTCTAATGTTAGGTCATGGAGGGCTTGCCTTAGCTGCTGAATCAATTCGAGAGTCGACCGGGCTTATTCTCAACCCTTGGAGAATGCCGAAGACTGAATGGACCGCGTTGGGTATCATGGCTTTTTGTGGTGCAGTTGCCTCACTGATCCCATCGGTCTCATCTTATCGCCGAACACCCATTGAAGACCTTCACCGGGCAGATTGATTGCCGGTGGGCATTTTACCTCATGAAAACCAAGATTCGTTTCTTTCTCCTGATCGTGGTAATTGCATCTGGATGCTGGATCATTTCGCTGAGCGACCGATTTCTCATCACGAAAGAGGGCCCGATTCTCAAGGCGGATCTCGAGGCTTTACATGAAATGGCGAGGACCGACGGCGAAGAATCTTTTACGGATTTCCCAAGGATTGACTTCCCTGCTCTCGACGAAGCCAGATCACTCGATCTCATCGATATGCAACTTGAATTCCCTGAATCATTGAAGGCACTCGAGGGAGAACGTGTCAGCTTGGTAGGGTTCATGGCACCGTTCGATAGTCTTGAGGACATGCAGCGTTGCATGATTGTCCCTAGTTACGTGGGATGCACATTTTGCAGTCCGCCCAGCATGACGCAGGTGGTCTATGTTAATCAGGGAAAGAAGAATGGAGCGATTCGATCGTTTCCTTTCATTGAGGAGCCGTCATACATTACCGGCACGTTCAGGCTTACCTTGCCTGAGAGTGACCATGAGGGAGCGCAGCAGGGATTTCTCTACTTCATCGAAGATGCCGTGGTAACTCCATACACGGGTTCGGCCCCTGAACGAGTTGCAACTCACCAGTCCGTCCAGAACGGACAAGTTGTCCACCAACCGGGAGCATCGCTGCCTGCGTTGGAGGCGTCGCAACTGCTAGGCGAGGTTTCGAGTTTGATTGGGCGTGAACCGCTTCGCCCTATTGAAGTTGAGGTGGTTTCTGCAAAGAAATTCAGTGAACTTGTTAGGATTGAGTTGGAAGAAGTCTATCCTGAAGCAAGTCGTGCCTCTCGAGTTCGAGCATTCTCGATGTTCGGTATGATTCCGGAGGACTGTGATTGGATTGATCTTCTGGCAGATGCTCGTCTCGCCCGACGATCCGCTATAAGAGGCAGGTCCGGGGAGCGTGTTTACCTCCTCAGTTCAGTCGATCAGAACCACCCTTATGTTCGGTTGGATCTGGTTGGCGCTATGACTGACGCTATCATTCAACAGCATTTTCCGTTGCCCTCACCTGAGGGGAAAGGAGGCAACTCCGGTTCGGGCGCGTTGAGTGAAGATGCTCGACGTGCCCATGAAGGGCTTAGGGCGGGAATTCGAGGGATGGCCGTCTATCGCTACTCTAGGAAACAGGGTATCCCTCCCTCCTCACCGCTACCAACAGCACTGTTCCAGAGATCGCAAGCTAAAGATTTTGTTTCGGTAGGGATCGAGGTCTGGCAGGATCTTCCGGGCAACGTTGGTCCATTTTTCGTCGATTACTTTGTGGGTGCGACGGGAGCCTTTTCTGGAATCGATGTGGCTTTGGCCGAGCCGCCTTCCGCGACGATTGAGCTGTTTCGCCCCCGATGGTATGAAGACGATGGCCTCTGGCAATCCAATCCGGTTCCGATCGATTTTGCCGATACTATTATAGATAATCCGCCCTCGCTAACTGGTGTTTTGGGCCTTGGTGGCCTCGTCCCCTGGCTTCTTGAATGGTACTCTGTCGATGCCGCAAAGAGCCTGGTCGGGAGGTGGGCCGGTGACCGCTGGGCAGTCTGGCTCTTTCCAGATGGTAGTTCAGCTCTGATTCTGGAGACTCGATGGCAGGATGAGGAATCAGCAGTTCGTTTTAGAGAGGCAGTTCCGGAGGATCCGCGTCAGGTCAAATTGCCGTATGAAGCAGACAGTCGTGTAGTGAGGATGATCCGGGCTACTTCTGAGGAAGCGCTCTTGCGTCTTACTCAGGGGGTGGCGTTAGCCGGGAGTGGCCGGTAGAGTTTCCCCCCGAGGAAGTCCGTGCTACTTAGACAGTCTGCGG
>SPKZ01009374.1_pt1 | contig 19163 bp, 12 predicted proteins | sample 2456571 | NCBI WGS metagenome assembly SPKZ01 (sample SAMN11192286, study PRJNA482655) | marine metagenome | biome: ENVO:00000447; feature: ENVO:00000244|ENVO:00000211|ENVO:00000569|ENVO:00002023; material: ENVO:00002151; isolation source: ocean water from marine abyssalpelagic zone ... | reverse complement strand
TTTAGGTAAGGCATTGATTGAAGAGAATGGTTGTTCTCCTTGTCGAAATCAATAACGTAGCATAAAGCGTTTCTAAACCAGCCCTTTGGGGATGACTGAAACTCGTATCTTGAAGTATCATGGGTATAAATATGCTCTATGAATATTTCACCGAGATAGGAATAGTAAGTACTTTACGGCCTTGATGTTTGAGCCAAAAATAAACCCCAGCAAAACACAACAGCACCGCAGCTATAGAAATACTTGCCATTAATGGCGCAACAAAAAAGTTACCGACTTGAAAACATAAAGTTGCCATTAAATAAGCGAGCAAGAAGCTCCAAATAGCGGCAAAGCCAGCCCAACGGCTACCTACTTCATTTTTAATTGCCCCCATAGCAGCAACACATGGCGTGTATAAAAGAATAAAAAGCAAGTAACTAAACGCACCTAATTGTCCGGCAAAAGCCGCTTGCATTACTTGATAAGTACTTAGTTCAACGTCTTGATCTTTAGCTACCTGCGCTAAATCACTAAGATCACCAACATTAATACCTAAGGGATCATCGGGTGCGATCCCTAATAAATTTTCTTTAATACTACTGACAGCATCATGCCAACTTTCCGTTAACGATGGCACCCCACCGTCTGCACCATTACTTGGTGAGTATAAGCTGTTAAACGTAGCTACTAATACTTCTTTAGCAAAAATCCCGGTAATAATACCAACACCCGCTTGCCAGTTTTCTTCCTTAATACCCATTGGCGCCAGCAGTGGCATAACCACTTGTGCACCTTGGCTTAAAATAGATTTTTCACTGTCTTGATGACCAAAACTACCGTCTGTGCCGATAGAGTTCAAAAAGTTCAGTAAGCACACCACAATCACAATGGTTTTACCTGCACCCGTAACAAAGCCATAAGTACGCTGCCACACACGTTTACTGATAACGCCAATTTGAGGTAATTCATAAGGTGGTAATTCCATTATATTTAATGAACTAGTACCAAATAACACTGTTTTCTTAAGTAGAAAACCGGTAAATATAGCGGCCGCAATACCGATCAAATACAATAAAAACACTAAATTCTGACCATTTTCAGGAAAAAATGCGGCGGCAAATAAAGCATAAACAGGTAAACGAGCACCACATGACATAAAGGGAGACATCATAATAGTGGTAATACGCTCTCTTTCACTATCAAGTACTCGCGCGGACATTACCGCAGGTACAGTACAACCAAAACCAACAATAAGCGGTACAAAAGCTTTACCCGGCAAGCCAATTTTTTGCATCAAACTGTCGACTACAAAAGCAGCACGAGCCAAATAACCTGAATTTTCTAATAACGATAGGCCAATAAACAAACAGGCTATCACCGGAATAAAGGTGGCAACGGTTTGTATGCCACTACCAACACCTTCCACAATGGTGAGTATCCACTGTGGCAAATCTAAAGGAGCAAGAAAATGTAGCGGATAATCAACAAAAATAGTGCCGCTAAGAATATCAAAGAAATCAATAAAAGCACTGCCAACATTGATAGCAAACATGAATAACAAATACATCATACCTAAAAATACCGGAATACCAGTAATAGGATGCAAGACGAAATTATCTAAGCTATCAGAAAAACGAGCACCGCCTCCTGCAACACTTACTTTAGATAAAATATCAGCAACAGTATCTTGTCTTGCTTGAATTGCTGCTGAGTTTTCTACTGGCCAATTTTTATTTTCGGCTGTTTCATGCTGTTTTGAGGCTTGCCTTTGCTGAGAAACCTGTTGTTGTACTAGTAATAGTTTTTGCTCTAGTAACCCAAGAGCACTTTTATGGTGAGCACTTAGCGCTATAACAGGACAACCTAATTCAGCACTTAATTTATCAACATCAACCAATGTATGTTTCTGTCTATCTACTTTATTCAGCACAACTATCATAGGCATGCCTAACTCAAGCAGCTGTGCAGTAAGATAAAGTTGACGACTTATTTGGTTAACATCAACGACATTAATCAAACAATCTATATCTTTGTTTTTAATAAATTGCTGAGAAATAGTTAAATCTTGCCCTTGCTCGCCTCTTTTAGTGAGCGAGCTTAGACCGGGTAAATCAGATAAAAAAGTATCAACACCATTTAACTGCACTGATGTTTTTTTCGCCGCAACAGTAATACCTGAAAAATTACCGACATTTTGCTTAGCGGCATTTTTATTATGAGAAGACAGTAAATTAAATAAAGTACTCTTGCCTGAATTAGCAAAACCAACCAGGGCGTAATGTAAGCCTTTTATTGGCGAAACAGCATCTTTATCAGAAGATTGACTGCATGATGAAGAACTAGAACAACAACTCATGATGGAAACTCATATAACGCTTACTGAATGCAGCATTGTTTAAAGGCACTGTAGGGTTGAAAGCCAACCTACAAAAATTAAATAGTAGTAACTTGAATTTGTTTGGCAACAGAACGTTGAATACTTATTTTAGTATTATGTAATCGAAAAGCTATTGGCCCATTAAATGGCGCTTTATGTGCTAATGCTACTTCAGTACGCAAAGCAAAACCTTGCTCTAGTAACTGAGCTGAGAGTATTTCATCAAGCGGTAATCCGCTAATTTTAACAACCTGATTTTTGGCTATATCAACTAAAGTCATTTTTTACCTTTTTACTTCTCCTTTAACAACATATGGTTAAAGATAAGCCTGCAAAATACAAATGAAATATTATCATGATCTTGTTAGTAACATTCGCTAAGCACACCTAGAGAATCAAACATAAAAGCTAATGAGAATTACTATTATTCATATTCTACACTGAGATAAGTAAGGACACAATGAAAACAATTATTGTTGACCTCTTAATTGATTTTGATCAATGGATGATTGAGCCTGGTTATACACATTGATTAAATCAATAACAGGAGCAGTCCTTTGCACCTTATAATTTATATAACTATGTCATTTGCTCAGCTAATTATAAAATGTCACTTTCGAAACTTATGAACGAAAATCCCATTATTTCTGCCTTGAATTCAGAATACTTGCTCCTGAATTTCCCAATAATCAGCTGGCGTGTGTGATTGAAAGTAACGACGTTATTGAAATATTTAGTCCATTTAGAATGATCACATATTTATTTGTATTGGTATTACTTATCGCTTATGTCTGGTTCCACTGAGTTTGCCTTGCTCAACTCCACTTCAACTTGATCTACCCGTTGTAACCCGCGTGGTAACTTATTGCCTCTACGGCCACGTTCACCACGGTAGTGTTCAATATCACTGGGCTTTAAGGTTAGTTTACGTCTACCAGCATGCAAGGTAACTGATGCGCCATCTGGCACAATGGCAAGTAAAGTAACAAACTCTTCACGTGCTTTAACGCGCGCTGTTGGGATATTAATAATTTTATTTCCCTTACCTTTACTAAGAACTGGTAAGTTTTTCACCGGAAATACTAACATTCGTCCTTCAGTGGTAATGGCTAAGCAATTATCATTATCAATATTTTCAATTAACTGTGGTATTAAAACCTTGGCCGCTGGCGGTAATGAAATCATCGCCTTACCATTTTTATTACGACTGATCATATCGCTAAAACAGCTAATAAAACCATAACCCGCATCACTAACTAGCAGGTATTGGCTGTCATCATTTGCCATTAGACAATGAACAAAATTTTCACCGGTTGCCAGGTTAAATCGCCCGGTAAGCGGCTCACCTTGGCTTCGCGCTGCTGGCAAAGTATGGGCATCGGTAGTAAATGCTCGCCCTGATGAGTCGATAAAAGCTACCGGACGATTACTACGCCCTTTAGCTGAGCATAAATAGCTATCCCCCGCTTTATAACTAAGGGCAGTGGCATCAATATCATGGCCTTTAGCACAACGCGCCCAGCCCTTATCTGATACCACAACAGTTACTGGTTCACTTGGCACCAGATCTTTTTCGGTTAAGGCTTTTGATTCAGTGCGCTCTACAATTTGAGAACGACGATCATCACCGTATTGCTCTGCCGCAGCCATAATTTCTTTTTTCATTAGCGTGCTCATACGCGCTTTTGAGTTAAGAATTTTTTCTAAATATTTTTGCTCTTCGCGTAATTCATCTTGCTCGGCGCGAATTTTAACTTCTTCTAATTTAGCTAGTTGTCTTAGTTTTATTTCTAAAATGGCATGGGCTTGAATTTCTGACAAACTAAAGCGCGACATTAACTCGGCTTTTGGATCATCAAAACCACGAATGATCTCAATAACTTCATCAATACTTAAGTAGGCAACTAATAAACCATCTAAAATATGTAAACGTGCCAAGACTTTATCTAAACGATATTGCAAGCGTCGACGTACTGTTTCACGACGATACTCCAGCCACTCAGTTAAAATTTCTCGTAAGTTTTTCACCGCTGGACGATTGTCTAAACCAATCATATTGATGTTAACGCGATAACTTTTTTCTAAATCTGTACTGGCAAACAAATGCTGCATTAATTGTTCGATATCAACGCGGTTCGAGCGAGGAATAATAATTAAACGTACTGGATTTTCATGATCAGATTCATCACGAAGATCTACCACCATAGGTAGTTTCTTGGCAGTCATTTGGCCGGCAATTTGTTCTAAAATCTTCCCGCCTGATGCTTGATGCGGTAACGCCGTGATCACCACTTCACCCTGCTCTATATCATAAATCGCGCGCATTTTAATACTGCCACGCCCCGTTTGATATATTTTTTCAATCTCAGCTTTAGGGGTAATTATTTCCGCATCTGTTGGGTAATCGGGCCCTTTAACAAATTCTAGTAAATCAGTCACTTCTGCTTTGGGTTGCTCAATTAAATGCACACAGGCAGCAGCAATTTCACGGACATTATGGGGCGGAATATCGGTTGCCATACCAACAGCAATACCGGTGATGCCATTGAGCATAATATGAGGTAAACGCGCCGGTAGTGTTTTTGGCTCATTCATGGTGCCATCAAAGTTTGGCACCCAGTCAACGGTTCCTTGACCAAGCTCAGATAGCAGTATTTCACTGAATTTAGATAAACGAGATTCGGTATAACGCATAGCCGCGAAAGACTTTGGATCATCTGGTGCGCCCCAGTTCCCTTGGCCATCAACTAAAGGATAACGATATGAAAATGGTTGCGCCATTAATACCATGGCTTCATAACAAGCACTGTCACCATGAGGATGAAATTTACCGAGAACATCGCCACCGGTACGCGCTGATTTTTTGTATTTAGCGGTTGCCGATAAACCTAGCTCTGACATGGCATAAACAATACGTCGTTGTACTGGTTTTAAGCCGTCGCCAATATGGGGTAAGGCTCTGTCCATAATAACGTACATGGAGTAGTTTAAATAAGCTTCTTCGGTAAAACGTCTTAGGGGAACTTGCTCTACCCCGTCTGGACTATATTCGAGCACATCAGACATGAAATGATTTTCCTATTCCCGTAAACATGAGTATGGTAAACACGAGTGTCTAATACATGAGTACGATTTATTTTTATTATTAATAAAGATATGACCTACAAGCTTATATGATTTCTATAGCCAAGTGAATGCAAAAAACTACCCCTTACGCCTTTCTTTATCTTTAACAATAGCACTATAACTTACCATTTGATTTCGACCTTGTGCTTTAGCTTGGTACATAGCTAAATCAGCGGCATGCAAAAGCTCATCAAATATCGCCTTAGTATCGAGGTTATTAGCAACACCAAGGCTTAAGGTAATATTACTATCTACACCTAATTCGCTAAAATCATAGAACGTTATTTTTTCCATCACCCGCATGGCAATGGCTTTGGCTTTATCAATATCAGTGCTAGGTAAAATCGCGATAAACTCTTTACCACCGATACGCGAAAAAATATCGCGTGAGCGCATCGTTTCACTCACTAGTTGCGCTACCTTAGCTAATACTAAGTCACCAACATGATGGCCAAAGTTATCATTAATCGCTTTAAAGTGGTCAATATTGAATAACAATACACTAAGGTCAAGCTCTTGCTCTGTGGCGATTTTTATCAGCTGATCCCCTTCAGTAAACAAAGCGGTTCTATTTATCAAGCCAGTTAAGCTATCAGTTTTAGTAATCAATATAAGTTTTTTTCTAACTTGTAGTTGGCGCAGAAATAAGAGCATAAAAACGAAAATTGTGCAGAGAATTAAAATAATATTACGTTGTAGAATTACTTGTTGTTTTTCAACATCATCAAGACGTATTGCTTTTAATTCATTACGTTTATCTAATAGTTTATTACTTTCAATCTTATGAATTATTTCATGTTTTTCTGTCAGTTGTTTAACAATATTGTCTCGCTGGGCATCGCTATAATCATTATAACCATCAACAAAATCTTGTTTTACTTGATAGGCTTTTTGATAATTTTTAGTTGCTGCTAAACTAATTGCCAGCACTTGGTAAAAATTAGCAAACAAAGGTGAGGTTAATTGTTTTTCTGCTATATTATCTTGTAGTAATTGCGCTTGCTCAAGCAAGCTTATTACTTGCTGATGCTGCTTATTAGATTGCGCTATATTCGCTTTTGCTAACAACAGCAGATATTGCTCGCCAATATTAATCTGCTTAAATTCTAATAATGACTTAGCCAACATAGTATCAGCTTTATTGGGGTTTTCTGTTGATAAGGTTAGTAAGGTCAGTATTTTTGTCTTAATAGAGTATTCTATTGCTTGCTCAAGGGTGACCGCTTTATTTTCATTTGTTTGGCCGCAAGATGACCAGAAAAAACTAATCGCCACTAATGACGCTATCATTACTCCAGTATTCATCAGCCACAGACCTTATCACTACCTTGAGCCTTTGCCTGATAAAGTAAACTGTCTGCTTTATTGATTAAAGCCTCTATATCACTTAACTGCTTATAGAGTAAATCAGTCGAACAAACCACGCCAATACTAACACTTATCGCCATATCGCTAGCTCCTTCTTGCTGCCAAGAGAGTTGTTTAACTGCAAATCTAAAACGCTCAGCAATAATCAATGCTTGTGCATGGGATGTTTTAGGTAGGAAAAGCAAAAATTCTTCGCCACTAATACGACCAAAAAAGTCGGTCTTACGTATTAGTTTGCTACCAAGTTGTACCATTTTTTGCAAGGTAACATCACCCACACCATGACCAAACTGGTTATTAACCGTTTTTAAATGATCAATATCAATCATCAAAACACTCAAATCACTTTGTTGAAACTTTGCTTTTTTGAACAATAACTTACCTTTTTTTAGGGTTTTTTTCCGATTAGCAATCCCCGTCAACATATCAATGTTAGACACTTTATATAATCGGCGCTGATCTTGTATTAACTTGATCAATAGCCATGCAAATACTAATGCCACAACCGCACTATATAGCAGGTAATATCGTTGTTGTTGTTGTTTTTTTTCTGCTTCAATTAATGCCGTTTCTTGTAAAAATTGTTTATTTTCTAAGAGTTTTGTCTGTAAATCTGCTTGCTTAACTTCTAATGCTAAACGCACTTCAGCAATAGAACTTATTTGTTCTCTTTTTCGTAACGCTTTTATCAAGGCTAAGCGTTGTTTTTGTATTTTATAAGCCTGTTGGTAATAGCCTAATTTAAAATACGTTTTAGATTTGAGATTAATAAGCTTGATGTTTTTTTGCGCTTTGACAAAACTTAATGGCACTCTATCTTTCAATATTTTTTTCAACTTTATCTATACTTACTAATACATCGTCAAAGCGTGCCAATGCGAATAAAACAAAGGCTTCTTCATTATAATATTGCAATTCAATATTATATTGCTCAGTGTTTTCCATGTACCGTTTAGACAGTGATAAATACTGATAACTTACTTCAGGGTCTGGTTGTTGCTTTTGTAAATAGGCCCGTGACAGTCCAGAGTAAGTATTGTACATAATTTCATTTTGGCCGCTGCCACCTGACTCGGCAATAATGGTTTCATAAACGATTATTGCCTGTTGATATTTCTTTTTGTTTAAATGATTAATAGCAATATTCACTAACGCTTCTAAAGATGAAATTCTTTTATTGGCTCTTTTATAAAACTGATAAGATTGTTGGTAATACACCATCGACTGCTCAGCTCTATTAAGGTGAGCATATAAAATGCCTAACTCAGAGTTAACAGAGCCTTTAAGTTCGTCATTATTGGTTTGTTTGGCAATATTATAGGCATCATTTAACACTCTCAACGAGTTTTCATATTGATCAGTAAGGTAATAAATAGCACCTAAATTAATTAGGCCAGTAGCGATAAGTACTTTATCGTGTAGATATTTTGCTAACTCTAGGCCATTTTCATAATCTTTCGTCGCTGCCGCGGTTTTGCCTATGCTTTCATAGGCAAAGCCGCGACTATAAAGTAGCTCAGAAATAAATATACTAGGACTAGAAAGACCCAAAGTCAGTGCTAAGCCATCAGACGCCGTTTTTTCTACTAAATGATACTGGGCTTGTAAAAGATAAATATCGGCTAACAAATTGTAATAATTAATCTGCTGTTTTAACGAGAGTTTATAAAATTTTTCTTCATATTCCTTTAACTGCGAAAGTGCTAACAAGGCATTGCTATCCATCAGCTTTGCAATGTCTATGGCAACCTTATCAAACTCTACTAAATTTTCACTGCTATGTTGAACAGTGATCTTGCTCGATTCCAGCGAAAAAGCAGCAAAACTCACTTTTGCTAAACAGAAATAAATAAAAACAAACAATATAAAAAATTTTGAAGTGAGCTTAGCGATCAACTGTATTGACCTTAAAATTATTATGTAGATAAAATCAGTATAAAACGATTTACTAACGATTTAAAAGGTTATATATCTAAACCTCAAGATACCCGTTTTATAAAAAAAGCCGCGCCAAGTGCTAGCAGCGCAGAAATAGACAAACAGGCAAGTAAACCTTGCTCACTACTGATAAAACTTTGATAAACAACACCTGAAAGTATAGTGCCTAATAAACGTCCAAGCGCATTGGCCATATAATAAAAACCAACATCCATGGAAACACTATCTTCCTTTGCTAGTGCTACAATAAAATAACTGTGTAAAGAAGAGTTAATAGCAAAAACACTACCAAAGACAAATAAGCCAAAAATAAGAAGCTCTTCAGTGTGTTCACTAAGCATTAAGCTAACTAATAACAGTAAAGTGACAACGGCTAATGCACTTGACCATTTAGCAATAAGTTTACCTGAGACCAGCGCTCCTACCACTGAGGTATCATTGCTAACCGTTTTACTTTTGCTAAAGAGCACGGGCGCATAAGCTTGCACCATGCCATAAGCAATGATCCATAATGCGAAGAAAATACCAATGCTTTGATGGCTCCAATGCAATTGGCTGGCTAAATACACGGGTAGTGCGATAACAAACCAGACATCACGGGCGGCAAATAAACACAAGCGCGCCGCCGAAAGGTAATTCAATGGGGGGTCTTTGGAAAAAACTTGGCTGAATTTAGGCTTAAATTTAGCCTTACCAATATCAGCTTTAAGTACTATAACGCTAAACAAAGCCACTACCGCTAACACGCTTGCCATTAACAACATAGCTGCTTGAAAACCAATAGTCGTTAGTAATAAGCCGCCAAGAAAAAAACCAACGCCTTTTAAGGTATTTTTAGAGCCAGTTAATAAAGCGACCCATTTAAACAGTTTTCCCTGACGTTCACTTGCGGCAACATCACTAACCAGCAGTTTAATACTACTTTTGGCACTCATTTTATTGAGATCTTTGGCAATACCCGATAATGCTTGCGCCGTCATCAAATAAACAACGCTTAGATAGTCACTCGGCATTGCTAGCATCAACAAAGAAAATACTTGTATAAACAAACCAATATTCATGGTTTTATTTAAACCGATCCACGCCCCTAACCAACCACCAACAAGATTGGTGATCACGCCAAATACTTCATAAAAAACAAATAACATCGCCAGTGCTAAAGGTGTGTAACCTAGCTGATAAAAATAAAGTAATATCAGCATACGCAACGCGCCATCGGTTAAGGTAAATACCCAATAATTACCGGTGATCACTAAATATTGCTTAATAGCACTTGGTAAAGTCGCAAACATATTAACGAATACTCAAAGCAACCATTTTCATTAATTCAGCGCTGCGATTGGCATAGCCCCATTCATTGTCATACCACAAATACATTTTCAGCTGTGTGTCATTAATTACCATGGTAGATAAGGCATCAACAATCACAGATCTAGGATCGGTTTTATAATCAACCGACACTAGTGGCCTTTCTTCATAGCCTAAAATATCTTTTAGCTCACCTTCGGCAGCAGTTGCCATCAGTTGATTGACTTCTGCAACCGTCACTGCACGATTCATTTCAAAAACACAATCGGTAAGAGAAGCATTCGCTAACGGCACTCGCACCGCATGACCATTAAGCTTGCCCTTTAATTCAGGGAAAATATCAGTAATAGCCTTAGCTGAGCCGGTAGTGGTAGGAATTAATGATTGCCCACAAGCGCGCGCGCGGCGTAAATCTTTATGAGGGGCATCAAGAATAGTTTGCGTATTGGTAATATCATGTATGGTGGTCATTGAGCCATGTTTAATACCAATATTATCTTGTAGCACTTTCACCACTGGCGCTAAACAATTAGTAGTACATGATGCGGCTGTTACTATGGTGTGTTGCTCAGCATTATATAGCTGTTGATTAACACCCATAACAATATTGACAATATCGCTATCATGCTCAGTAATTTTCATTGGCGCAGTAACTAAAACCTTTTTTACTCCTTGCTCAATATAGGCTTGTAGCTTAACTTTATCACGCATAACACCTGAAGCTTCAATCACTACATCACAAGCTGACCAGTCAGTTTCAGCAATGGTTTTATTTTGCGACATCGCTATTTGAGCATCATTAATAAGCATCAGTTTGTTACTTATACTGTCATCAACATTTGCTGCTAAATGCCAACGGCCATGAATAGAATCAAAATTGAGTAAATGTGCCAAGGTGGCCGCATCACCGGCGGGATCATTTATTTGAATAAATTCGATTTCAGGCCAATCAAATGCTGCACGCATGATCAAACGCCCCATACGGCCAAAGCCGTTAATTCCTACTTTAATTGTCATAACGTCACTTTTGTCAGTGGTTCTTATACCAAATGAAGGTTTCATTGGGTATTACATAAAAAATCCCTATCAGCAGATAAGGATCCTATAGATTAAACAGTTTTTAACACACTAATATGACAGTAGTATTACTGATGAATATACTATTAACTGCCATAATTATTAACTTTATAATTGAGATATTTTACGCTAATCAATTTTATTCGCAACGAGTTATTTAAAACTAAAACAGCAACAAAAGCACCCTATATACCCGCTCCACTTGCAGTAATTAATTGTTCAACTTTGCACTAAAGTAACTCTGCACAGGTATTAGGTATAGCTATAATTATAGTGATGAAATATTTTGTTGAATACTCCCTTAAACAACCAATGATGCACCATTTTTGTGCGTTGAAATGTGAATTAACATAAAAGAAGCTGTATTAGTGAGTAAAAACCGTAATTTCACTATTGGAATAATACTTGTATAAACAATTGATATTGAACAGCTGCTGTGATTTTAAGGAAATAATGTGAAGTTAGATTTGGTTGTTATTGGTAACGGTATGGCGGGAATGAAAACCGTTGAAGAGTTGCTCGATTCGGGTACCGACAAATATAACATTACCGTATTTGGCGCCGAGCCTTACGGAAATTATAACCGTATTATGTTGTCGCCAGTTTTGTGCGGCGAAAAAACTATTAACGATATAATGATTAATGACCGGCAATGGTATAAAGATAATCACATTACGCTGCATGCAGGCAAGGACAAAGCCGTTGTTGACATTAATCGTGCACAAAAAATCGTAATTGCTAAAGACGGAACTCAAATTCATTACGATCGTCTATTAATTGCGACAGGCTCTAAACCTTTTATTTTACCTATTCAAGGTAATAACCTAGAAGGCGTGGTCGCTTTTCGCGATATCTATGATGTGAATAAAATGCTGCAATACTGTGAGCAAAAAAAATATGCCGTGGTACTGGGCGGTGGCTTATTAGGTTTAGAAGCCGCTAATGGTCTGGCACAGCGAGGGATGCACGTAACAGTTGTCCACAGTAATGAAGTATTACTAAATCGACAACTAGATAAAACCGCAGGGCACCTACTACAACTAGCGCTAGAAAAGCGCGGTGTACATTTTAACATGCCCGCACGAACTCAAACATTAATTGGCGATGACTCTGATCATATTACCGCAGTAGAGTTCGCTGATGGCAGTAGCATACCTTGTGATTTATTTGTGATGGCAATTGGTGTACGCCCTAATATGGCGTTAGCACAAAGTACCGGACTTTATTGTGAAAAAGGTATCGTTGTTACTGATACTTTACAAACCTACGATCCAAGTATTTATGCTGTTGGTGAATGTATTCAGCACAGAAATGATACCTTTGGTTTAGTCGCCCCGTTATTTGAACAAGCAAAAGTGTGTGCAAATCATTTATCTGGCCATGGCATGGCCGAATATAAAACCCTACCCAGCGCCACTAAACTCAAAGTTACCGGTATTAATTTATTTTCTTTAGGTGATTTTCATGGCGATGATGAAAGTGAAATAATTCGCTTTAGCGATCCCTGTGCGAGCATTTATAAAAAATTAGTAATTAAAAAAAATCATATCATTGGCGTAGTGCTGTATGGCGATACTGCAGATGGTGCTTGGTATCAAAGTTTATTAGAACAACGAATAAACATAGAAGAAATGCGCGAATTACTGATTTTTGGGCAACGATATTTTCAAGCAGAAATAGCCGCAGTGGAAGAAGTATAAATGACAAATAAAAACCAACAAAAAATAGCGGTTAAAGCCATCAATACCACCTGTTCTTATTGTGGGGTTGGTTGTGGGATTTCGGCTACAGTGAATAGCGAATTGCGGGAAGTTGAGCTCAGTGGTGATGAAAACCATCCCTCAAATTATGGCAGTTTATGCTCGAAAGGCTCATCACTTGCAGAAACACTTGATTTATCGAGTCGCTTATTAACCCCATGGGTAAACGGGAAAAAATCTGACTGGCACACAGCCACATCGCTGGTCGCTGATAAGTTTAGCCAAGTTATTAAAGAGCATGGCGCTGAAGCAGTAGCCTTTTATGGCTCAGGTCAGTTGTTAACTGAAGACTATTATATCGCTAACAAGCTGATGAAAGGATTTATTGGTGGCGCGAATATAGACACCAATAGCCGTTTGTGTATGTCATCTTCGGTTGCTGGTCATAAACGTGTTTTTGGTAGCGACACTGTGCCAGCTTGTTATGATGACTTCGAACATGCAGAGCTCATCGTATTGGTTGGCTCCAATACCGCTTGGTGCCACCCGGTTTTATTTCAGCGTATTAAAACGGCGAAAGAATTAAATCCATCATTAAAAGTGGTGGTTATTGATCCAAGAAAAACAGCAACTTGTGATATTGCTGATTTACATATTCCAATTAAAATTGGCACAGATGTCGCACTATTTAATGGCTTACTTAGTTACCTTTATCAAGAAAACGCTATTGATCAAACTTTTATTCAACAGCACACCTCAGGGTTTGAAGAAACGATTATCAGTGCCCAAAATGACGCCTTCAATATCACGACAGTAGCGCAAAAATGTCAATTAGCAGTACACATAGTTGCAACATTTTATCGTTGGTTTAAAGAAACAGACAAAACCTTAACCCTTTATAGCCAAGGGGTGAATCAATCTTCATCAGGTACAGATAAAGTAAGCGCAATTTTACATTGTCATTTAGCCACAGGTCGAATAGGAAAACCGGGTTGTGGGCCACTTTCATTAACAGGCCAGCCAAATGCTATGGGTGGACGTGAAGTTGGGGGTCTTGCCCATCAGCTTGCCGCACATATGGACTTTACTGACGAGTGTATTGATAGGGTTCAGCGCTTTTGGCAAAGCACAAACATGGCTACAACGCCAGGCTATAGCGCCACGGAATTATTTGATGCAATAAACGCTGGGAAAATAAAAGCGGTTTGGATCATGGCCACCAACCCTGTAGTAAGCATGCCAGATGCCGATAAAGTAAAACAAGCATTACAAAAATGTGAATTTGTGGTCGTTTCTGATTGTGTAGCAAATACCGATACACTGGATCTAGCACATATAAAATTACCCGCCGCAGGGTGGAGTGAAAAAGATGGTACGGTAACTAATTCAGAAAGACGAATATCTCGCCAGAGAGCAATTTTACCCCTAGCAGGTGAAGCAAAGCCGGATTGGTGGATACTCTGTCAGGTTGCTAAAAAGATGGGCTTTGCCAAGAGCTTTAATTATCAATCACCGGTCGAAATATTTAGAGAGCATGCCGCACTTTCAGGCTTTGAAAATAATGAACAACAAGCACTACGTGATTTTGACATTTCACTTTTAGCCAATATAAGTGCTCAAGATTACGACAATTTTCAACCAACACAATGGCCTATTAATAGTGAAAATCCACAGGGGAAAGCACGTTTTTTTGCTGAGGGTCAATTTTATACTAAAACGAGAAAAGCAAACTTCACCTCTATCCAATTTAAACCACCAAAAAACTTACCAACCAAGCAATGGCCATTAATCCTTAATACGGGAAGAGTTCGTGATCAATGGCATACCATGACACGCACAGCGCTAGCAGCAAGGTTGAATCAACATAAGCCTGAGCCATATGTTGAAATAGCCTCGGCAGATGCGTTGTTATTTGACCTCAAGCACGGACAATTGGCTCAGCTAACCAGCGCATGGGGGGAAATGTTTGCCCGAGTAGAAATAACCGATAAAACACCTCAAGGTAGTGTGTTTGTCCCTATACATTGGACGGCGCAATTTAGCAGTAAAGGTAGGGTTGGCGCTTTGGTTAATCCTGTTATTGATCCTGTGTCTAAACAGCCGGAAAGCAAACATACACCAATAAGTATTCGCCCATACAAGGCCAAGTGGTATGGTTTTATTATTTCTCAGCATCCACTAATACTTGATGGCATTGATTACACCGTGTTAATAAAAGGCGATGGTTATTATCATTACGAGCTTGCCGGAGAAAAACAAATAAGAAACTGGCAATCTCACTTAGCCAGCCAATTACAGCCATACTCAGGAAAATTATCATGGCAAACCTATCAAGATGAGAAAAAGTCTTTGTTGCGAACGGCTTGTTTTGCCAACAACATATTACAAGCAGTGTTAATACTCAGCCCACAGAGCCAACTACCAGAGAGATCTTGGCTAAGTTCAATATTTACGTCAAAAAACAGCACTGCTTTAGCGCCAGATGAACGGTTGGCACTACTAACAGGTAAGCCACCGTTAGGCACTGCTGATGTAGGTAATATTATTTGTGCCTGCTTTAATGTCGGTGAGAAAACTATTTTATCTGCCATTAAAGACAATAAACTCACTACCTATCAAGAAGTGGGGAAATGTTGTAAAGCGGGAACCAATTGCGGTTCATGTGTCTCTGAAATTAAAGAGTTATTTAGCTAATTTCATCTTCGATAACTATCCCCATGCCACGTCAAGATGCATGGGGATAAGCATCAATATAATCTTTGCGAGCTTATTATTAAACATTGGCCAATGACGGTTTACTCATTAATCGATCACCGCCATATCACCTTTACTTTGTAGCCATTTTTTACGATCGCCAGCCCGTTTTTTTGACAATAACATATCCATCATTTCAATGGTTTCTGCATGATCTTCTTCAAGTGCGGTTAACTGCACTAAACGCCGAGTATTGGGATCCATGGTGGTTTCACGCAGTTGTAATGGGTTCATTTCACCCAGACCTTTAAAGCGTTGTACATTAACTTTACCGCGTTTTTTCTCGGCTTCAATTCTATCAAGAATGCCTTCTTTCTCTGCTTCATCTAAAGCATAAAAAACTTCTTTACCAATATCGATGCGATACAATGGCGGCATTGCTACATATACATGTCCCGCTTGCACTAAGGGCAGAAAATGTTGAGTAAATAGCGCACATAATAAGGTAGCAATATGTAGACCATCCGAGTCGGCATCGGCCAGAATACAAATTTTACCATAACGTAATTCTGATAAATCATCACTGTCGGGATCTATACCTAAAGCCACCGAAATATCGTGAACTTCTTGCGAGGCAAGTATTTGCCCTGAGTCAACTTCCCAGGTATTAAGAATTTTACCACGCAGTGGCATAATAGCCTGTATTTCACGATCGCGCGCTTGTTTAGCACTACCGCCCGCAGAATCACCTTCCACTAAAAACAACTCAGTTCGGGATAAATCTTGGCTACCACAATCGGTTAGTTTCCCCGGTAAAGCTGGCCCTGAAGTGATTTTTTTACGTACTACCTTTTTGCTGGCGCGCATACGTTTTTGGGCATTGTTGATACAAAAATCTGCCAGTAGTTCAGCGATGTCGGTGTGTTCATTTAGCCATAAGCTAAAAGCGTCTTTCACTACCCCGGTAACAAACGCTGCACATTGACGTGACGATAAACGCTCTTTCGTTTGACCAGCAAATTGTGGGTCTTGCATCTTAATCGACAAGATATAACTACACTTGTCCCAAATATCATCAGGGGTTAATTTAACACCACGGGGAATTAAATTTCTAAATTCACAAAATTCACGCATGGCTTCTAATAAGCCTTGGCGCAAGCCATTAACATGGGTACCACCCGCAATAGTTGGAATTAAGTTAACATAACTTTCGCCTATGCCTTCACCACCTTCTGGTAGCCAAGTTATCGCCCAATGTGCGGCTTCATTTTGCGAAGAAAACACCCCAACAAAAGGCTCTTCAGGTAAATTAACATAACCTTTTACCGATTCTTTTAGATAATCAGTTAAACCGTCTTCATAACACCATTGATACTTTTTATTTTCAATTTTGTCATGGAACTTAAGGGTTAAGCCCGGACACAATACCGCTTTTGCTTTTAATAAGTGAGTAAGCTTTAATACTGAAAATTTAGGAGAGTCAAAATAGCTAGGATCAGGCCAGAATTTTACCCGGGTACCGGTATTACGTTTACCAACAGTGCCCGTTTCGGTTAACTCTTCAACCTTATCGCCATTTTCAAAAGCCATTTCATAGACGATACCATTACGTCTTACACTAACATCTACGCGAGTCGATAAGGCGTTAACCACAGAGATACCAACACCGTGTAAACCACCTGAAAATTGGTAACTTTTATTAGAAAATTTACCGCCAGCATGTAATTTACAAAAGATCAATTCAACCCCTGAAACACCTTCTTCTGGATGAATGTCCGTTGGCATGCCGCGACCATCATCAGTGATTTCTAATGATTGATCGGTATCTAATACCACTGAAATATTTTGTGCATGGCCGGCAAGGGCTTCATCCACCGAGTTATCAATAACTTCTTGACCTAAATGGTTTGGACGAGTGGTGTCGGTATACATACCTGGGCGACGGCGAACTGGCTCTAAGCCGCTTAGTACTTCAATGGAGTCTGAGTTATATTGGTCGGTCATTTTTATATAGTATCTTTGTAAATATTATTATTGGTTTGGTGTTTTTACGGTATTAACAACTGTTGAGCTGAAAAAATCTGCTATTACCGGTAAGTGTTGTTCAAAATCGACAAAACTATGATCTCCACCTTGCTCAACTACTAAGCGGCAGTGTTGGTACTTTTCAACTGCTTGTTGGTAATTTAACACTTCATCATCGGTTTGTACCATAACTAGGTAATTATTTTTTTGCTGCATCTCAAAACTAGGCGGCTTTGGTTCAATCACTTTTAGTTCAATCATATGTTCTCGGGTGACTTGATAAACTTCCTCGGTATATGGATTAACTTGTTCGCCAAGGTAATCTTTAAGTAATTCAAAAGGCTTAATTGCAGGATTAATGAGTACACAGGGAAAGTTATATTTTTCTGACAAGTAACTAGCAAAATATCCGCCTAATGAAGAGCCAATTAAGTACCATGAACTATCAGTTTGAGACGATTTTATTATCTGTTCTAGTTGATTAATAGCCCCTGTGGGATTACTGGCAAGTTGCGGACAATAAAAATTAATCTGCGGAAAGTGCTTGAGAAAATATTGTCGTGTTTGCTCTGCTTTTATCGATAAAGGCGAAGAATTAAAACCATGTATATAAAGGATGTTTTTTTGCATTTTAGTACTTCTAGCAAGTTAATAATCATTAAGCATTAAGGAGTAATAAGTTAAGGAGTAATAACTTCACTCGCAATGGTACCATTACGGTTAAGGTATAATAATCGATAACTGGGTAAAAGAGAGGCCATTGTTTCTTTAGTATCGCCAAATTGCACAGACGTTGCCGGGCAAGTATAAACATCAACCTGATCTTTAGAGAATTGGCTAGCCCTATGTACGTGTCCACAGGCAATTGCTTTTATATTCATATTGGGGTTATTTAGCTGCTTAATCGCTTGCCAAAAAGCTTGCTGATTTAGTAAACCATGTTTATCAATATAATAGCCGATGTTTATTGGATGATGATGCATCATCAGTAATTGAAATTTATTTTTATCTATTCGTTGAGCTAAGCCATGCAAGGTTTGCTCGCTAACCAAACCTGATGGCGTTGCACTTTTACTGTCTATTAATTGTACCTGCCAAAAATCATCACTAATGATATTGTTAGTTTGAAAGTTTGGCGCTGTTAGGTATTTTCCAAGCATCTCTTGGTCATCGTGATTGCCCGCTAAGAAGTATACCGGCATGTTAAACTTAGCCTCTACTACGGCTTCAACAAAATATTGATACGATAATTCAGAATGATCCTGAGTAAGATCTCCGGTAAAAATAGCACAATCAATATTATCTCTACCCGCAATATCGGTTAATACTTGTATTAGGTTTTGCCAAACATTAGCACCAAAATGTTTGACACTTTTGTCAGCAAACAAGTGACAATCGCTAAATTGGGCGATTGTAAAAATTTTTCTTGGCATAGTCATAAACTAGTTTTGTAACTCAACAGTAACTTGCCCGTGCGCTAAACAAAGGCGAAATGTATTTATAATATTTTAAAACAAGACCTTAACGCTAACCTGCCCATACGTTAAACAAAGGTGCAACCATTCATT
>SPKZ01003579.1_pt1 | contig 19172 bp, 18 predicted proteins | sample 2456571 | NCBI WGS metagenome assembly SPKZ01 (sample SAMN11192286, study PRJNA482655) | marine metagenome | biome: ENVO:00000447; feature: ENVO:00000244|ENVO:00000211|ENVO:00000569|ENVO:00002023; material: ENVO:00002151; isolation source: ocean water from marine abyssalpelagic zone ... | reverse complement strand
CATTTCAAAATCAATTAGAACCCCTGCCATTTCCCAATGTCCCGATAAAGTATCTTTTCCAATTGATAATTCTTGTGCGGCTCCATAAAAACAATGTTTTACTTCTTTGTTGGTATTTTTTAATTTAAGTGTTTTATTATTGTTTGTTTCGTAGGCTTTTAATAAACCCAAAGAGGTTAAATTAGGAATATCTAAAGTAAATTCATTTGCAATATGACCAAATGTATCCGATCCTTCATCTCCAAAAGCGTTAGCATCCTTGGCATTTCCAATACCAAAAGAGTCCATTACTAACCAAATAACACGTTTCATTTAATACTCTTTCCCATTATCTTTTGAGCCATTTACAATAGCAATTCCAGCACTAACACCTAATCTTGATGCACCAGCTTCAATCATTGCTAGGGCTTTGTCATAATCTCTAATTCCCCCAGATGCTTTTATGAGTACTTCATCTTGAACACATTCTTTCATAATTTGTATATCTTCAATACTTGCGCCTCTTGTTGAAAAACCTGTAGAGGTTTTAATAAAAGTAACGCCTAAGTCTTTACATATTAATGAAACTTTTTTTAATTCATCTTTTGTGATTAATGCTGTTTCAAAAATTACTTTTAAAGTAAGACCTTTACAAGCTTCTTGAACCAGGGCAATATCTTCTTTTACTTTATTATATTCTTTTGCTTTTAAAAAACCAATATTAATTACCATATCTATTTCTTGCGCACCATTTTTGATGGCTGTTTTTGCTTCATATGCTTTTGTCTCTTTAGTACAAGCTCCTAGAGGAAAACCAACTACAGTACAAACTTTTACAGCAGAATTTTCTAAAAAAATTGAAGCTTCTTTAACATAAGAAGAATTGATGCAAACACTAAAAAAATTATATTCTTTTGCCTCTTGGCACAAAGTCTCTATATCCGATACAGTGGCGCTTGGTGCGAGTAATGTATGGTCAATGTATTGTGATAAATTTTTCATGTATTTCCTTTTAATCTAAAGGCGTAGTATAGTATTTAGATATAAAATCAAAGCTTAAGTTAAGCAAGTTCGGCTAATATTTTATTTATGGAAAATAAACAATTAGACACACTTATTCAAAAAGCAATTCTTGCTTATAAAAATGCTTATGCACCTTATAGTAAGTTCAATGTTGGCTCTGCTATTCTTGATGAAAATAATAATATTCACATTGGTTGTAATGTAGAAAATGCTGCTTACCCCTCTGGCTCTTGTGCCGAGGAACAAGCCATTGGAAACATGATTGTTAATGGGGGAAGACTTATTAAAGATATAGTAGTTGTTGGAAAATCAGACTTGCTTGTTACACCTTGTGGGGCTTGTAGACAACGTATACGAGAGTTTTGTGATAAAGATACACTAATACATATTTGCCATAGTAACAAAGGGCACCAAAAAAGTTTTAAGTTAGATGAACTTCTAAGCTACTCATTTGGGCCAGAAAATCTTTAAAGTAGAATAAAATAGAAAACTTGAATTAGTGCTTGGAAAAAAGAGTGTTAATTTATATTTTGTATCTTTTATTTGCTTTAATATATAAACATTAAGGAGTTATTTTATGATTGGAATATTAGGAATCGTATTTTTACTATTGGTTGCGTTTTTATTTTCAAAAAACAGAGGTGCAATTAATAAAAGAACAGTAATAGGTGCATTTGCTTTGCAACTATCAATTGGGGCATTTGTATTATTATTGCCCTTTGGAAAAGGTGTATTACAAGTAATGTCAAATGGGGTAAACTGGGTTTTATCTTTTGCAAATGACGGTATTGTATTTGTACTTGGACCCTTAGCTACATTTAAACTGGGCTTTATTTTTGCGGTTAATGTTTTGGCATTTGTAATCTTTTTTGCAGCTTTTATTTCTGTTTTGTATTATTTAGGAATTATGCAAATTTTTATCAAAACTATTGGTGGGGCTTTGCAAAAACTATTAGGTACATCAAAAACCGAATCTATGGCAGCTGCTGCAAATATTTTTGTAGGACAAACAGAAGCTCCCTTATTGGTTAAACCTTATTTACTTAAAATGACACCTTCTGAACTCTTTGCCGTAATGGTTGGGGGTCTTGCATCTGTAGCTGGGGCCGTTTTAGCTGGGTATGCACAAATGGGTGTTCCTATGGAGTACTTAATTGCAGCTTCTTTTATGGCAGCACCTGGTGGATTATTATTTGCTAAAATCTTAGTTCCTGAAACCCAAATACCTCATGAGCCAACAGATCTTGATATGAAATCAAAGAATGTAAATATTCTAGATGCAGCTGCTGAAGGTTCATCCAATGGTATGACTTTAGCTATTAATATTGCAGCTATGCTTATCGCTGTTATTGCTTTAATTGCATTATTGAATGGATTTTTAGGTTTAATTGGAGAAGGAATTAATTCTGTATTAGGAACAAGTCTTCCTGTTTTATCTTTAACATCTATTTTTGGTTATTTATTAGCACCTGTTGCTTGGTTGATTGGTGTTCCTTGGGAAGAAGCTTCAATAGCTGGTGGAATTTTAGGTCAAAAAGTTATGATTAATGAATTTGTTGCTTATGGGGATTTGATTCGGTATTTCCCTGCTAATATAGCAGAAAGTGGTATGGTTGAATTATCATCTAAAACAATTGCTATTTTAAGTTTTGCTTTATGTGGTTTTGCAAATATTGCTTCTATTGCTATTTTATTAGGTGGCCTTGGAGCTTTAATACCAGAAAGAAGACAAGAAATTGCTAAATTTGGACTTATTGCAGTATTGGGTGGAACACTATCTAACTTAATGAGTGCATCAATTGCAGGGATTTTTATAGGATAAGGAAAATAAATGTTTATACCTCAAGAGTTTATTAAAAAGAAACGTGATAATTTGCTTTTGTCTAAAGATGAAATCAATGAATTTATTAAAGGTGTAAGCGATGGCAGTGTAGCAAATGAACATATAAGTGCTTTTGCTATGGCTGTTTATTTTAACGGCATGAATTTGGATGAGAAAACAAATCTGACTCTTGCTATGAAAAATTCTGGAAATACATTGACATGGGATTTAAATGGTCCCATTGTTGATAAACACTCAACAGGTGGAGTAGGTGATGTTGTATCACTAATGCTTGGCCCCTTACTTGCTGCTTGTGGCGCTTATGTTCCAATGATTTCAGGACGTGGACTTGGTCATACAGGTGGTACCTTAGATAAATTAGAAAGTATTCCCAATTATAATGTTCTTCCAAAAGATTCTTTATTTAAAAATATTGTAAAAGATATTGGTGTTGCTATTATTGGACAAACAAGCTCACTTGCGCCTGCGGATAAAAGAATTTATTCAATTAGAGATGTTACTGCTACGGTTGAAAGTGTACCCATGATTAGTGCATCTATTTTGGCAAAAAAACTTGCTGAAGGTTTAGATACACTTGTGATGGATGTAAAAGTTGGAAGTGGTGCATTTATGCCTACTTATGAGCTCTCAAAAGAACTTGCTCAAAGCATATCGCAAATTGCCAATAAGGCAGGGGTAAAAACCGTCTCAATTTTAACAGATATGAATCAGTGTTTGGCTTACAATGCAGGAAATGCCCTAGAAGTTAAAGAAGCTGTTGCTTATTTAAAAAATACGAATAAAAATCCCCGTTTGCATGAAGTTACTATGGTTCTATGTACACATGCTCTTATTAATTCAAAGCTTGCAAAAGATGAAAAAGAAGCGCGAGGTAAATTAGAAAAAGTTTTATCTTCAGGTCATGCTTTAGAAATCTTTGCAAAAATGACTCATGCTTTGGGTGGACCTGTTGATTTTTGTGATAATCCCGATAAATATTTACAAAAAGCCAATTTTGTTAAAGCGGTGTATGCGCCAAAAGCAGGAATAATTGCAGCAATTGATACTATAGCACTTGGAATGAGTGTTGTTGGTTTAGGTGGAGGAAGAATTCGTTCAAGTGATATGATTGATCACAGTGTAGGATTAGAAAATGTTATTGCTTTAGGAGAAATTGTGGAAAAAGATTCTGTACTTCTAATAATTCATGCAAAAGATGAAAATGCTTATCTTGAAGCGAAACAAAGAGTTTTAGCAGCTATTAAAATTGGAAGTGTAAAACCAAATGTCCAAGAGATATATGAGATATTCTCTTAAACTTTTATAAATACTTAGGAATGAAGATGAAAAATATGTATTCAAAGATAATGTTAAGTTTGATTTTAGGTGCCAGTGTTGTTAGTGCAAATAATGCTGAAGCCTTTAAACTCTCTGTATTTCACGTAAATGATATTCACTCACATATATCAAGTGAACGAATGAAATTAAAAGTAGATGGGGTTAAAACCTATATGCAAATTGGTGGATATGCAAGAATGGTAAACCAGTTAAAAAAATTAAAAGCTAAAAAACCAAACTCTTTAATATTAAATGCAGGAGATACTTTTCAAGGAACATTGTTTTATTCTTTGTTTAAAGGAAAAGCAGATGCAAAAGCTTTAAATTTAATTTCATGGGATGCTTATGCTTTAGGAAATCATGAATTTGATGATGGAGATAAAGCACTGGCTGATTTTCTTGATTTATTAGACGATGATATTACAATGCTTGCTGCTAATGTTGTTCCTGATAAAGGAAATATACTTGAAGGAAAATGGTCTCCTTATGTTATTAAAACAGTGGGAAAAGAAAAAATTGGAATTATTGGAATTGATATAGTTGGCAAAACAATTAAATCTTCTAACCCCAGTGATGAGATTAAATTTTCAGACGAAACAAAAACAGCTCAAAAATATATTAATGAATTAAAAGCCTTGGGTATTAATAAAATTATTGTTTTATCCCATCAAGGATACAAAAATGATTTAAAAATGGCAGCAGCTTTAAGTGGCGTTGATATTATAGTAGGGGGAGACTCTCATTCACTCTTAGGTGATTTTTCAAATCTTGGCTTAAAAAGCACTTCAAATGATTATCCTACTCTTGTTACGTCAAAAGATAATAAACAAGTGTGTGTGGTTCAAGCTTGGGAATATGCTCACTTATTAGGAGATTTAGATGTTGTATTTGATAAAGCTGGGGATGTTTTATATTGTACAGGACAGCCTAAAATTCTAGCGGGAGATGTTTTTAAAAGAAAAAACAAAGACGGTAAAAAAGTAGAAGTAAGTGAAGATGAAAAAACAAAAATCTTAAAGATTCTTACGGCCGCTTCAAACATTGATATTGTAGAAGAGAACAAAGCAGCCTTAAAAATTGTAAAAGAATATGAAGACAAGGTAAATGAGAAAAAAACTATTGTTATTGGTAGTGCTGGTGAAGAAATAGGTCATAGTAGAATTCCAGGGGATACGTATGATAAAAGAAATACTCTTCCTTTAGGAAGTGATATTGCAGCAATTGTTGCTAAATCTTTTTATGATTTAAGTAAATTAGCCGATGCTTGTATTCAAAATGCAGGAGGGGTAAGAACACCTATTATGAAAGGTGATATTTCTATGGGAGATGCATATTCTCTTTTACCTTTTTCAAATACTTTGTTTGAAATTCAAATGACAGGTAGTGAGATTAAACAAGTATTAGAGGATGCTATCGCAAATGTTAAAACAGGAGGATCAACGGGATCATTCCCATACTCTTATGCCTTAAAATATGATGTTGATATGAGTAAAGATATTAATAATACTGTTTCAAATTTAGAAATTCTTAATAGAAAAACTCAAATTTGGGGAGAATTAATAAAAGATAAAATGTATACCATTGTTACAAACTCATATACCGCAGGTGGAAAAGATGGATATACTACTTTTAAAACAGTACAAGATAAAAGAGGTAAGGGAGTAGATACTTATTTAGATTATGCCCTTAGTTTTGTAAAATATGTAGAACATAAAAAAGCCAATAATGAAGAAGTAATGATTTTACCAAAAGATTTACATTCTATTAAAAGCTTCAAAGCAGATACGAAATAGATTTCTTAAGGAAGTAGAAATATCTGCTTCCTTTCTAACATTAGCTAATTACGTTATACTTAACAAAAAGAAATACAATGAAAAATACCCCCCTTCCTTTAATGGATTTACACAGACACTTAGATGGAAATATTAGACCAAAAACAATTTGGCAACTGGCACAAAAAAACAATATTAAACTGCCCACAAGTACTTTAGAAGATTTTATACCTTATGTACAAATACAAAACCAAGAAGCTGATTTAATGGCATTTTTGAAAAAACTTGATTGGGGAGTTGCTGTTTTATCTTCGTTAGATGATGTAAAACAAATTGCTTATGAAAATGTGGAAGACGCGTTTAATGCAGGGTTAAACTATGCAGAACTAAGGTTCTCTCCTTATTATATGGCAATGAATCATAACTTGGATGTTCAAGATGTAGTGGAAGCGATTATTGATGGTATTCAAGTAGGTTTAAAAGATTTTAAAATTAAAATTAAACTTATTGGAATTTTGAGTCGTACTTTTGGAGTAAAGAAGTGTCAGCTTGAATTAGATGCACTTTTAGCTTTTAAGAATAATATCACTGCTATTGATTTAGCAGGGGATGAATATAATTTCCCTGGCTCTCTATTTGTAGAACATTTTAAACAAGTACAAGAGGCCGGTTTGCATATCACTGTTCATGCAGGAGAAGCTGGAGGTGTGCAAAGTATGTATCAAGCAATAGATGAGTTAAAAGCTACACGAATAGGTCATGGCGTAGCTTGTGCTAGTGATGAAGCTCTTATGGATTATATGTTAGAGAAAAATATAGCCATTGAATCCTGTATTACGTCAAATTATCAAACGGGAACTATTGATAGTATTAAAAACCATCCTATTAAAACATTTTTAAACAAAGGTTTAAAGGTATGTTTAAATACAGATGATCCAGCGGTTGAAGGTATAGAGATTAAACATGAATTTGAAATAGCACAAAGTATTGTTGGTTTAGATGACAAAGATATTCTTACTTTAAAACAAAATGCTTTTGATATTTGTTTTTTATCAAAAGATGAGAAAAAAGACTTATTAAACTCTTTATAATATAGTTTACAAAAAAGAGTATGAATTTAGCTTATCACTCCATACATAAAATCTGGCACAGTTGATGTCATAATATTAAATTATTATTTATATTTAAGAGCTCGTGAAAGCTAGCGCATTCGTTCTTTTTCTTTCTTGATTGCAAGAAAGAAACAAAGAAGCAACTGACGGTTGTTGAAGGCTTGCAGCTCCCCTCACTTATCATTTTGTATTTCTAACTTGCGGAACTCCCTAAAACGTGCATTAAAGCACCTTTCTTAACGGTCATACAGTCCTCAGTTTTTTCCGAAATACAAAATAAACGCTCGGCTTCAACAAAGTCAGAACCACTCTCCACGATTACTAATAATAATTTCTTCTTTTTAAAGATAGAAGAATAAAGAACATTGTGTAAGTAAACAATCTTTCATAAGGCTCTTCCCCTGACTTTGTGAAAGCTAAATCTTTTTATTTTTTAACGGAAAAAGGTGAAAACTGTGTGAGCGTCAGAAATGTGCTCTTTAGCACATTGTAGAGAGTTTTATATCATAGCTAACAAATAAAAATATTTAGGAACCCGAAGGGCTTTATCATTTCGTCAGTTGCTTTCTTGTTTCTTCTTTTCAATAAAAGAAGAAAAAAAAGCGCAAAGGTCACTTTGTATGAGCTCTTAAATATAAAAGTGTAGATTCATTCTCAGGGGTGTTTTTTTTCTACTTTTTATCAAAATAAGAAACAAGGACTTATTATCTTCCTCTTTAGAATAAATTACAAAAAATACTTTTTCAGGTATTCTTGGTAGCCTTCTTCATCATAATTTTTTGAATACTTATTCATAAATCCATGTAAATACTTACTTTGGACTATAGATACATTTTTTGTATCTTGTATTTGATTCTTTAGCTCTTCAATGCAAAAATGCTCTTCGTATTTTGGAAAAACTAAGGTCATTTTAAACAAAGGTTTAATATTGGGATAGTGTCTAATTTGAGAAGAATAAAAACATACAGCTCTTGTAATATTTTTATTAAAAAGTATTTCACTTAAAACCCAAATAGCGGATCCTCCCATACTAAAACTAAGTACTTCAAATTCTTCATTTATTTGGCTAATCCTATCTTTTACAATTTTGATATATTCTTCTAATCCAATATTATGGCTAAAATATTCATAAGCATTTTCATCACTAGAAAAATTCATAAATTCCTTTTCATAAGGGTCAATAATTATATAAGGGTTTTTAATATTGTCACATAATTTTACAAGTGCAGGAGTATTTCCAAAGATATCGCTAATAACAAGGGTAAGAATAAAAGATCCTTCTAATAAAATGTATTAAGTATAGATATAAAAAAAGGATTTATAAAAATAAACCCTTTTTATTTAAAGTTTTTCCCAAACAACACCAGAAGGTGTGTCCATTATAGATATGTCCATCAATTTTAATTCATCTCTGATTTGGTCTGAGAGTTCAAAGTTTTTCTCTTTTTTGGCTTCGCTTCTTTTTTCTATTAAAGTTTCTATTTTTAACAATGTTTCTTCATTAATTCCAAATTGAAAATAAGAATAGGGATCATTATGCGCAAAACCTAGAATTTCACTTATGAACTCAAAATTTGCTTGCAGTTCTTTTTTCAGATTTTTATCTTTAGGATTCGCATCTAATTTATCATTAGATACAGTTAAAAGTTCGTCAATAACAGCCAAAGCTTTTGAGGTATTTAAATCATCATTTAAAGCATTTAGCATATCATCTTTAAACGTTTTATTTACTTTTGAACTTTGCATCCCATACACTCTTTTTTTAAGTCTATAGATTTTATCAAGACGTTTTTTAGAAGCTAGTAAATCTTCTTCAGAGAAATTAAAATCTGCTCTGTAATGTGAGGTAAATAAATAAAATCGTATTACTTCTCCTGAATAGGATTTTAGAATATCTTTTAAGAAAAAAGAATTGCCTAAAGATTTATACATCTTTTCACCATTTACTGTAATAAAACCATTGTGCATCCAATATTTAGCAAGGCTTGTATTACTAGAACATCTCGTTTGCGCCGCTTCATTTTCATGGTGAGGAAAAAGTAAATCAGCACCTCCTCCATGAATATCAATTTGGTAAGCTTCATTTTTATACGCAAGATGTTTTTTTATCATTGCAGAACACTCAATATGCCATCCAGGTCGCCCTAGACCAAAAGGAGCTTCATAAGATACATCCACTTCTTTGGCAAATTTCCATAAAGCAAAATCACTTTGATTTCTTTTCTCTTCATTAATCTTAACACGTGCAAGTGAATTTTCATCACTGGCTCTTTTTGATAAAGAACCATATTCTTTATCTTTTGAAGTGTCAAAATAAATACCATCACTTATTTTATAAGCAATGTCTTTTTGCATTAAATTGTTAATCATTTCAATCATTGCTTCAATATTATCAGTAGCTTTTGGCTCATGGGTATTTTCAAGATTGTTTAATGTTTTCATATCATTCTTGTATTCATTAATATAAAAGTGGGTGATTGTCTCTAAACTTTGATTAGTAGTGTGCATTTTTTTTATGATTTTATCATCAATATCAGTAAAGTTTTTGGTCATATTTACAGAATAACCATTACTTTTTAATACTCTGTGCAATAAATCAAAAGTAACAGCAGATTTTGCATGGCCTAAGTGTGAATCATCATAAACAGTAGGCCCACATACATAGATTTTTACTTCATTGTCACAAATAGGTTCAAAAAGAACCTTTTGTTTTTTTAAAGAATCAAAAAAATGTATTTTTTCCATTATTTAAACAGCGCTTCTAAAGAAGTAGTATCTTTTGTTTTTACTTCATTTTTAGAAGAATTACCAGAGTCTTGAATTCCAATAGCATCTGTTTCTACTAATTCAATTGTATGTCGTGTAAGCATAGAAGCCAATCTAATATTTAAACCAGCACGTCCAATTGCTTTTGATTTTTGATCACTTGGAATAGTAACGATTGCTTTTGGTCTTTCATCTATACTTTTTGAAGGTTCAATTTTAACAGAAGAAATAATTGCAGGAGATAAAGCTCTTGAAATAAACATTTCAGGTGTATCAGAAAATTCAACACAATCTATGTTCTCTCCATTTAATTGAGCAGATACTGCCATAATTCTTACCCCTTTAACACCAACAACTGAACCAATTGGATCAATTTGAGCATCATAAGTAGATAAAGCAATTTTAGCTCTTGCTCCTGGAATTCTAGCACTTGCTTCAATAGCAATTCTTTTGTCTTTTAATTCTGGAACTTCCAGCGCTAATAGGCCTTCTAAAAATTTAGGAGAAGTACGTGAAAGCTCAACTACCAAACCATTTTCTTTAGTAATAGTTACTATTTTTACAACAGACTTTAAAGTATCTCCAATTTTAAAAGATTCTCCTTTAATTCTGTTTTTACGAGAAAGCATTCCTCTAACTTCACCAATTTCAACATAAGTATTTTCTTCACGATCAATTCTGGTTACTGTACCATTAATGATTTTTCCGACTTTATCTTGGTACTTAGCTAATAAATTAACTTCAATAAAACGTTGCAGTCTGTATTCAAAGTTATTGTATAAAATACTTGCAGCATTTCGCCCCATGTTTTCAAATTCTAAATCATAATTAATGAAATCACCGATTTCTAAATCCGCGTCAATTTCTTTTGCTTCATCAATTATCATGTAGTTATCAATATTTAAAGGTTTATCCCATTCATCAACTGCATTTGCAAGTAGTCTTTTGTCATCTTCATCAATAACTTCTACTTTTTGAAATAAGTTCAGTTTTTTATTTTCTTTATCAATTTCGGCGTCAAACTTTAATGTATGATCAACCATTTTTACAGCTGTTTTTATTAATGCCTCTTTTAATGCATTTTCAACGTCTTCAATTTTAAGACCTTTTTCATATGCAATAGAGTCTAAAATATCTATAATTTTATCCATTGTTTCCCTTTGTAATTAACATTGAACTGTTTATTTTTTGATTCTTGAGTTTAATGTAGATAGATATTATATCAAAAAGAACTTTTATAAAAATTAATAGACTACAAAAAGATTTAAAATTACATATTTTATCTATAATTTTCTCTCTAATATAGTAAAGAATTAATATTCACATTATAAGCTTAAGAGAACACCTTATATCTTTTATATAAAAAAAAAGCATATTTTGGATATAATCCAAGATTATTACAAAAAAACAAAAGGTTATTTAGATGGAACTATTAGTTGCAAGAGTTGAATTAAAAGAAAAACCGAAAAAAATAAAGTTTGAGAAAATTCAAGAACTTTTAAAAGAAAATACTCATCAAATGTTATATTTTGATAGAGACAATTCGCACAAAGACATGATGGCATTAGTCGATGCTTTAGAAAAAGAAGAATTAAATGTATATTTTAGAGAAGTAAAGTATGGATTAGCAGACGAAGAGTACCTTTATGAGGTTCATACAATATAAATAGGGCATACAGTGAGTAAAACGCAAAACAAAAAATTATTTATACAAACATTGGGTTGTCAGATGAATGACACTGATTCACAGCATATAATTGCAGAATTAGAAAAGCATAAAAATTATGTGACAACAGATATTATGGAAGAAGCAGATTTAATTATCATTAATACTTGTTCTGTAAGAGAAAAACCAGTGCAAAAACTGTTTTCTGAAATTGGACAGTTTAATGTTAAGAAAAAACCAGGCGCAAAAATTGGTGTATGTGGATGTACGGCTTCACATCTTGGAAAAGATATTATGAAACGTGCTCCTTATGTTGATTTTGTTGTAGGTGCACGAAATATATCAAAAATAAAAGATGTGGTTGATATTAAAGGTGCAGTTGAAATTGACATTAATCATGATGAATCAACCTATGACTTTGCATCCTTAAAAACATCTAAATACCGAACGGCTGTGAATATCTCTATTGGTTGTGATAAAAAATGTACCTATTGTATTGTTCCAGCAACCAGAGGTGAAGAGATTTCTATTCCTATTGAAATGCTTGTAACTCAAATACAGCGTGATGTTGATAATGGTGCTGTTGAAGTAATGTTATTGGGACAAAATGTAAATTCTTATGGAAGACGTTTTTCAGACGGACGTCCTAAGAGTACTTTTACCAAACTTTTACAAGAAATTTCTAAAATTGATAAATTAAGAAGAATACGATTTACTTCTCCTCATCCTTTACATATGGGAGATGAATTTTTAGATGAGTTTGTAAAAAACCCTAAAATTTCTAAATGTATTCACATGCCACTTCAAAGTGGATCAACGAGTATTTTAAAAGCTATGAAACGTGGTTATACCAAAGAATGGTTTTTAAATCGGGCTAAAAAATTAAAAGATGCTGTGCCTGAACTGCGAATTACAACAGATATTATTGTTGCTTTTCCAGGCGAAACACATGAAGATTTCTTAGATACAATGGATGTAGTAAAGCAAGTTAAATTTGATCAAATTTTTAACTTCAAATATTCCCCAAGACCAAATACAGCTGCCCTTGCATTCAAAGATATAGAAATTGAAGATAAACTAGCAGGTGCTAGGCTAACTGAACTTATAGATTTACATAAAGAACATCAAAGCGAATTATTAGCTAAAAATGTTGGTAAAACTATGGAAGTATTTTTCGAAGATCTAAAATCAAATGGTGAAGTTGCTGGGCTTAGTGATAATTCTTTACTTGTATTTGCAGAAGGTAGTGATGAACTTTTAGGAAAATTTGTAAATGTAAAAATCATTTCATCTACACGAACGGCATTAAAAGGTGAAGTTATTAAATAATGAAAACATTCAAAAAATATTTGCAGATTAATATTTTACCTTTTATCCTTCAATTATTTGTTCGTTTTGTTTATTTAACTTCTAAAAAAACCTTTCACCATCCAAAAAACAATTTTGACAAGGAAGCTTGTGTCATTGTTTTTTGGCATGGAGAACTTATTATGCAATCTTTTAATTATAAATATTTTATAAAAAAAAATAAAGTTTCTGCAATGATTTCTGAGCATAAAGATGGAGAAATAGTAAGTAGAATGAGTGAGTATTTGGGAATTCATTCTTTAAGAGGTTCTAGTACTAGAGGTGGTGTAAAAGCACTTATTGGTGCAATAAAAGAACTTAAAGCAGGAAATGATGTTGCCATTACACCAGATGGTCCAAAAGGTCCACGCCATAGTGTTGCGGATGGAGTAGTTGCCATTGCACAAAAAACAAAGTGTAAAGTTTTTTTCTGTAATGTGAAAACTACAAAATTTTGGCAGTTTAATTCTTGGGATAAATTTGTTATTCCAAAACCTTTTGGTAAAATAGATTTTTATATTCAAGAGGCATGCAGTTTTGATGATTTGAGCACGGAAGAAGCAAAACAGCTTGTAAGAGAAAAACTTTTAATAAATTCTATGACTTAAGGTTTTGTTATGTTTAGTAAAGAATCACAATTTATCAATATTATTAAACAAGACAAACAATTAAAAATTAATTACAAAAAAATCAAAAACAAACAAATAATTTCAGCCAATCAAGCATCTTTTTTATTACAAGATAATTTTTTAAGTAAAGATATTATTTTCAAAGTAGATACTTTAAAAGAAGAAGTTTTTGAAACCTATACAAGCTCAATCATTATTAACATAAATGAACGTATTATTAGGGCTAAAAATAGTTATAATAAAAATGATACTTATTGTGTAAAACTCAATGAAGAATACAATTTATTAATGAAAAAAGACAGTTTATTTGAATTTGAACATTATTACAAAAAAATTGGTTTTGATTATACTTTTTCTCCTTTTCATATCTTAAATTTACACAATGAACAAAACCCTAAACCCAACTCTTTAAGTGTTTTAATCGTTAATTATCATGCTTATATTTTAATTGTAAATTATAAAAACGATATTGTTTTTTATAAAATTGTAAAAATATCATCTTTTGATGATATAAAAACATCTTCTTTTTATGAAAATGAACAAGTAGGACAAAAACTTTATGATGAAATATATTATTTTGAACTTAACAATTTAATTAAAGAAGCAGTAAAAGAATATTATTCTAAAAAAAATGTTTCTTTTATAGATCAAATTACGATTTTATATAATCAAAAACAATTAGATATTTCACAAATTAAAAACTTTGAAGATGAACTTTTAATGGAAATAAATTATCACAGTATTTCCATTACTGAGTCACTGTATGAACTTAGTCACGGCTCTTCAAATAAATCCTACTCCAAAGTAAAAGTAAAAAAGAAAAGTTTTTTTAAAGCTTTTGTAAGCGTGGCTTTGTTTACTATAATAATGGCTTTGGCTTATATTTCTTATGACAGATATAAAGAAGCGAATATGAATAAAGAACTAATAAAACAAGCACATTCTTTAAATGAAGAACTCATTTTGCCCAATCATATTATTAAAAATACAGAAATAAAAAAAGTTCTTTTAAGACACTTTGATATTATTCCTTATAATATGGTCTTAAAAAAACTAAGTCTTGATGAAATGAATTCTTTTATATTAATTGATGTTTTAGACAATACAACGTATTCTAAATTAATGCAAAACAGATTTTTGAAATACTATAAAAGAAGCAGTATTGAATACAGCAATACAGATGCTATTGTAAAACAAGCTATTATTCAAAATAAGGGAAAAAAGTTTTCAAAAAACCGAGCTCTACTTGTTTTGCCTAAGTATATACAAGATGAATTTTTGTTGGAAAAAAGAGTTACTAATCAAATTAAAAATATCTTTCCAGAAGATACTAAAATAGAGTATTTAAATACCTTTAGCTCAAATATTGTTAGTTATAACTATTCACTAAGTTTAAAGATTTCTCAACCTATCGAATTATTTAATTTAATTGACAACTTGAATGAAGAAGTGTATTCTATAAATATCTCTTATCCTTTGAAGTTGAATGTGAATGAAGAGGATGAAATTGAAGTGGATTTTTTACTTCAGTTTCATCAAAATAAAAAAGCCAAATAAACTTACCAGACTTTTAATTCATTGTAAATTGAATCTCTCTCCACTGGAATAAAACCAGAGTTTTTAATTAAATCCACAAAGTTCTTCACTTCAATCCCATAAGCACTTGAAGCTCCTGCCGCACTTTGAATGGATTCTTTCTCAATGGTTCCATCTAAGTCATTTGCTCCAAACTCTTGCGCGATTAAAGCAAGTTTTACAGTTGATGTAGCCCAGTATGCTTTTATATTTGAGAAGTTATCTAAAACAATTCTTGAGATACAGTAGGTTTTTAATATTTCTTGCCCGCTTAGAGCTTTTTTAACTTTTAAGAAATTATTTTCTGTTTGATAAACAAGGGGAATAAAAGCATTGAAACCACCTGTAATGTCTTGAAGGTCTCTTAATCTCATCATATGATCAATTCTATGTTCACGTGTCTCTATATGGCCAAATAACATGGTTGCATTACTTTTTTTGCCTGCTTCATGCCATAACTTATGTATTTCTAACCATTGTGCAGAAGTAACCTTTCCTCCACAAATTCTTTTCCTTACTTTTTCATCAAAAATTTCAGCTCCACCACCTGGCATTGAATCAATACCATGATCTTTCATCATGGCAATTAATTCTTTATAAGTTAGATTATATTCAGTGCTCAAAAAATGAACTTCTGCTGCGGTTAAAGCTTTAACATGAATTAAAGGATAGGCTTTTTTAATCTTTTTAAAAACATCCATATACCATTGTAAACCTGTTTTTGGATTATGAGCAGATACAATATGTACTTCTTTAATTCCATTTTTACTAGAGTTTTTTACAACATCGAGAATTTCATCATGAGTCATAGTATATTGCAAAGGATTTTTTCTACTTGAAGAATAGGCACAAAAATGGCATACATCTTTACAAACATTGGTTGGATTTATATGCCTATTGATATTAAAATAGGTTTTTTTCTTGTGTTTTGCTACTCTTATTTTATTGGCATATTTGCCTAAAGTAAAAAGGTCTAAATCATAAAGTTGTATTGCATCTTCATATGACAATCGTTCATTTTTATCTAATTTTTCTAATATACTCATATTTTCCTACTTACAGTCTATATCTTTAGTAGGTAATTGATTTTTTTTGTATACAAAAATCAAGCCCCTACATTGTGTGTTATTATTTAAGTTGGTGAATTTTATCTTAAATAAATGTCCTTTTCGCTTAGTATTCTCATTTTTTACTTCACTTTTGTTATATACAGTTATATTTGCTACATTTTCATAACTTAAAAGTGCCAAATATTCTTTTATTTTCAATTCTTTGCTAATAGAAACGACATACATTAATGCCAAAGATATTGTAATAATTACTGATATTAAAATGACAGTAGTTTTTGGGATTTTTCTTGTTTTTATCATACTAATAAATCTTCCAAAGGAAAAAAATTATTTGCTTTTTCATCATAATAAGATATTGTTCCATCTTCAAGTGTATAATACCAACCATGAATAATAAGTTCTTTATTTTTTACTTTTTCCTGTACTGCTGGGTAGGTCAAAAGATTTTTTAATTGATATTTGATTGAATTTTTTTCTGTTTCTCTGTACATTTCTTCTTTTGTATTAAAGTTCGCATTTTTAAGTGTTATCGCTTTTGCTTCTTCTCCCAGTTTTAACCAGGTTTTAACGTGCGCTAATTCTTTTGTATTTGGTATGTCTTTGTACAAACTTTCACAGGCCCCACAATGTGAATGTCCACAAACAATAATGTTTTTTACGCCTAAAACAGAAACAGCATATTCAATAGCAGCAGCAGAACCATGGTAGTCTTCATCGTGTTTATATTGTGGTACAAAGTTTCCTACATTTCTTAATATAAACATATCTCCTGGTCTGGTATTTAACATTAAATCAGGAGTAACACGAGAATCACAACAAGAAATAAATAAAACTTCAGGTTTTTGTCCGTGTTTGATTGTTTCATCCATATCTTTTTTAAAATTAGGAAAACGGTCTTTTCTGAATATTTTGTTTCCTTTTATTAAATCTCTAATTGGCATTATTTACTCACTATTTTGATTGTTTTTTTATCATTAACAGTTATCAGCGTAATTTTTTTTATGCTGTCTTCATCGTCTCTTCTTGGTTCATAATATTCAATAATATAATCAATTTTATCACAAGAAACTAAGGTAGTAAAGTTAGATAATTTAAGCGTTTCACATTTTTTTGCATTGATTGCATCTGCAAAAATAGGAGCCAAACAAAAGCCAAGCAGTAATAGTATTTTATTCATTTATATATCCTTTTAGTAAATTACAAACTTCTTGTAAGTCATGTTCACTTATATCAATTTTTGCTATAAGTCGTATAATGGCTTTTTTTACAGTGGGTTGCCTTATTGCACCCACTAAAAAACCTTTGTCTTTCAGCATGTTTTGAATTTCAATAACTTTTTTATTATCATTTATTATAATAGGAATTATCAAACTTTTGGACTTTATTCCCAAAGTTTTTTCAATAATATTTAAATTCTTTTCAATTTTTTCTCTTATTGTCTCTTTGTTTTTAATGATATAGTTTAATGCTTCATTTCCTAAAGCAGTATCAAATAAAGAAGGTGCAGTTGTGTAAATCATAGCTTTGGCTCTGTTTTGTAAGAATGAAATAATATGTGATGAGGCCAAAATATACGCGCCATAAGAAGCATATGATTTTCCCAGTGTTCCCATTTTAATGTGATTTTTTTCAACTTTAATATTATAATAATCAAAAATACCAAATAAGTTATCTCCCAATACACCAGAAGAATGGGCTTCATCAACAATTAATAAAGAAGAGTATTCATTTGCTAAAGAAAAAATATCTTTATTGGCTAAATCCCCGTGCATAGAATATACGCCTTCAATAGCAATTATTCTTCTGCCTTTTACTTTTGTTTCTTTAAGTAAAGTATCTAAATGATCAGCATCATTGTGTTTAAAAATAAGAACTTGTTCTTTTTTCAAGTGCTGTATTGCAAACATGCCACTTGCATGATATTCTTCATCAATAAATAAAACATCGCTTTTTCGTATAAGTGCATCAAACATCGATAGATTTGCCAAAAATCCAGAGCCTATTATTATTGCCTCTTCAAAATGGTTGACTTTTATCAGGTTTTGTTCAAATTCGTGATGTATAAGACTGTAGCCATTTACAAGCATTGAAGCTTTAGGTGAATGAGAATCAAGTTTTGAAAGTTTTATATAGGCATTATGAAGTAAATCTTTATTGCGCGCTAATCCCAAATAATCATTGGATGCAAGATCAATTAAATCTTGATTATGAATGGTTCTTTGTCTAAAGCGATTGGCTTTTTTGATTGCATGTAACTCTTTTGAATACAAAAAGTCTCCTCTTGTTAGTAGTGAATTATAGTCAATTCTTTATTAAATTTACAAGTATTTTTTGATTAACATAAAGAGTATTTATTTAGCTATAAAAGCATAAATAATAAAAAAGTAAAGAAAAATATACTTTTCTTGTTAATCCCAAGTAATTTAATAAGGATATTTTATAATTTTATAAATAATTATAATTTTTAATATTTATAAGTTTATTTTTAATTATTAATTGAAACATAAGCATGACTTTTTCAGGCAGTAAATTAATTATAAATATTATTATTTGTTTTTAAAACCATATTAAAAGCGATAGGTAGTTATTTTTTAAATATTTTATTTTTTAAGAAAAATACTTTTTTTAATGATACTTATTCTTATAAACTAAATTTAAATTACTAAATAATTGTCTATTTGAACTTAATAAGTGACTTTGTTATAAATATAAAAAAATAACAAAAACTTAATACTTTTATTATAATTTTTAGATTAAAATTACTTATATATAAAATATAAAAATATATTATTAAAAAGGACATACAATGTTTAAAACTATGACAATAAGAGCCAAACTGGCCTTAGTATCTGTATTATCTTTATTGTTATTGGGTACCGCTATTATTGTAATCTCAGTAAGTCAGTCAACAATAGCACTTAAAGAAGCGGAATTTAATAAACTTTCAAGTGTTGAAGCTGCAAAGAAAAATGAAATTGTTAATTATTTACAGTCTTTAAAAGGTTTATTGGTTTCAATGGCAAATTCGCAGCTTACAAAAGAAGCATATGTCGGTTTTGAAAAAGGCTTTTAT
>SPKZ01004588.1_pt1 | contig 19178 bp, 60 predicted proteins | sample 2456571 | NCBI WGS metagenome assembly SPKZ01 (sample SAMN11192286, study PRJNA482655) | marine metagenome | biome: ENVO:00000447; feature: ENVO:00000244|ENVO:00000211|ENVO:00000569|ENVO:00002023; material: ENVO:00002151; isolation source: ocean water from marine abyssalpelagic zone ... | reverse complement strand
TGTATCAAGGGTTATCCTAAAGTATTAGAGAAAATCGAGAAGTCTAAGAAACTAGCTTTCTTGTTGGAGGACTAATTATGAATGAATTATTTGAATTTATGGGCAACCATCCAATACTAACATTTTTTATAGTGTGGTTTATATCTGATGCTATTGGAAATTTTAGTTTTGTGAAATATGAAACTAAATGTGATTGTAAAGATAAAGAGGAAGATTAATATGGATAAAATAATTTGGTCAAACGAAAACGAAGCTACCCACAGGGGTCTAAGGTTACACCTATCTAAATCTCAAGGACTATGGACTGGATATATAGACTATGAAACTTGTATTCGGTCTGCTAAAATTAGAGGTATGAAAACAGAACTTATAAGGATTGCTGAAGTAATGACAAATAAGTCTGAGAAATTAAAGGAGATATTAAAATGAGAAGAGGATATAAGGTAAATAAGGCAGACGTAATAGCAGTGGTTTTTGGATTATGTATAACATTGGCTGGGTTGGCTTCACTTGTTATCATCGCCATTGTTACAATTTTTAATGAGGTAACAAAATGAATATAGCACCATTAAAAACTTTACTTCCCAAACCTGTGAAAATTGTGAAAGTTGGACAGGAAGGAACTGATAAAGAAAAAGGTAAAAACTTGGACGTAAGGATATGAATATAAGTGATATTAGTTTATTAGTTGTAACTTCTCTTTTTGTTTTTATGATTATGAGAAGTGTTATACATATAGATTATATTAAATTTATAATTAATACTATTATAGGTGCTATTTTAACATCGTACAGTTTTAAATATTTGGGTGATAATTATACTTTCACTTTAATATTTTTCTATACAATGTATTTAATAGTTGATTCTACTGGCATAATAAAGTATTTAAAAAAAGGAAAATTAAAATGATTAAAGAAGAATATACTAAGGCTTATATTAAACCAGTTGTAATCGTGAATGATGTACTAACAAATTTATTAGAAGAAATTGAACAACATTCTAGGAAGGATGAGCATGACCGGAATGTGGTCTTAATGAGTGCTCTAAAATTAATGATTAAAAACAGAATAAGGAAAACAAAATGATTAAGAAAATATTATTTAACAAATGGACAATAAAAGGATTGATAATTGTACTTGGATTTGCTTCAAGTGCTTTCATCAGTGAGGTATCTGGTGTACCATACTATGAACTTACTACCTATTATTTCATGGGTACATTATTTACATTAGGTAAAGTATAATGAAAGCTAAATCTAATAAAGTCATACCTATGAAATTATTTTCACAGTATACTAAGTATCTATCTAAGGCCAATATGGACATTGTAGTACCATATGAAGATTGGCTTAAGATTAAAGACTTAATCAAAGGAGAAGATTAAATGATAAATTCTGATTTATTGGTTGCGATAAACGATGAGATTTCGGACATTAATATTGGTGCTGATGTTAGGCAACCCTATCTCCGAAATGAATATTCATCTTTCTTATTTGACATGACCCCTGATGAACAGGTGAATAAGCCATATACATATATTAAATGGTTATATGAAAAGAGGGATATGGTTGAAAAACAAGAAAAAATATTAGAGGTGTTAAATGACAATAGCTAAGGCAATAGGACTACTAAAGAAAATGTACACATATGAGGTTACTAATCTAAGTAGAAACAGATACAAGTTGGAAACTAAAGACGAAGATATTGCCCGAGTTTACAATGATTGTACCAAACAGGAAGTAATAGAGATAGTAGAAAGTATGGAAGAAAATTCCCATCCAGACAACCATCTAGGTTATGGTATAGATAATTGGGGACCTGAAGAAAAAACAAAAGAAACTAAAAAGGAAAAGAAAAATGAAAAACGAAATGACAAAAAATCTACAATCGAAATTGTTTAAGTTGGATACTGACGCTCTATATGAGGTTGTTAAACAATTTAAAAAAGAAGATAAGGGATATATCCAAGTTGGCGAAAGCTTTAATGATATGGTAAGAATACAGGGTATTCCTCCATATATAATTTTTAACTGTCTTTTAGAAGTTAGAAATAGGAAGACGGCAAACCGGAAACGGAAAAACCTACTCAAAGAGTTGATACTAGGTTAAAGACCCTCATATATAGAATAAAAGCCTCGATTAATCATCGGGGTTTTTTTGTATCTTGATACCATATAGTATAAATATTAATAGGAATTAAAATGAGGCCAACTAACAAGCAAGAGTTAATATCGTTTATTAAAAGGAAACTTGGATACCCATATGTAGAGATTGAAATATCTCCCGAGCAATTTGATGATGTATTAGACCAATCACTATTATGGTACACTCAGAATATAGACGAAGGACAAATTAATAAATTCTATTCTTTAGATATTTCTAGTGGTGCTTCAAATTATGACTTAACAACTTTAGTCCCTAACATATATACAGTACATGACATAGTTGATACTAGTTCATTCTCTAATGTATTGCCGGGATTATATGGATATACCCAAGCTGATATAGATTTTCTTTTTGACTTAGGCCGGATAGGTAGTGGCAATTTGGTTGATTATGAACTACAATTACAGAATGTATCTGCTTTAAATAAGGTATTGGTACCTAAAATAAATTGGAATTTTAACTTTAATGATGGTACATTAAGACTACAACATAACATACTAAACAATTTTTCTGGTTCAACCATGGGTCTTATATGTAGTGTACTACTAGACTTCGAGGGAAATTCAACAGGTAATCTATGGAATAATAATTGGTTCATAGACTATTCAACGGCCTTGTGTAAGATACAATGGGGCAATAATCTCGGTAAATTTTCTGGGTTTACAATCCCAGGTGGCGGAGAGGTTAATTGGCAAAGAATATTAGATGAAGGCAAAGAAGAAAAAACTACTCTTGAAGAATTTGCACTTGAAAATATGTTTTTTAATCCTGAAGCTTTCGGCATTCATGTGGGGTAATAAATGGAAGAAAATCAATACAAATACTACGGATACATAACAGAAGAAGAGGCTATCATCGAAACATTAATGTATAACCTTGATACTGCGGAAGAGGCCATAGTACATATGGACCAAGAACTATCCTTTGTAGAAAAACAAAGAGATATAACCCTCAATACAGTATCACTAATTTCTATGATTATAAAGAATAGGAAGTGTACTAATGAACATAAAGTATTGGAGATATGTAATCTCATAAGAGGTAATTTTATGAATGAGGAAAAAACCTTTGGTTTGCCCAAGGGTTATTTTAATGAAGATGATGAAAATAAACAAATATAATAAAGTAATATCCCTTGGTTGGACATATGGTTTATTAAAAAAACTATATGATAGTAAGAGTAAGACCGAAGGATTCGGCGGGCTTGTATTGGAAGACCCAAACGATAAAAATAAAACACCTGTGGTTTTATTGCCCAGTGAGATAATATTAATTTTAAAGAAATTAAAATCAGTAGAATTACTAACAATAATCGAATAGCCCAAGTCCAAGTTGGGATTTTAATAAATATAAATAATAATATAGGCTTGAAATGAAATTGGAGTTTCATTTCAAACGGGCGGATTAACTTGCCCGATAACCTACCAATATATTTATAAGGATTAACTAATGTCATTTCAAAAAGAATATAATCAACTAATATCTAAAGCTATAAACGAAAATAGACTAAAAGGACAAGGTACTTATTATGAGTCCCATCATTGGTTACCCCAATCTATTTTTCCTCAATATGAAAAATGTAAATGGAATAAAGTTTTGTTGACTGCAACAGAACATTTCGACGCTCATTATTATTTGTGTGGTTTTTATGAAAAAAATCAACTCGAACATTATAAGATGTTAAGTGCTTTTAATCAAATGTGTGGAAGGAGAAAAGATGATACCAAAAAATTCAATAAAAGTGAATTAAAAATACATTACCAAAGACAAAGGCCATTATACGAAAAACTAAAAAAAGACTTTTATGAAAAACATGGCGAAATGCTAAAAGGAGAAAAATCACCAGATTGGATATCACTTACTAAAAGTCAACAAAAAGAAATAATAAAACTTTATAAAAATAATACAAATATTTTTGATATTGCGAATATATTTAATATTAGTAAAGAAACTATAAAAAGAAGATTAAAACAGTGGGAAGTCTGGAACCTTAATAAAGTTTTTACAAACGAAGAAAAAAGAAAAATTAAAATAATGAGATCGGAGGGTGAGTTTTACCATGATATAGCGTCCATGTTTGATGTAAGTAGACAAACAATTAAAAGATTATTGGGCAACTATTCTTAATAATCCAAACAAAAATTAAAGATAGTCCAAGTTAATATGTACATTTGACTTTTTCTCGAAAGTATAGTATAATATTACTATAATAAACAAAGGAACAAACAATGTCAAAATCAATAACAATATTAATAGCAATACTTTTACTAATACTATCATCTTGTACTACAATAAAAAATCCATTAGACCCATCTACAGAGGATGAATCTTTAACATCTTCTGATGATACTACTACCATAAGTGATTTATCTATCATTGGTGTATGGCAAAATACAAATAACTATGGTATCAATGATGGTGTGATGTCAACCTTCTGGACTTTTTCTGACACTGGATTAGTCATATATATGAGTAATACATCTACGAATACTGGCGACCTAATGTTGGAATATGTTTATCATTTTTCTTATATTGATTATGACAAATACAATAACACTTTATATACTAGACTTGAAGATTATTATTATAAAGTCCTACCTTTTACAAATTATTCATCTACGAATACAAGTTATAGTTCTAATAATCAAACCAGTGGTTTTTCTGGGTATCGTTATGTTAAGTTTTCATGGGACACCACCGGAACTGGTATAAATCTTTATAAATATAGGGGCACTAACACTTCCTTAAATTCATCAAATTCTACAGTAATACTTAGTACGAATCATATGACAAATATATAATTATGACAAGTAAAGAAGTATTTAAACCCATATTACAATACTTGGACAGAGTAGATAAATTAGACTTTCTGATAAACACAAATAAAAAATTGAACATAAAAGAAGTAACTCATAAAAGTGAAGAAAGACTTAGTAGTTTAATTAAATATAAGATGTCAATAGAATTTAACAACGATTATAGAATGTCCATTATATCTGGTGAAGGTGCTTATAGTACCATAATCGAAAATACTTATGAGATAGCTATTATTAAAGATGGCAAATGGGTTCTGGAACTATATGAACCAGAACACAAGGGAGATGATATAATAGGTCATCTACCATCCAAAGATGTGATAAAATATATAAATAAAATTAGTAAAATAGGAACAAAAAATGAAGTCAATAATATATAAATTAGTAGTAGTAATATTAATCTTACTTACAATATTCTTCTCCATATCCCATATATCAGTAAATGTAAAACAAAACCAATCACAGGAAGTTACTCAAAATCAGATACAAGAAAATAATAATGTCCAACTAACCATTATAGATACTCATAGGAATGTGACCAATATCCATTGGTTTGCTACAAATTTTCGGAAGGCTGGGACATCGGAATATATGGAATTCATCAATAGGTTGGACTTATTTGCTCAGATGTATATGAAGACAACTACATATGGTAACGATATAAATATCATATATCCTGTTATCAATGGCAAGAATATGGTTACAACTAATTTCAGTACCAATTATAATACTAACTATAATGAAACATCTATAAACAATAAAATCAGGTGTGACTTCCCTTGGTAGATTAAAAATCCCATTTATCCACATTCAGTCTATATAAATAATATATATGGACATTGAAAAAATACAAGGCTTAGCAAATACTACTCCCGCATATTTAGAATATATATTGGGTATTGGATTACTTCTATATATCATATTTTGGTTATTGGAAAAATTCAATATCTATAATCCTATATCCACCAAGTTGGATGAAATAAAAGACATAGCACAAAGACAATTAGACATAAACAACAAAGGATATTTACTTCATCCCGAACAGACCAAGATAGTTAAAGATTATATCTTTGGTAGGTTACCGAGTTTCCGCAATTTAATCATAAGGGTTATCATGGATGGCTATCTGATTAAAGATAAGGATGGTGGTGATGATAGAATGAAGGATTTATTGAAGGAAGGATTTATGGCGGCTATCAATGATGTCGATGGCCAGTTATCACAGTTACCTAATATCAAACAACACTCATCTACCAAAGAAAGAAAATTACAAGTGATGATGTCATATGCCGACAACTTCATAATAATATTCAAAGAAGAAGATAATGAAGATGATGTTGCTAGGAGAGTAAGAGGTATGATAGATACCATAGTTAGGAATAATGATGACCTGTAAATTATTAATTGTAGATGACAATGAAATCAATATAGAGATAATAGAAAAAGCTATAAAGAAAACCGACCAATTAACTGCTGAAATAAAATCTGCCCTTAATGGCAAAGAGGCACTGGAAACCCTTAATGATTGGACGCCAGATATCATATTACTCGATATAAGAATGCCTATAATGGATGGTATGGAATTCCTTGAAAAGTTTAGAAGTCTAAACGGTAGATATAAGGAAGTAAAGATAATAGTAATATCTTCATATTCATCTATAGAGGCTCAAGACCGAGCAATTAAATTAGGTGCTGAAACATTCTTAGATAAGGTAAACGTACCATCTATATTGATACAAACAATAAAAGAAAACCTTAACAAGAAATATAATAGTTATTATAATAGGTAATAGTATATGTTAATAGAGTTGATATACGCATTTGCGGCACTATCTTTCTTGGGGAATATATATTTTTTATATAGAATTAAAACCAAAGATTCATATAATGATATTATGGCTATCACCGAAACCATTTATGAGGACGTAGACTATGGTATCACAATGTCTAATCTACTCGGTCATACCACAATGATGAACAAGCAGGCTAAGAATATTTTTGGAGTTAAGGAAAATTCTGAGTTTGATATAACCAAATACTTCACCCACAATTATCTATATGAACCAGAAAAAGAAATACATATAGGAGATAGAATATATGATATAAAACAAAATAATATAATGGATAATGATAGGGTCTATGGTAAGATTTACATTATAATAGATACAACAAAGAAATATAAAAAGTTTATAAACATTAAAGAACAACAAAAGATAAGTGCCATCGAAGATGTATATAAACACTTATCACATGAAATGAAAACACCAATATTCCATATAAAGTCCCTGTTAGATATGGTCTTGGATAATAAAAAGATGAAAGATGAAACTGATATTAGATATATGGGTATAATGAAAGGTGCTATAAAACAATTAGAATTATTAGTATTGAATGTACTTGATTATAATAATTATAGAAGTAATGTTGTATCAACCAAATTAGAAAACAAAGATCTAGGGATAATATTAAAGGATTATATAGACGACAAATATTGTCATATAATAAAAGAAAAAGAATTTGAAATTTCTATAGATGTAGAAGATGCTGGCCACGATACCGAATGTTACTTTGATGAATTAAAAATTAAAAGTGTATTTGATAATCTAGTATATAATAGTGTTAAGTATAGTAAAGTAAAAAAGAAAATAAGAATAAAAATAATACATTATAAAAATCACTGCAAAATTTTATTTGAGGATGCAGGTGGTGGTGTTACAGAGGCCCAACTTTCAAGGTTATTTGAACCTTATTATAGAATCGAAAATGATTTTACTAATGAAGGAACTGGACTCGGACTTACCATATGTACCGAGATAATTAAGCGACACTCCTCAACGCTAAAAGCTTTTAACAATGACATGGGCGGACTTTCTTTTACTTGGACACTTTCTAAAACTAAATAGTCCAATGTAACTTGGACGGTTGACAAAACTACTAAAATAGAGTATAATATACTTAGGAAGTTAAATGAAAAAACATCTATTAAATATTTTATATCTTATGATTATGACCATTTTATTATTGCCCATATTGGGACTAATAAATGATAAACTATTATATAACGATGTTCTTATATATAAGAATAAAACGGCTTGGACATATAGGACTCAAAATGACTAATCCAGAAAAGGATAGAATAGAGAATTATATTGATCTTTCATTATCTCCATATGTGTCCAAGATAGTTAATCAATCCACAGAAGATATGGGATTTTACCAAGACCCTATGAGCGGTACTTGGACTTTTATAGATGGGAAGACCGGCAAGACATTATTCGCTACTCTATTTTGGGATGGTAGTGAAAATATACCTATCTGTGTCACAGAACCAAATTGTTCAACAACACAATACACAGTTGACTATATTGATTTTCCATATTCTAAAATCACTTTTAATAAATCAAAAGATTTTAGAATGTATATTGAAACCATTGGTGAAGTTCTAAGGGAAATAAGGAAATAATATGTTTATAATTATTGCACCATTGTTGTGTTCGATTTTATTTTTTATTGCGTGTTATGGGGCTATCAGTATGATAAGAGATGAACCGGCATTTATTATTATATCCTGTATAGCATTATTCGCTGGAGTCATGTGTGTACGGGCATCATATTCTAATTACGAAGATAGGGAATTCGATTTGCACCATGTTACTGAATATCAGAAACCTATGGTAAAATTACTCCATAGAACAGACGATAAAATCATATATTTGATTGATGGAAATACCAAAGAGTTTACAGAATTAAAATGGACTAAAAGTGATAATATTTATTATGAAATAAAATATTATAAAGGTCGGACAAATAAAAATTTAGTCGTTATGAACATTATAACTAATGAGATATATAAATAATTACATGAAGTTCAAACAAGTAGTAGAAACGATAGATATAATGAATCAGACATCTGGTCCAACAATCAGTAAGGCGGACGCTAAACTAGTAGGGTTAGATATTATATCTCAATTATACAAAGAAGGCTTTTCACCAAAACCATCCAAAGCTACTATGCAGATATATACTGAGAAATATACAGGCAAACATAAAGATAAAATAATAGGCTGGCAATCCAAAAATGATATGTCACCATTATTTCGATTTATACAAGACCATTATAAAAAGAAATATAATACGAATGTTGATGTTACACTTTTTCCATCTGGTAAAAACGTAAATATGAATATTCAATTCACATCAAATTAATACAACCCGAGGTATAAGTTATCATTGACTTATATTCAAAATCATAGTATAATTACTTTAATATGAACGACAGAAAATATATTATACAAAAGACACTCCTTAAATTACAAAACAAAAATAAACGAATACTAAGAGAAAAAGAAGATTACTGGATTGCTGGTTCTTCTGGTCTTAGTAGGGAATACCTAAACTATTTTATGAAGAAATATAAAATGGCTAGGGCTAAAAAGAGTTATCAAATAAATGAAGATGGACCGGTAACATGGTTAAAAGAAGAATTAAATAAAATACTTAAAAAAGAAAAATTGGAGGCTATCTTATGAAAGCTATTGAAAATAATGAAAAATCTTGGAAGTCATTGCCATTCGGCATATGGCACAAACTTAAAAAGACCGGTATGAGCGAGGCGACTAATTATCTAATGAGGGTACCTAGTGGATGGGTTCTCGCCATAGCTAAGTCAGATGTGGGTCTTAGTAAAGCCTTGAATGATGGTTATAATGTAACTTTCATTCCTGAGAATAATGGGTCAAAGTAAAAAAGGTTCTCTCATTGAGGTATGTGTAAACACAGCCATTGGATACTCAGTAGCACTTCTTAGTCAAAGGATTATATTCCCTTTATTCGGAATAGAATTAAATGCCGGAGAGAATGCTCTTATGGCCCTTGTCTTTACAAGCATAAGTCTTATAAGAGGATATATGGTCCGTAGAACTTTTAATCACTTTGGATGGTTTACTAAATATGAATAAAGATATTAAACCTCATATCGTAGAATATTCCGAAGGAAAAAGATTAAAGGAATCAGCAACCATGTTAGATGGCGTGAGAGATGGTGTGAGTCAATGGTTTTATCCTAATGGTATGGTAATGGTAAGAGCCAATTATAAAATGGGTAAGTTTGATGGCCAATTTGTAGAATTCGATGAATCTGGAAAAATAATAAAAGAATTATATTTTGCTGAAGGTATAGATGTTACAAAGAAAGTTAAAATTGAAAGTATATTAGGGGAGTTGAAAATATGAAAGCGTTTAAGATATATAATACAAAAACAAAAAAGTATTTAACAAGTATAGGACTAGGACTTAATAAGGGACTGTTCACCGAGGAAAATTGGAGTCAGGTTATGGGAAGGCAATGTTGGAAATCAGACAAGGCTAGGAAGAACTTAAAATTAGAAGTATATGACATTACGCCTATGGAAGATATTGATATTTCCTTATTCAATCTAAATACACAAAATCTGGATCTAATAGAAAAGAAATTAAAAATTAAAGAGATATTGGACTGATGAAACGAGACCCAAAGAGAATTAAAAAGATTCTAAAGAAGATTGAATATATTTGGACAAAGTACCCAGACCTTAGACTCGGTCAAATGATTTGCAATGCTTTTCCGGAAGTACAAGATACATATTATATTGAAGATGAATTACTTGAAGAAAAATTAGATAAGTTCATAAAGGAAATTGAAGATGACAACCGGTGAAAAAACAACAATAACTATTTTACTCTTATTGGTGTTTGCACTTGGACTGAGTATATTAGACCTTAAAAAATATGAAGAGCATATGGAAGGATTCGATGATTGGTATTCCCTATATGAGATTGCCGGAACTAAAGATACCATAAACACAATAACATATGAACCATCTAAATCTACTTGGTATTACTTTGCTGAAATTGATGGAGAGGATATAACGATACATATACCTCACCATATAGTAGTAAGTCACAATAAGTATCATTCTAATAGAGAGGCTATTAACCACGCTACCATTTTGTTAGCTAAATTATCTAAAATTAAAAAGGACCCAGATAGCCCCATTCATCAAATCTATCATCAAGAATAAATTTTAGTCCTCTGAAAATACTTCTACATGATTTATTTTCTTGGCCTTAGCTTTATACATGGCCCTATCGGAACATGATATTAATTCTTTTCTGGTTCTAGCATGGTCGGGGAAAATACTAATACCTATACTTGCAGTTAAATTAATTTCTATACCATCTATAATAAATGGTGTTACAAATAAATCACTTATTCTATTCGTAGCTTTTAGTGTTGATTCGATTGATTTAATATCATATAGTAAAATCAAAAATTCATCACCACCTAATCTACAAAGTCCATCTTCTTGTTTGACCGCTCCTCTCAACCTCTGAGCAACAGATATTAATAACCTATCACCAACTTCATGTCCGTACTTATCATTGGCAGGTTTGAATTTTTCCAAGTCAATGAATATCACGGCAAGTTTTTTATTTTCTTCTTTGGCCATGAACATTTTTATATCCATCATATACTCAAAGTTTTTCCTATTGGGTAGGTTAGTCAATGAGTCATAGTATGCTAATCTCTTTACTTTCTTTTCTGACTTGGCTCTTGAAACTATCTCTTTGGCCAAATCTGATAGGACTTTGTTTATATATAGAGTATATATACCAAGGAAGGAAGTGAGCAACATAATACTCAAATTGAATTCCGATAAAACAACAATAACTAAACATACTATGGGATTTATTATATTCGCAATTTCCCTCATGGCTTTCTTGGATATCATATATATTATTTATATAAAAGCCCAAGATAAATATTAGCCTTGACTTATACCATAAAATATAGTATAATTAACTAATACGAGGAAACCCATGAAGACATTAGTAATACCAGACATTCACAATAAAGTAGATTTAGTAGATAGAATTATAAAGGACAATCCCCACGATGAATTAATTTGTTTGGGCGATTACTTCGATGATTTTAACGATAATCAAAGACACGCATTTAAGACTGCTAGGTGGCTCAAGAAAATGATTAGTAGAAAAAATACTACTATGTTAGTTGGTAACCACGACGCTAGTTATATGTATAACGCTAGAAATAATAATCTAAGATGTAGTGGGTTTACTTTTGATAAGTCCGTAGCTATCAACTCTGTATTATCCACAGAGGACTGGAAAGGCCTTCAATGGGCTAAAGAAAGTCAAGGTTGGATGATGACCCATGCTGGTATGAACTCAGATCTTTGGGTAAACTTCAAAGGGTTTGATAAAGATAAATTCATGGAAGGAACCAAAGACCTACATGACAAAATGATGGTTAGTTCTAAAAGTGATTATTTTAATATAGGTTCTTCGAGAGGTGGTTGGGATTTGTTTGGTGGTATCTTATGGTCTGATTATAATATGGACTTTAAAGATATTGATAATATCAAACAGATTTTCGGACATACTAGAGAAGATGGGGTAGTTAGACAATATCAGAATACTGATAATTATTGTATCGACACCGAACTTATGAAAGTTGCAATGATAGTCGATGGTAAGATTGAAATTATTGATTGTAAGAAATATCAAAAAGGAAAAAAGAAATAATGGAAACTTTCTTCGTGAGTGATTTACATTTTTACCATAAAAATATAATTAAATATTCTGATAGACCTTGGGACCATATTCACGATATGAATGATGATATGGTAGACAACTGGAATGCTATGGTTAAAAAGGATGACGCAATTTATATCCTCGGTGACCTAGCTTTCTGTGGGACTACTAAACTTAATCTTATCTTGGACAGGCTTAATGGTAGGAAATATCTTATCAAGGGAAACCATGACCCTAAGCAAGTAAGGAATAATGCCCATTTTGAATGGGTTAAAGATACTTATGAACTAAAGGTAAATGATAAGACCATTTTCCTATCTCACTATTCACACAAAGTATGGCCTAACAGTCACAGGGGCAACTGGCACCTCTTCGGCCATTCACATGGGAACCTTGTGGATATGTCTATGAAATCCTTTGACGTTGGCGTGGACGCTCTTGCTAACAGGCTTTCATTTCTTAACGAAACTGATAACCTCAAAGAGTATTATCGCCCAATGTCATTTATGGAAGTAGCTATGGAAATGAGTAATCACGCCCAAGTTAAATTAGACCACCACTAATAGCCCAATATTTTAAAAAACCTTAAACGATTATCCATATAGGATTATATAGAGAACTCCCCAAAAGGGGGTTTATATCTCTCTGGTGATACACCAGATGGTCAAATATGTCTTATAAGGGAATTGTTTAAGGGGTAATAACTGCCCAATTACTTTAATATATGGGCTAATTTAATCTTTTTTTCTTCTGATAAAAGGTCTTCTAATTTGAATTTCAACCAGTCTATATAGTCAATAGCGGCACCATTCTTACTTATATCATATCTCCAAGTTTGGAAAAATAAAGTATAAAAATTCGACCCGAAGGCCGGCGGTGTAAAAAGTTCTACTTCGGTTTTTAATCGGGGTATGTATTGAAGCCCTATCTCTTCCAATTTAATTTCTTTAATTTGTCTAACTTGGTTATTTCATCTTTCCATAGATAGACTTCTCGGGCTACGGCTCTCTTACGGTCTTTACCTTTGACCATATGCCAATCACTCCATAATTCTTTTATTGTTAATTCAATCTCTGTAATTCTATTATCTATTGCACTCATTTTAATATCTCCTTCAACTTGTTTGACTTATTTACCTTGTTCCATTTTTCATATTCTTCTTCAGCATAGTCATCACATTTTTTATTATTATATCTTTCAGATTCTATATATGATTCATATGGGCAACCAACACATGTTGAGTCCAGTTCGGTCCCCCAATTCTTTTTTTCTATTATATCACATACCCTATTGGTATATCCTTGAGGACTTTTCCAATCGTTTGGCAACTTATCCATTTTCTCAAAGAGTTGTTTTTTATTCACAATCGTCTTCGTCGTCCAATAGAATCATATCTTTAGTTTCTTCTGTGATACATTCTTCTTCATTATATAATATCCATCTAGCTACCTTGAATTCATCTAAGGCAAAAGCATATCGGGCAGGACAAGTTCTACAATGTATATGGCCATCACCATGAGCGGTGTAATCAACAGTACCACAACGAGAACATACAAAGGCATATTCTCGGGCAGCCACTATGGGGTTTTTCTTTTTCATATACTCATCTCCTCTGGCCATGCAAAGAACATTATCACCCAACTCAAAGTTTGACCACCATGTACAATAAAAGCAATAGCATTATAATCATACTTAAATAATATTAATGACGCTATCAATAGTGTAATGGTGACAGGAAAAGTTATTATAGATTTGACAATTTTTTTAAACATAGAACCTCCAGATTCAATTAGAACAAACTTAACACCCATGATAAAGATATAAGAATACCAAATATAATGGATAGATTTAAAAGACCTTTAATGGTTGGATGACCTTCAAGATACTTCATCTAATAGTTCTCTTAATTTTTGTCTGAACTTTAATTCAGATGTAAAAGGTGCGTCCAATAATTGTTCTATTTTCTCTTTAATGTTTTTTTCTATTTTCATTTTTAATCTCCGAATTTAATAAGGTATATTATATAATGTATTTTGATTCTTGTCAAAGGCTGGATTGGACTTGGACTATTTCAATATCTCTTTGAGTTTTGCCCGATGTTCTTTAATCTCACATATCTTATTATCAACCCAAAGAGAATAGTTTTGTTGGTCACAAGAATCATCAGTAAAACAATAATCCACATATTCAGAATACATAGGCCCATTTATCTCGGTCGCAAAGTTATTTTTATCATTGCTATTCAATCTAGCCAATTCTTTTACTAAGTCCTCTAATTTATATTTAATCATCTAATATCTCATTCAATTTTTGTAACCATGTTAGTTTATCAACAGCCAACTCTTCAGTCATTTTTAGTTTTTCTTCTTCAGTAAGGGTAGACCAATATTGGAAATCCCCACATTCTTTATAGATAGGACAACTACCACAATCTTTTATTACCCTATCGCAATCGCCATGATTATCTATTATACCCTCTAATGATTCGACCTTTCTTTTGTTCATGGAAATATTTATTCATTTTAATATCTCCTTTAGTTTATTTGGTTTATCCAAACGACTTATAATCATATCCATAGCATCATTGATTTTCATATTTTCTAATAGACTATATAAATTATTATCCATAACATAATCAGTTAACATCATATTAAGCTTATGGGTTTCCCCTGTAAGTTTACTCATATCCTGTGGACTACTTTCCAAATAATATTTTTTAAGTTTATAACAATCTTTTAGTGTCAGTTTCTTTTTCATTTTAATATCTCTTTAATCTTATTTCTCTTAATGTATATTTCCATTTTATTATATTCTAATTTAGAGTATTGACCAGTTATAGTATATGTTAATTTCTTTTTAAACCGAGTCATATCGGGAATCATTCCATAGGGTAATTCTATAATAGCCGTTACATCTGACCTTTGTATATGAACAGACCATTTAGTTTCATATACCATTACCATTTCTTCTTTTGAATTGGTTAATGATACTAACCTATCATCTAGTTCTTTTCTCTTATCATAATCTATACTATAAGTAAATGTTATATCTTTTAAGAATGTACCAAAAGCTAGCCCACTTGTAGTTGGGGTTTTTATCTTGATACCTAGGAAGGCATCCAAGTATTGTACTATGGTTTCATCCCTTTTCAATTTATTCATTTCAATATCTCTCTTAGTTTAAGATTTTTAATTTGATTTTGTCTTACAGTTATCTTCAATTCAATCAGACCATTGTATGTGTATGTAGTCCTTATTAATGAGAAATACTTCCAATGAATATCCAATCCAAAAATTTTACCAACCTGTTCACTTGAATATGTTTTTTCATTATATATCTCCACATCAAATGGATATACAATCTCGGTATCATTGGCATTACTAAATTGTATATTGCCTGTTGTAACATTAACATGAACTTTATTAATATCAAATATATCGGATACTATCTCTCTTATAGATTGTTTTAAATCATCCATTTAATATCTCCTTCAATTTCTTAGACTTGATGTAATGAGTAAGTATCTCGTTATGTTTCACATGAAATTCTCTAACACCAACATACACATATGATATGTTATTCTTGTTACAGTATTCCCTCATATCATCAGCATATCCATTCCAATCTGTAAGAGAAAATGGAATCTTTGGTCCTGATGACCCTCCAACATTATCTAATAAGTATTCAATCTTATCTTCAAAGGTCATCGTAGAATCTCCTTCAATTTCTGTATCTTCAATATCTTAGCATACAAAGACTCTGTGAATATAACGTAGTCCTTACCGGATTTATTGTATAACTCATGCAAATGATCTTTTGATATTTTAAGAAATGACATGATATGTTCTTCCATCATATCTATTCTTTTAAATTCATCCGCTATATGTTTTGGCATTCTTATCTTATTCATTTAAGTATCTCCTTCAATTTGTATTTGAATTCCATCTTGACATAATGAGAGATAACTATATCACACTTCTCATCAAAAGCAGTAAACAGTTCAAAACTTAGTTTCTCTTGTCTGACATATATTTGAACGTCTTCCATGTATTTAAACATTCTAGGAGGAAGCATACTACTCTTAGACATACCACTAACTTTATGTTCCTTTAAATATTCTATTTTCTTTTTAATGGTCATTTCAATATCTCCTTAATTTTATTATACTTCTCAAATTCATCATATGCTTTCATATCACAAGATAATTTTCCATAATCGTATCTAGATTTATTCCAAGGACAATCCTTACACTGCAAAACATTCTCAACCTTATAATCCCCACAATTAAAGTATCTCTCATCACTATCGAAATACTTTCTCAACTTCTTAAAGATTTTTTTCTTCGTCATGCTAATATCTCTTTGAGTTTTTTCTTCTTCAATTCAATAATCTTCAACTGTGTTTTAGCAATCCTATAAGATTCGTCATATGAACAATTTGGATCTGTCAAATGATTTCTGATAGGACATTGGTTACATATCATATCACCGTTCCATGTAGTTCCAATACGACTAGGACACAACTCCCCTTTACTTTTAGCCACTTCCCTGTAATCTTTTTCTGTTTGATTCATGCTAATATCTCTTTAATCTTCTCTGACTTATTAATAATCTTCAACTGTGTTTTAGCAATATCATAAGATTTGGGCATCGTACAACGCCCCATCAAAAGTTTTTGGATAGGACATTGTTCACACCTCATCTCATTCCCATCCGAAGTTTTTTCAATACGGCTAGGACAATCTTGACCAAGACTTTCAATCACTTGCATATAATCAATTTCTATTTCAGTCATTTCAATATCTCTTTAATCTTCTCTTGTTTACATATTACCTTGGTTACATACCATTCAACATAATCCGAAAATGCTTCAAACAATAAAGTATTTGGATTTCTAAATACAAATATTTTTAAATGATGTATAAGTCGAACTTCCATATTTTGTCTTTCGCGAGGGGATTTCCAATATTCTCGTATACCATTATAGAGTTCCAAATTAGTCATTTTAATATCTCCAATAACTTTAAAGTCTTAGTATGTTTCATGTAATCGTTATACGCTGTGGAATTACAACTAACTTTCCTATTACTATTTCCCCTCCAAGGACAAACATTACAATGAAAGTCACCGGCTATACGACCACACCAAAACTCCCTATCATCATTATGTAGGAAATATTCTTTATACTTCTTATACATTTCTATCTTAGTCATTCTAATATCTCTTTTAATTTCTCGGACTTATCGAATTCCTTATAAGCAACAGTATCACAACGTCGCCTTACTTCTCTCCAAGGACAATCCGCACAATCAAAGTTACCATCACCATACACATAAGAACTATTGCAACGGAACATCTCAAAGTCTTTATCAAAATACTTTCCGAACTTCTTATAGACTTGTATCTTAGTCATTTAAGAATCTCCTTCAAGACTTCCTTCTTATTAATATAAGAGAGGATTATATCTATCCTACCATGAAAGGTTTTCTTAAAAGAAAATTCTATTTTATGTTTACTACAATATTTTTGTACGTCATGTATATGTCTATCTAATAATTCACTAGAAGGCCTGACACTATAATGTTCTTTTAAATACTCAGCTTTCTCTTTGATAGTCATTTTAATATCTCCTTTAGTTTCATATGTTTATGGTATCTATTATATTCAGTCATAGCATCCTCTTGACAATCTTCAAGATTTTCCCAAGGACAGTTATGACAGTCAAAGGTCTGAGGGTCTGCTGCACAAACAAATTTATCACTAAGGTCGTCTTTATCTTTATATATAATCAAATCAAATAGTTTCTTATACTTCTTATACATTTGTTTCTTAGTGTATCTCATGTAAGTATCTCCAATAGTTTCTTAATCTTTGAGTATTTTTTCATGGCTAATATAATAACATCTCTATCATAGCGACTACATTCATATTTCACAGGACAACTAGAACAAGGTCGTTCATCGCTTTGTATATAATGACAGGAGTAATAACCCATACTTTCATACTGTTCTATATTCTTTTCAAAAGCATCTTCGTATTTCATTTAAGTATCTCCAATAGTTTCTCGGCCTTAACTTTCTTCAATATTCTAAGAGCATTCTTTAGAGCCATTGGCGGATAACAATCAGTTTTTGTACCCAAAGGACAACCGTTACAAAATGATAATTGCCTATCACATATACCGTTATTAAATACTACCTTATCTATATGGTCTTTTATTTCTTTAGTCATTTAAGTATCTCCTCTAGTTTATTATGTTTATCTAAGAGTTTCTTAGAACCTTCAAAGGCATTTTCCATAATACAGTCACCTTGAGGTCTATTAAAGGGACATTCCTCACACATATATACCTTACAATCACCTTTTCTTTTAACAAGGTATTCTAAATGGGCTTTTATCTTTTTTGTCATATCCTATATTATACTATGAAAGTCAAATGAAAACAAGCCCAAAGAAAAGTCTGGGCAGTGAAAATATTTTTTTCCCGAAAAGGGTATGGAGGACTATAATATTTTTTTCCGAATTCCGGCTGGACAGGATGGGCAGGGAAAAGTCTGAGAGAGTCTGAGAACTTATGTAGTGACTGGGCTGAAAAAGTCTGAGAG
>SPKZ01012164.1_pt1 | contig 19189 bp, 20 predicted proteins | sample 2456571 | NCBI WGS metagenome assembly SPKZ01 (sample SAMN11192286, study PRJNA482655) | marine metagenome | biome: ENVO:00000447; feature: ENVO:00000244|ENVO:00000211|ENVO:00000569|ENVO:00002023; material: ENVO:00002151; isolation source: ocean water from marine abyssalpelagic zone ... | reverse complement strand
CTCCCGAAGGCAATCTATAAACTGATTAATCTCGCTAAGGCTTACACAATATCTGTCACGCTTGGCAATAGCACCGGCTATTTGGTCCTCTATGTGCTGTTTGATATTGATATTCATAATTCACCCTTCCTCTTCTGCTTCTGTTTCTGCTAGTATTTCTTCCCATGCGGTTTCAATCCACAACGGCGACAATAGGTCCACTATGTTTGTGCCCTCAAGCCACACAGCCGTTATACCGTCATCCTTGGACCATTCCACGAACAGCTCAGGGTCACTCAGGGTTATTTCTTGGGGTCTCCAAACGTTGACGCGGGCACCCCACAGTTTACGCTTCAGGCACCTGTGTTTCTTTGTGAAGTCTTTATTTGTCATATCGCTCTCTCTCTATGTATATGGGCTGAACAGGGGTTAATATAGTGACATTAAGCCCTAACGTCAAGCCCTTTTGTTATACCGTTGTGTCATAAGGAAGGTACGCTTTAATTACCTGTGTGCTGTGTGTGATACGTGCTGCGTGCTGGTGTGTGCTGAGGGGCACAGCACCATCTGCGATGGGGCACTTGTGTAGCCAAAGAGTAGCCAAAGAGTAGCCAAAGAGTAGCCAAAGAGTAGCCAAAGAGGGTGCCCACAGGCCCCACACATGTCAACCCTCTGGCAGAACTCCACGCGTGTGTGTCAACAGAACCCCTGTGTGTCAACCTGTGTGTCAACCTGTGTGTCAACCTGTGTGTCTCGACAGCACCACCTGTGTACGCCACCCCCCTGTGTTACCCCCAAGACCCCTGTGTTACCCTGTGTTACCCCTGTGTTACCCCTGTGTTACCCTGTGTTACCAGCGCTGAGGTGTCAACCAGAGGGGCTTGGGGTGTCTTGGGGGCCGGGGGGTTTTTGGGTGCTCTCTAGGAATTGAAGTAGCCCCCTAAGTTCACGAAAGAGTAAAATAAGAATGACCTGTGAAACACCTGTGAAACACCCGTGAAACCCCGGATACCGCTTACTGGCAACACACAAGTACTTATCCTGTTAAATCAAGGAGTTACACATGGTTCCATGAGGTGTTATAAGGGTAGACAAAAGGGGATAAAGTGCTTGACAAAGTGGCACAAGGGCGGCACCCTAAGATCGCCTATAAAAAAAAGGGACAAAAGGCTTGACAAAGGGGCACCAAGGCGGCACCCTATGGTAAAAAAGAAGGTTGCTAGGGTTAAGCTTGACTTATTAATAAACTTATGATATAATTAGTAAGTATTTTAAGCACTACTTAAGAAACACTTAAGTGACGCCCTAGAACCCTAACCTTAGTTAACTACTTAAGAACTACTTAAGTGACACCCTAGAACACTAACCTGACTAACACTCTAGAGTCACTTAAGTATTACCTAAGTACCCTTAACCACTAAGCCCCACTAATGTACATCTATTTTGTCTTTAGTCTGTGCTTAGTGGTTTATTTTTTGGGGTGTATAATTGGGTTGTCTACAAACAAAAGAGGTCTATTAATGGCTACACCCCCCTCAGGAAACCCCAAAGGCAGACCACCAAAGAACAGCAAGTCTAACCCTGTGGGCCGTCCTAAGGGTGAGGCCACTGTAATGAAGGAGTATAGGCGTCGTCTACTCAACAGCCCTCGGTCTTCAAAGGTAATTGACGCCATTTTTGGCGTGGCGCTGGACCCTGAGCATAAGCACTGGCCCGCTGCGATGAAGCTTATAGCCGATAGAATACTGCCCGTTAGCGGCTTTGAGAAGGACGCAGGCAGCTCTGGCCGCACTAAGTACGTTGTAGAGATCAAGGACGCGGGTGTGGTGTCTTTTGGTGATAACTCCGAAGAACCGGCACGTGAAGTAAATGAAGTGACAGAAGCAGAAGAAGCTGTATTCGAGGAATTACCCGACGTGTCCCCCAAGCCTCAGGTTCGACAAGAACACACAGTTAAGTTCAAGGACGCACCCGTTAATGGGCTTAAGGACATGACCGAAGCACATGAGTGACTTAGAAGTATCACTACTGCCGTGGCAAAGGAGGGTATGGGAAGACCCTGCGCGTTTCAAGGTTATTGCTGCGGGACGTAGGACGGGCAAAAGCCGGTACGCCGCCCTGAGAGCGCTTGTGAAAGCCATGCAAAGCGAAAGAGGGCATATATTTTACATAGCCCCTACACAGTCACAGGCGCGTGACATCATGTGGGGCATGTTGCTGGAACTGGGTGAGTCTGTAATAAAACATGCCCACATAAACAACATGCAAGTTACTCTGACCAATGGGTCTAAGATATCCCTGAAGGGTGCCGACAGGCCAGAGACCATGAAAGGCGTGAGTCTTGCAATGGTTATACTTGACGAGTACGCAGAAATGAAGCCCCTCGTGTGGTCTGAGGTTATACGGCCTGCCCTAGCGGACTTAAAAGGTGAGGCGATATTCATAGGGACTCCGCTAGGTAGGAACCACTTTTGGGAGCTGTACCAGCACGCGGGCCAATCGTCTGAAGTAAACTGGTCTGCTTATCATTTTACTAGCTTTGATAATCCCTTGCTCGACCCTGATGAGATAAACGAAGCAAGGAAAACAATGGGTTCCTTTGCCTTTAAGCAGGAATTTGAGGCATCATTCGACGCCAAAGGTAGCGCCCTGTTTAAAGAGGAATGGATCCAGTTCTCGGAAGTGTCCCCAATTGAGGGGGACGTTGTTATGTCTATTGACCCCTGTGGATTCAAGGACACAGCACAGAGCAAAACAAGCACACGTCTTGATGAATGCTGTATAACCGTTGCCAAAATAAACGATGACGGATGGTATATACAGGACATGATAGTAGGTAGATGGACTTTAGGTGACACAGCAAGTGTTATATTTGATGCCATAATGGAGTACAGGCCCCTCAGGGTTGGCATTGAGAGAGGTATAGCACAGCAGGCACTAATGAGTCCCCTTACTGATGAAATGAACGCCCGCAATAGGTGGTTCAATGTCGAACTTTTGACTCACTCGAATCAGAAGAAGACAGACCGTATAGTATGGGCGCTCCAAGGGCGCTTAGAACACGGCAAAATAACGTTTAACAAAGGACCATGGAATGCTCAGCTACTAGACCAGCTAATGCAATTCCCCTCTAAGCTCACACATGACGACATGGTAGACTCACTCGCCTACGTTGACCAATTATCCAACAACGTATACGCGGGTAATCTTGTGGAGATAGATGAATGGGAGCCTTTGGATGCAGACGTTTGCGGATACTAACCACCTAAAATTGTTTCATGGGTCAGGAAAGGACACTATTTATGTACCAAGATGACGAATTCAACACAAGCGAATCCATGTTTTCTACCGCACAAAGCCTTGTGGGGTACGTAAAGGACAAAAAAGACGAATGGGAGAACCACATCGAGACCACCTACCGTGAACGGTGGGAAGAATATGACCGCATCTTCAGAGGCCGCTGGTCCTCTCAGGATAAGACTAAGGAAGATGAAAGGTCTCGTATGATTGCACCAGCCACCTCACAGGCCGTAGAGTCTATCGTATGTGACATCGAAGAAGCCACCTTCGGACAAAAGTACTTCGACATTATAGATGACCCAAGAGACCCGAACGGAGAAGATGTAGAGCTCCTTAAAAACCTACTCACAGAAGAAATGTACAGGAACAAGGTACGCTCTGCCGTGTCTGTGTGCCTTCTTCAGGCAGCAGTGACAGGCACTGGTGTCGCCGAAATAGTTACACAGGAAGTTCCACGCCGACGCATGGGTAAAAAGCCCATGATGGAAGGTGCTGTTATGGCACATGGAGTATACACAGAGAACGCCGTTAGTGTTCACCTACGCCCCGTGCTGACAAAGAATTTTTACCCCGACCCCACAGCCACCTCCATAGAGGAAGGCCACGGGTGTGTTATTGAAGAATTCGTAGGGGAGCACGCAGTAAAGGCCCTACAGGAGTCTGGTGTCTATCTTAACAACCCCGTTGGAAGTGGTGGCCACATTGACAGTAGAAAGAATCCTGACTCTGAGCTGCCTGTAACACAAGATGACCTGAGCCGCGTACTCATAACAAAGTACTTTGGGTTGGTGCCTAAGTCTTACCTAGATATGGCTAATATGTCCGACGAAGAATATGAGGACTACGCAGCAGAGTTACAGTCCGAACAAGTAGAAGAGGACATGTCTTTAGTTGAAGCCATCGTAATACTAGGTAACGAGGGGGTCTTATTAAAGGCTGAAAGTAATCCCTATATGATGCAGGACAGGCCGGTGGTTGCTTTCCCTTGGGATCCTGTGCCGGGACTGCTGCATGGTAGAGGAGTCGTGGAGAAAGCCTACAACTCACAAAAATCACTAGACGCAGAGCTCAGGGCAAGGCAAGACGCTCTAGCTCTAACGATTCACCCCATGATGGGTATGGACGCAACGCGAATACCGAGAGGCCACAAGCCCACGGTGAAGGCGGGGAAGACTATTCTGACCAATGGAAACCCACAAGATGTCTTGAAACCATTCACCTTTGGACAAGTGGACCAGATCACTTTTGCTCAAGCTGCTGAAATGCAAGGTATGGTACAGCAGTCTACAGGAGCTATCGATTCTGGGTTTGCGCAAGGCATGGGGTCCAATAACAAGACGGGGGCCACTTCGATGGCTCTCGGTTCTATCATTAAGAGACATAAGCGTACCCTCCTTAACTTCCAAGAAGGCTTCTGGCTACCCACGGTAGAAAAGATGGCTTGGCGGTACATGCAGTTCGACGCGGAGTCCTTCCCCATCAAAGACTTTAGGTTTACACCCACGTCCACTCTTGGCATCATGGCCAGAGAGTATGAGGTATCCCAGCTAATACAGCTACTTCAGACTACCTCTGACAAAAGCCCGCTGTACCCCGCAATTGTCCAGAGCATCGTTGACAAGATGAACATTGAGAATCGCGAAGAACTTAAGAACGTACTTGAGGAAGCCGCACAGGTAAGCCCAGAGGAACAAGAACGCGCCAGAGAGATGCACCAAATCGATAAACAGCATAAAATTGGAGTCACAAAGTACGCCCATGCGCAGGCGCTGGAATCCACAGAGCGGGCAGGTAAGTACAGAGCCGAAGCGGAAGCAGTGCCCAAAGAGCTGGAGATATCTAAGCTCGAAGCCGTCACAAGGAATCTACAACCCGGCGTACAGGATGACAATGCTTTCACAAAGCGTCTAGCTGTGTCTGAATTCGCGCTGAAAGAAAAGGAGCAGAACCGTAAGGACAGGGAACTGGAGGCAAACATCCGGCTTCGGAGGGAATTAGCCGCCACACAAGAGCCCACAGACTCGGTTACGGGGGCGTCTGACGAGTGAGCGACTATCTGTTAGACCTCCTGAGTCTAAAAAGGGCGCTTGAGGACAGGATAGACAAGGTCTCCAAGGCTGCTGGACCTCAGGGGCCAGACGGCGTCAGTATATCCGGCCTAGACATCGACGAAAAGACAGGGCACTTACATGTGTACCTCTCTGACGGATCAACGGTGGACGCAGGTATGGCCAGAGGCCCCCAAGGCCCCCAAGCCCCCAAGGGGGACAGAGGGGACAGAGGGGAAATGGGCGTCAAAGGCGCTAAAGGAGACAAGGGACCAAAGGGAGACACAGGTGAGCCGGGAACTTCCGGTGTTGGTATCGCTGATATCGAGGTTGACCCAGTAGATAATCACCTCAACGTAACACTAACGAACGGCGAAGTTATAGACGCTGGTGTCCTCCCGTCCTCTGAAGAAATAGTACAGATCATCAGCGGTATGGGCGGCAGTCGCAAAGGTGGTGGCGGTGGGGGTGACGGAGACGTAAGCGGCCCCGGTTCGTCAACCGACAACGCTGTAGCTCGATGGGACGGCACAGGGGGAGACACCCTCCAGGACTCTGGCGTAATCATTGACGACTCGGACAATCTAACGTTACCCGGAACAATCAACGGAAGAAGCAGCGAAGCACTATCGGGTAGCCACTGGTCACGCACAAAGACACAACGCAAGATAGTTATTTTGTCCTTTGGTGACTCTAATACAGACGGTGACGCCGCAGCCGCCATAGCACCCACTGTCCCTGTGTCCAACCAGACCGATGGCCGACTGAAGGTATGGCACCCTGACTATAACGGGGGTGTATACGCCCAATCAACCGCATCATGGAAGACGTTCGACGGTACATCCTACTCCGTATCACATACGGACATGCCAGAGTCTGCGAATACGGCCACTGTTGGACTAAAGCTTGGTCAGGTAGGCGGTGCGGACAGAGCAAACATAGGCTTTGAGGCGGCTAAGCGCGCGTGTCTATTGGAGCGTGACTGCGACGTTTACCTAATACCATACCACGCCTCGGGCACAGCTACGTATAACTGGCACAGCACAGGAGCACTTAGCGACGGTTACGCCCTGCTCAATGACGCCAACGCTGGAATAAATGCGGCACTCGCTGCCATACCGGACGGCTACTCTGAGGGAATTGACCTCATTGTGTACACATCCTCAAATGAAGGTCTGTGGAATGTAACCGGTCAGGGGTTTGTTGATGACGTAAACCAAGTCACAGCCGACACCCCAGCGGTTGACGCCCCGGTATGGTACTTGCCGGAACCCCTCCACGCAAACCAGCAGACAGGCGAGGGTACAGACCCTTGGTACCAGAGAGACGATAACGGCTTTGTCAAGCTAGCGGAGCAATCCCGTAAGCACATAATAGGTTCGTCCGCTCAGATGACATCCGCAGACGACTTGCATTACGAGGGCGACGACTTAACGGAGCACGGAAGAAGGGGTACAGACTTAGCCAGTCAGGGTCTTCCAACAGCCCCGTACAGGCGGTCATGGGACTACCAGAAGGTCTACGCCGATCACGACCAAGAGATGCAGCGGCTATCAATCAAAGGTGCCCGAAAGGTAGAGATAAAGCACCCAGAAGACACAATGACGGCAAACCCCGGCCTCTCGGGTTTGTATGTAGATTCCGATTACACATACGACTATGACGCAGACACATTCGGTAACGTCATAATCCCGTCCATGGTATATCTAGCGGGCACTCATACGCTCAACCGTAATCTTTCGTTCTTCGGGGCTGGCGCTTTGTTCCAAGCTAACGCCACTATAACGAATGAGTCTTCAACTGTTACGACACTGACACCCTTCTATACTCTAATAGACCAGATGTCATGGACGGCTGACACACAAACCCTGACATACGCCAGCACATCGTCACCCGGTCGCCACGTGTTCATACGCCCGAACTTCAACGGGGTGAACGGCGGAATAATGCAAGTCGAAGGGGCTGCGTTCCTGTCCTTTATCCCTACTTTTGGGGACAACTGTACCGTAGAGAATGCATGCAGTATCTACTCAAAGCCCCAAGTTAATGCGACAGGGGTTACGGCGGGAGATTACAGTCACTTTGTTTCGGACGTTGACACAGCCAACTGGGACAACTCAGTGGCTATAGATCTACGCTCTAGTGTGGCAAACTCAGCCAGTTATGCGGGTCGTACTTTCACTGACTATAACCACTGGGACATATACAGCGACAGCGACCTGCCTTCGTTTTGGTCTGGTGGTCAGAATTGGGCTGTAAATACAGTTGACACGTCATACGCGCCTTCTATCTATGGTATAGATGGGGTTGACTCCGAGCACGTAATTATCCACAAGAAGAACAGCCAAGTTTGGTACGTCCTGCCTACTCCATCACTTGAACTTGAGGGACGTGAAATTATATTCAAGAGGCGCGGGCAGGCTAATGCGTTACTTATCGCGACTGTTGACGGCACAGTTAACCCCACAGTCCTCACGGCAGCAAACGATGTTTGTATTGTCATCTGCGATGGTACTGAATGGTTATTTATACACAACGGAGCGCCATAAATGAGCCTTAATACAACACACACACTGGGAAAGACACACGCCACCCGTGTCCCATCAACAAAACAGAGCGATAAAGTCCGCGTCTCTGACCTGTACTTCTCATACGCCTACGATGCACTGTTGTTTGAATTGAGCTACTTTGACAGCGCAGACCCAGAAAACACACTAAGCCGGGAATGTTGGTTAGTTAGAGGCCAGCTTCTTGACGCGCTTCTAGCAAAGGCTAGCACAGTACCCTCAACTGTTGGTAGTACGTTTGAGACTGTTGCAGAGCTTGTTCTAAAACATCTGGCACCAGACGCGGACGGAACCAACAAAAGAAGGGACAGGGCTATACAGAAACGCGAACTTGTGCAGCTAGGAAACTCTGGGTATCTTAGCGCGATTATCCCGGCCTCTGGATGGAAGCCCTAGTAATGGTCTCAATAAGTAACCCGACTACAGTTGTGCGCAACCGTTTTGTTGACGTAACGGTAGTCTCTGTAACACCAGTAGAATACTTCTATATGTCCCGAGATGGGGGAAACAGAGCGTATGTGACCGTAGAGTTCACGACGGAAGAAGGCCGGAAGGTAGCGGAGAGGGAAACGTGGTTGTTCAAGGGCGAGTTTCTGTCCAATATGCTCACCCGAGCAACTGAATTGCCACCCGAGAGTAGCTTCTTGGGGGCGCAACAGTCCTTTCTCGATACGTGTCTGGAGGAAGTCGAGAACACGCCGGGTCTTAAAGATAAATTAAAGGAAGTGGGCGACCTGAAAGTGTATAAGGAGACATTTAAACTGGAGTTTAGTAAATGAATACTGACATTGATTTGTTAGCCATAGGCGAGTACGTAAGTCTCGTCTTGACAGTACCAACGGTTACCTTGGCTTTGCTAGTGTTAAAGCACTACGGCCCACGAGCTAAGGTTGCTTTACGGAAGGTAAGAGACCCAAAAGAGAAAATGAACGAGATAGACTATCTAGTGTTGGGTATTTTCTTTGGTTTCTGTGGTTCCATGCTCGATAACGTATATTGGGGCGTAAGCTGGACTGCGGCATTCCTTGGTCTTCCCTTCAAGGATACGTTATTTGCCTTTGGCACCATACCCAACATACCATTTAGGCAACTGGCGGGCACTGTAGCCGCTATACTGCACTTAATCCCTGTTATCCTTATCCCAAAGGAAAGCCTTTGGTATACGCGATCAATTATGGGAGCCACAGGAATAACAGCCATCATGTTGGGGGCTTTCTTATACTATGGTTGACTCCGTACAAATCTTGGAACTTGTCGCCGTGCCGGTTATTGGCGCTCTAACGGCAGCCGTGGGTATACTGTGGCGTAAGCTTGAGCAGAAAGACCGCAAAGAGGACACAAACACGCAGATGCTGCTGGACCTCAAGTATGAGGTGGGGTCTCTGAGTGGCAAACACGCGGGTATTGAAGAATTAGGCGACAGGGTACTTAGAGAAGTACGAGAGGTAGCGAACACAGGTTACAGCAGACGCAAAGAAGACAGCAAGCAACATCAGGAGTAGCAGCCATGACGAAAGTACTAACGATAGAAGTAGAGGGCGCGAAAGAAGCCATACTTAAGTCGTTCACACGAGCCCGTAAGTACGTAAGGAGCCTAAAAGATGCGACAAATTGGGGTGTACTCATAATCCTAGTGGACGAGTACGATAGGCCAGTTGTACTGGATGAAGCCAATTTAACATCAAACGGGAAGATTGCAGCATGTCAAGCAATAGCTATGCAGGAGACCATGAGTCTGATTGTGCATTTAGACGAGGAGGACGTAAGCCGATGACTAAACGTAAGGCTTTGACGCTGGGCGAGAAGCAGCGAAAGTTCACCCTAATGGTATCCAAGCTTATAACCTATGCTTATGAACAGGGCTATGAGTTATCCTTCGGCGACGCTTACAGGTCTCCTGAGGTGTTTGGTAGAGTGGGTGTTCGTAAGGGCTACGGACGTGCAATGAGCCTGCACAAAGAACGCTTAGCGGTGGACTTCAACCTGTTCAAGAATGGACGCTACCTAGAGACCACAGAGGACCACGAGCCCCTGGGTATTTACTGGGAGTCTATCGGCGGATCATGGGGCGGTAGGTTCAACGATGGTAACCACTATTCGCTAGAACACCAAGGCAGACGCTAGGAGGTATAACCCGTGGCTATAGGTAAATTAATCACAAGCGCTGTGTCTGGCGCTGTTGCACCCATAGTAGGCATATTTACTAAGAAGGTGGAACGCAAGGCAGCAAAGGACGCAATTAACGGGCGCGTGGCTATTGCAAAGCTTGATAATGAGGCTCAGGTGGCTATACAGACCGCCGACTGGGAGGTCATTTCTAAGGCTGGAGAGGGCGACACATGGAAGGACGAATATGTGACACTGAGCGTCTTTTCGGTCTTCAACGCAGTGATATTGGGCAGCGTAGCGGCTGCCTTTGGGTTCCCCGGAGGTGACAGACTTGTCTCGGGGGTACTTACGGGGGTTCAGACCCTCGACGGTCTTGACGGAAACGTCGGGACTCTCATGATGGTCGTGGCTTACGCCGCGCTGTCCATAAAGGGTGTGAAAACACTACTAAAGTAAAGGCTTAGGCCCAGAAACTAAAATGAGGTGATATATGTTAGGTAGAGGTGATTGGAGAAAGCTAGAGGACTCAATTAATACCGTGCTAGTCCCCCTAGGGGAACGCGTGGCTGCGCTGGAAGCTGAAGTGGAGGCACTGAGCAGCAAATTAGCCGCCAGAGGATCCACCAAAAGCGAGCAAACAAAGAAACAAAAAGAGCCGGTAACCACGGCAACCAGTTCCTAAGCTGCTACCTTAGGACTTTTCCGGGGTGCCTCCATGCGGCCCCGGTCTTTTTTACGGTTTATCTTGACATTCATCCCATATAATGTTATAATACAGCTGTTATAACAAGGAGGCATCTTGTTTAAAAGAATTCTGAACTGGCGTAATAGAAAGACTGAACCAGAGGGCATAACGCCAGTGCTCACCCCCACCCACATATCAGTACTCCCCGGAACAGACGTTCCATGGGTTCGTGAATTACACGGCCCCGGTGGGTCTGACGTACTGAATCACTATAACCGCAAACGCCAATCCAGCAATGGCCGTTATTACTCGTACCAGATTAACCCTGATACCCGACTGCTCTACCCTGAGTACTCACGGCATGGATGGGACGACGACACCAAAGAATAACCAATAAAACACCTATGTAGCGCAACTTACATACAGAGGTGATTTTTTTATGCCAATGGAGCTGTACAGCATACAGGACAAAACAACCGTAACGATAGCAGCAAGACATATAGTAGGTTTCGGATACCTAGAGGATTACCCAGACATAACTGTAGTTCAAATGGTACACAGGAACAGACCCTATACGGTACTAATGTCGTACGCTGATTTTGATGAAGAATACAGAAAGCAATTAAAGAAAGAGATAAAGGGCAAATAAGACCCTAAAGAACCACGGCGCAAAGCAATAAAGTGAGAGATACAGGTGTCCGGTAGCACACAACCCATAGCGAGGTACAGGGTATGTGTCCGGTAATCACTGTATCCCGCGCCCCATAAGGACTAATAGCAGCTAATATAGGAAACTACAACTATGGAACTATCTCCTAAGTTAGATTATTTGGACCTCACCGCCATAACGGACGATGAATACAGGGAGGCGGTAACAGAACTCACAGCCTCCTATGGTTGGCGTTTGTTCGAGTCCAACATGAACGAGATGGCGAAACAGATTGACAACCTACAGGACGTAAGGGGAACTGACGACCTTAACTACAGGCAAGGCCAATTGTCAGTAATCGCCCTAGTCCTTAACACTAGAATGTTAGCCGAATTTGACGATCAAGAGCAGGAATACACCAAAGCAGCCGGGGGTCTACACTAAGATGCCCAGACAACTGAACGATTACCGTTGTACTTCCTGCGGAACAACAGCAGAATTCTTTGTGGATAACACCGCGCAGCATGTGACATGCCAAGTGTGCGAGCAGCGTGCCACAAAAGTTCAAAGGCCAGTACGGTCTACCCTGAACCCCCACGACCCTGCGTTTCCAAGCGCATTTGCTAAGTGGGAAACGGACAGGCACCGTAGAATAGCCCACGAACGCAAAGACTCAGCCTACGACCCTTCGTACGGCTGATTTCATAACCGACAACTCCCGTAGTGGACCCGGAGACAACAATGGCAAACCAAGGCGAAGCACCTAACGTAGCACCTACTATTGATGACATCCAAGACCAACGTCAAGAGCCCCAAGTCCCACCCGCGCAAGACACGGCGGACGACAAGGCTCCAACCCAAGAGGAAATGATTGCAGCACTTGAGGGTCACGTTGCGGAACAGGAAAAGGAAGCAAATAGCGCTCCTGAGCCTGACGAGCAAGAGATTCCCGAGAAGTACCGGGGCAAGTCCATGCAAGAAGTCATCAAGATGCACCAAGAGGCCGAGAAGGCCATGGGGCGTCAAGGCGGTGAATTAGGGGAATTACGGTCTGTTGTGGACGAATACCTGCAAGGTAACCAAACAGCCCCGAAACCCAACGTAAATGCAACGTCACAGACACCCGAAGCGGCAGAGAGCCCAGATTTCGACTGGGATAACCCACGCGAAGCTGTCCAAAAAATAGTCCAAAACGATCCAGAGCGTGAAGCACTAAGGCAAGCCGCTGCTGACATGAGGCGCACACAAGCAACTCAGACCATCGCAGCGAAACACCCAGACGCAGGTGAAATTGTAAACTCAAGGGAATTTGCTAAATTTGTCCTTGAGAGCCCTATGCGTAAGGAAATGTTTGCCCGTGCTGAAACTAGCGCAGACGTTGCGGCAGCAGATGAACTGTTGACTCAGTTTAAAGTACACACCCAGAGAGCTACACAAGCTGTGGAGGCGGATAAAGCGGAACGTAAGGCCGCTATCACCAAAGCAAACACAGGTAACTCACCGGGTTCTGCTGCAAAGCAAGGTAAGCGCAGGTATCGTAGGTCTGCACTTGTTGAACTAAAGCGCGACAACCCGCGAGCGTATGAAGCCAACCTAGAGGAAATCACGGCGGCATACAGGGAAAAGCGCGTCTACTAATGGAGTAAAAAATCATGGCTACTTGGGATTCTATTAGCCCGCAACAAACAGTCACACGTCAGGCAAACTTTATTCCTGAGATGTGGTCTGATGAAATCATTGCCACCTATGAGGCAAATCTTGTATTAGCTAGCAAGGTACGTAAAGTATCTATGAAGGGCAAGCTCGGCGATACCGTACATGTACCTAAGCCCGCACGCGGCTCTACAAACGCCAAAGTTGCAGAAACTGCTGTCACTCTTAACGACGACACGGCAGGCAAGCTGGACATTGTTGTCGATCAACATTTTGAGTACTCGCAAATGCTGGAAGACATGGCGGACATCCAGTCGCTCGATTCTGCACGTGCTTTCTATACCGAAGACGCTGGATACGCTCTTGCAAAACAAGTCGATACTGACCTGTTTGCTCTGGGTACTGGTCTTGGTGATGGCGCAGGCGGTGCGGCTGGCACTCCCGCTAACTGGGAACACACCCATTGCATCCGCGCGGTAGACGCTGCGTCCGCTAACTCTTGGGAGCTTTTCGCAGAGGATACGACCATCTCTACGGATACTTTCACAGACGGTGCTTTCCGCCAAGCTATGCAAATGATGGATGACTTGGACGTACCTGCTTCACAGCGCTGTCTTGTCCTCTGCCCTAGCGCAGTAAACAAGATTCGCGGCATCGACCGGTACAACAGCATTGACTTTGTCAACAACAAAGGTGTGGCTAACGGCCAAATCAGCAACATCTACGGTGTTTCTGTTTACGTTAGCACTAACGTTTCCACTGTTGAGACTGCCGGACAGAACGCAGGTTCTTCTGATGTTTCACGTGGTAATATCTTGATGCACAAAGATGCATACGTACTTGCCGAGCAGTTGGGTGTACGCTCTCAGTTCCAATACAAGCTTGAGCACATCGCCGAGCTGTTTGTGGCTGATCGCATCTACGGTAAGAAAGTATACCGTCCAGAGAACGCTGTTGTAATTGTAACCGCTGAATAATAGTGGTTATAAACAATAGTTAAAGCCCTTGGACCACCACAGCGCCTAATAAGTGCTTGGTGGTCCTTTTGCTTTCTCGGTTTAACACAAGCACATGGAATTCTACTATGGCCCTAATCACACGAAACAAAGCCACCACAGCCCCCTCAAGCCTAGTTGAAGGTGAGTTGGGTGTTAGGACAGCGAATACTCTCGCACTGTTCGTTGGTGACTCGTCTTCAGTTCAGACACTTCTGGGCGCTCCTGTGGCAGTGGGCGGCGGAACCAACGAAACACTTAGGTACGGCGGTACTGAATGGGTATCCGCATCCAACCTTTTAATCACCACAACGGGCGGTCGTGTCCCATCCGGTGGTGTGTTTGAGGTCTACGACGGCGCTTCCCTTCGCTTCGGAGACGACAACGACCTACAAATTGAGTCTACAGGGTCCAACATTTTGGGCACTATTGACGACACGTTTACCTTTAAGATATCGGATGGAACGGGAGACCGTTTGAGGCTTGACACAAGCGGAGACATCCATTTCTACGGAAACCAAATACATAACGCGGGTACTGCCTTTAACGTAGGGTTTGACCGCTTCAACCGCCTTACACAGGCCGCTTATGACGCCTTAGTCGCTGGTGCGGGCACCGATCCTGATACAGTATACATACTCACGGCTGCGTAAATATATATGACTATATATCATGTCTCAACTATTGGCAGCAATGGCTCCGATGGCCTAAGCGAGGGCAACGCATGGGCCAGTGTAGAGTACGGCCTTGCGCAAGTAAGCGCGGGCGACACCATCTACATGCACGCGGGCACATACAATAACGCTAGCTTTGTGGCCGGTGATCTTGGCCCACACCCGGACGACGGAAGCCTCACCACAGGTACTCTGGCAAACCCTATCGTTATACAGGCCGCGCCGGGGGATGAGGGTCTAGTTATTATTACGACCACTGGCGGTGCACGCTGGCGTAATATGGACTACCTGACCTTCGACAACCTTATATTTCAGAAGGCAGAGTACTTCCGTCTAGGAGAGAACCTAGACAGCTCTGTGGACTGTACGGGGTTCAAGTTCACGAACTGCATATGGCGTGGCTTTAGAAACGCGGACTGCCTTAACGTGCGCGGGGGTGTGCTGCTTGAGCTCGACGGCTTCACCGCGCACAACTGCCGCACAAACATACAAGGGGCCAGTGGTAAAGGCAACTTTATCATAGCGGGAACAAGGGCCAAGTCTATAACCGTAAAGAATGGCACTATAACGGAAATAGGCAACGACGGCATACAAGTAAGCAACCTGCTAGAGGACTTCGGTACATGGCTGGTAGAGGACTGTAGTTTTAGTATCACACGGCCTTATCAGTCACTAGATTCCGATGGAAACGAGGAAGACCCAAACGACCCCGGTGGTTTCCTGAACTCGGGTGAAAATGCTATAGATTTTAAATCTATGGGCGCAGTTACCCCCGGAACCGCCACGTTGCGGCGTGTGTCTGCCTACGGTTACAGGCCCGGAGATGATCCACAGGACGTAAGCGGTTCTCTGGGTCCAGCCATAACGCTGTCCACACAAACTTCTGGCGGTACGCTAAATGTTGATTCCTGTACCATGGGAAACAACACTATAAACCTAAAGATAGCGGGGCTTTCCACCACCACGGCCATTGTAAACTGCCGTTTCGACTACGTATCCGACTTTGATAGACAATTTAAGGCCACGGGTTCCACACCGCCAGCGGTAGACAAGGGTGCTGACCCTGTGTTCCTTGAGGTATCTAACCCCGGTTCTACTTCGATCAAGAACTGCACCTTTTGGTCTAAGGACGACGGCTACACGCCCACCAAGGCATTTCTAAACTTTACTAGTACGGCCAACATAACCGCCTTTGAAGGCAATTTGTTCTACGCAGACAACGCGAACAGTGAGACAACTAATTTCCTGATTGACGGTGCCGCCACCATTGTTGTATCGGGGCCTAACCTGTACTCGGGAATAACACCACACGCGGATATTGTACACGTCAACGACGTTACAACGGCACCCTCCTTAGATACTTCAACGTGGATGCCCGCAACACCAGACCCCACGGGATACGATACGGGAGTGTCTGAAGACTTCTACGGCGTGACCCGAGTTGCCCCGGTTACATATGGTGCCGTACAAGCACCACCCGTGCCTACGCCAAGCCCCGGAACCAACATCGTAACCAAGGTATGGGAACAGGAAATAGCCGCGTCTGCCACTGTTGACGTAGCTATTGATCTTACGGACGCTGGTACTTTTAACGGGAATGAGCCAGATTTCTTTATCTACTGGGTCCACTCAGGCGACGGAACGCCAAATACAGCATCTTCGCAGGGGATATCTACGTCCATGGGCGCAGGGATCAGCGGTGGAACGGCACCCTATGGTACTACCTTTGCAACACGGTCGCACACCACGCCTTCCAAATGTAACGGTGGTATACCCATTATCATAGGTGGTACACCCCCCTCTGGCGTGTCATATCAGATCTTTGACAACACGGCTTTAACTCTGCGCCACACGGGTAACATCTCTACCATAACGGATGGTATCCGCATAGTCCCAAAAGTTGCGGGAACTATGGACATTAACGTCGTCATCATGGCTGTTTATGGCGGTGATGCAATCAGACAGGTGTCTGCGCTCACAACAGTAACCCCGGTAAGTTCCTCCGGGACATTCAACCCCACACTGAGCGCCACAGACATCAAGCCCAACTTTATTGCCGCCTTCACGACGGGAATGCCTGGAGTTTACACAGACACGACCACCGTTGCTGGCTTAGGGACTATAAGTCCGTCCATGGGGTTCTGGAGTGAATATGACGGTGCCGCGTGTATCGGCATGAAGACAAGCCACTCCGCTAATCCAACTAGGATACAGGCATCAGTTAGCAATGACAGACTACTTAACTGTCAAGAGCTACAGACCGAACCTGCGGACGGTACGTGGATAAGCGTCGATAGTGTTGGTCCGGGCGAAGTTACGTTAAACGCAGGCGCACTCAGCCAACCCATATACATACTAGGCATTGCTGTTGAATTCCTGAACCCGGAGAATGTGTCTCTTGTAAAGGATGTCATGCCCAAGGATTCCACAAGCTTTACCTCAAGTGCCGCACGACATGACCCCGTAGGATCCATAACACTTTCAGCGGATACAGGGGGCAAGGCTTCAAACGTTTACAGTGGGAATAACAGCGGCGGTTCCTTGAGTATGAACCTGTTTGACGGCACCACAGCGAAGACTGTGGCCAATCGCGACTACGACGGGAGAAGCAATACAACACTTGCGTATACACCCCGATTTGACGCTTGGGCCATTGTTGACAGAAAGGGAGTAGGACAAGTAGGTACAATCTATGGAACTCCCACATACAATGGAAACAAGGAACTAACAGTAGCTTCTTTCACAGGGACACCCCCGACAAACCAGACTTTAATATTGACACTTCTGTTTAGCGCGGCTGGTTCAAAATGGCGCTTGGGAGATGATGAAATTGTGGATTGGCGTAAGGGTGATGACCGCGTCTGGTTGGAGTATTAATGTCTAAACTCGACTTTTCAAACTCAGGCCGCACAGGAATAACCGCTGTGCAGGACATGAAAGATCCCACGGGTAGGCGTTTTGTCCTTCCGGGGACTGACATCGAATGGGTTCGCGAGCTCCACGGGGACGGTGGGAGCGAAGTTGCCGCACACTACAACAGAAGGCGTGTGGGTGACACGGGTGGACGTTACACGCAGGCAGACGTGGGTCGTATCGACAATGAACTTGCGTGGCGTGAGGCGTTTAGGAATAACCCCGGTGCGCTCATGGCTACAACCAATCAGCCCCAAGTCCCCCAAAGTAACGCACCACAAGCAGCGAAAGCAGACCCAAGGGCTGTAGTCGGAGCTATGCAGGCTGACCCGCAGGGCTTCTGGGAGTCTGTCCTTAATACAAACCCCGGAGCTGTTGCGTCCCTCGCAACACCTGAGCAAGCCCTGGACGCATGGAAGCAGCACCAAGCCGCATGGAATAGAGGTGAAAGGAACAGAGGCGGCGTAGAGGATATGTTTGCAACGCCTGAGTTTGCTAATCTGCTGACTGAGAGAGTACAGCCGGGTAATGAGGGCTTAGGGGTAGAGGATTGGTTCTGGGGTATACACTCTCTTTTCCATAAGAACCCGGAGGGGTTCCAGCAGTGGTCCCAAGCTAACCCCGAGATGGCCCTACGATTCCACGCCCAAGCGGGCACAGGGAGGTACGGTGACGTTTCCGGTGGTAAAGGCTGGGGAGACTTTGATTGGAACAAGGACAAGCACAGGGACTACGCCAACGCACTCGCCTATCAGAAGTCTCAAGAACTGGGATATGGTGTTGACGGAAAGAAGGACGGCAGGGTGGTTGTAGGCGACTACAAGACTACTGATGATGTTTCTTCAGAAGGCGGGTGGGGTGACTTTTGGAACTTAGGGACTGAACAGAAGCTTACTGATGGGTTGTGGAACTTTATCGAGGAGAACCCCGTAGAGACAGCCCTGTCCGTCGCCAGTCTTATCGCAGCCCCTTACGCAGCCTCCGCGCTTGGATCCGTTGCAGGCGGGGCGATGACGGGTGCTGTGTCGGGTGGGGCACTGGGTAACGCTACCGGCTCCGGTGCTCTCAAAGGTGCACTAACTGGAGGTCTCGTTGGAGGTGCCGGTGGTGCTCTGTCTGATCTATCAAACGCAGCCCTGAGCTACGCTGATCCCGCAGGTGCAGCAAGGCTAGCCAGTGAAATGGGAGCCCCTGTGGCCGCAGCCGACGCAGCCCGTAGCGGTATTATGTCCTCACTACTCAACTTGCCCGGTTCAGTTCAGGACTACAACGAGCAAGGAATGGACGCCTACGAAGCCCAAATTGATGCCAATGGACAGACGCAGCGTCACAATGAGCTTGTTGCAGAACACGGCAGCAGGCCCACAAATGAGGACCAGTCTACATGGGATAGGCCATATATCGGACAAACCCCCGTGGCTGACATACCGGGCCGCGAGTGGGTCTATGGCCCCTCTGATACTTCGCCGGACGACCACTGGCACACACGCCCCCGAGCACAAAACTCTGAGTCAGGCGGAGGCGGTACTGGCGGTGGCGGTGGCGGTGGAAGCCAGAGCAGAAGCGGTACACGTGGGAGTGACGGTGGAGGCGCTGGTGGGCGCGATGGATACGGCG
>SPKZ01018485.1_pt1 | contig 19191 bp, 16 predicted proteins | sample 2456571 | NCBI WGS metagenome assembly SPKZ01 (sample SAMN11192286, study PRJNA482655) | marine metagenome | biome: ENVO:00000447; feature: ENVO:00000244|ENVO:00000211|ENVO:00000569|ENVO:00002023; material: ENVO:00002151; isolation source: ocean water from marine abyssalpelagic zone ... | reverse complement strand
TGACTACACAGATACATTCAATAAGATTCAGCAAGAACTGGTTGACAAACCTGCTGATATCAATATCTACTTGCAAGGATTAGAAAACCTAGCCCCTCAAATTCCGGGTATACAAACAATGATAGATTCACTAGGTGGAATGAACTATCAATTGTCAGCTGAGCCTAAGCTACTTGCTAAACAACAGCTAGTTAGAACTCAGTTTGTAAACCAGTTCAACAAATCTAAATATGACTTCAAGCTTTTCATCATTGAGGATGGAAAGATGAAGGTAGTTGACTCTAACTCTGAGAGAGCTATTGACATCGTAATGAAAGATTGGGAAGCTAGATTCCTTACTTCCATAGCTGATGGAAATAACTCCTACGAGAATTTCATGGCTATTAAAGATGCTAAGAGTATCTCGGTATCCGAGCAACTACAAGCATTAGGAATACCTCCAATGGAAGGAGTATCCCAAGAAGACCTGGATGCCATCTTTGAATATGGTGGTAACAACGAGGCAGAATTTAATGATTTGTACAGAGCTAAGTTTGGTAAAGGAGCTAATGGAAGACTTCGTAAGATTGCTAAGCAGTTCCTAGAGACTACAGGTGATGTGAATGACTTCCAGCTGTTTAATGCTGAAGGTAAACTGGTATACGGTATCTCCCTGAACACATACCTTTCATCATTCATTAAAGACTTAAACTACTACAGAGGGAACCCTGATAAGATTAGAGAACTTTATCCAGAGATTGAGGAAGGATTCTCTACTAACTCACGTTGGTTAAATGATATCTATCAAGGTGCTGGTATCAAAATTGGTAACTATGATGGTTTCAAGAATGGTTCCAACTCATTGTCTTCTGGTAAGCTTAGTGAGAAAGATGTACTTGTACAGAGACTTGCTGGACTACTTATGGAAGGTAAGTATCCTTTCATCAGGTCTGCTGATAGAATCAAAGAAAACTATTTCGAGGTAGTTAATGGTTCTGGACTGCTGATAGATCCTGCAGATCCTAGAGGAGAAATGTTTAATTATCTGTTTGACCACCTAGAAGCTGAGACATTAGCTATGATGGAAGACAGAGATGTTGCTTTCTTCAAAAAGAATAACAAGAACTTTAGAGCCTTCTACGTTAAAGGTAAATCTCTTCTGGAGAAGTATGATAACTTCGAAGATTTCCAGAATGACCTGATGGACAATGGTAAGGATAGTGAAATCATTGGTGACTTCCTTGATGCTATGATTGAGGAGATTGTACAAGAGGAGCTAACCTTTATGCGTGACTATGAAGTTAATGAGCACATGTTTGACTCACCCTTGTATGATGTCTTCCAAGAGTTTGGTGGATTTGAATCAGCTGTTGAGGTCTTTGCTCTTAACATGTTTGTAGGAAATATTGAGCAATTCAAACTTTTCGTCGGAGACCCAGCATACTACAAGAGTGCATCAGATATCTTTAAGAGAACCTCGATGTTTAACTCTACTAAGGAGAGTGCACGTACTGATGCTGAGATGAATACCTACATTCAGAAGCTTTTCCCAGAAAGAGGAAACAACTCTGAAATCAGAACTATCACCATTGAAGACGTTGAGATTGACCCTGCTCAATTTAGCAAGGAATTCGATGCTCTACTTAAAGAGGTATTTGGTGATGACGTAGATAAGTACTACGAATCCTATGAAGGGATGAATGAAGGTGATGCTCAGGCGTATATGACATACGATGAGTATAAAGTTGCCAACATTCGTATGGGTACTTGGATGCCACAAGATGAGAAGCTTTATCAACGTATCAAGGCAGGTGATCTGTCTGTTACAGGTGATATCATGCGTCGTGCTACTGTAAAGAAGTACCAGTACACTGGTAGAATGAAGATGGGTGCTGCTAATATCCCAGCAGGTAGAAAATTCTCAGTCATTCCTTTAATCCCAGGTATACTTCCTGTTGGATCTAGCCTTGAAGCCATGGCTACTCAGATGGAAGAAAATAACATTGGTATGGCATTCTTTACCTCAGCTGCTAAGTTTGGTTACACAACAGATGAGAATGGAGATGCACACAAGATGTATGATGGTGCCCAATTCACTCTTAGTCCTGAGAGAGTAGAAATACTTGATTACAAGTACATGGGTGACCAGCTGAAAATTCACAACAACCCTAAAGAAAAGATTACAGCATCTACTCAGAAACGTAAGATTGCAATGGCTGACTTTTTCGCAGGAGGTAAGCTAATTGAATCTGCTCAAGAAATTGCTGACGACATTAAAAAATACAATGAGCTCCAAGATGAAATTGTATCACGAGAGTTCAAGAAATTACTAGGTGTAGACTTAGGACAGGTAGTTGATGTATCACAAGACATTGATGATCTCGTGAAGAGACTACAAGACCAAGGACTTAAACAAGGTTATTCAACTAACGAACTGTTAGGTCTTAACAAACTAAAGAGATATCCACTAGTTGACATTCTACCTAACAGACAAAAGGTAGAGTCGCTGGTTACTGCTCTTCTGGCTAAGAATGTTATTACTAACAAAAGACCAGGAACTTCTGCAGCACAGGTATCTGACGTAGGTTTTGAAATTAAGGTTGACAGTAAGCTAGAAAGTGAAACTAATCGTCACAACCTTAAATTCTATAGAAGGTCTGTAACTGGTGGACTACTTCCAATGGAGATTGCTTTACCTCTACCTGATAACTTAGTTAAATATGTAGCTGGTAAATATGGTAATGGTAAGCTTACAGTTGAAGCTTTAAATGCATTCAACGCTGACATTGCTGAAGATAATAAAGCATTCGAAGCAGATCCTGATAACCATAAGAGTTTACTAACCCAGCTGACAACTTACATTGGGTTCCGTATTCCAAATCAGGCTAGCTCTTCTTCAGATGTGGCAAAGGTTAAATACTTTTCACACCCATTACTTGGCGGTATTGTAGGAGTACCAAAGCCTATTGTAGCTAAGACTGGTTCTGACTTCGACATTGATAAGCTTAACCTATATGGACCTAACATCAAACTGATGTATGAGGGACAAGGTAAGATAGGAAACAATATCCTAGTTGAGAACCGAGTTGACAAAGACAGTCTTATCTATTACCTAGAACAGAATGAGATAGAGTCAGATGAAAACTTTGATGACATGTCTATGTCAGCATTGAATTCTCTATTCATCAGTGAAGTAATGGCAAAAGAAGTCAAGCCAGAGGATGATAGTTGGATTACTTCAATCAAGAATCTATTCCAAAGTAGAGTTCAAGATGCTAATCTACCTGTTGATGTACAGTACATTAACCCTAAGGGTAAATCTACAAAAGCTCTTCAGAACAGACTACTTGAGGTAGAAGCTAGAATTACACTATCCAAAGCTAACGAGAAAAACCTACTTAGACCTCTTGCTGATAATAACATTCGTAAGATTGTAAAGCACATCAGATCTCTAACTGATAAGAACTCTAACGTAGATAAGATTGGAGATGTCTTCAAGAATAAAAAAAATGTAGAAAAGTTTATTGCATTCCTATCTGGTAAAGCTGGTGTGGGACAGACAGCTGTACATATCACCAACCATGTACTTGCACAGAAATCAGGTCTGAGAATGCTACGTCAGAATGACTACTTCGAAAGAAAGAATCAAGACGATGCTCAATGGCTTGATATAGGACTGGTTGAGAATGAAGATGGTGTGTATGTATCTGAGCTACTCTCTGAGCTACTTACAGCTTATGTGGATATTGCTAAAGATCCATATATTCTGGATATTAACGCTGTACAGGCTACTGCCAACACAGTGTTTATGTTGATTAGACAAGGACTTGGACTGGAGACAGTATTCAACTTTGTCAACCAACCTATCATTAAAAAATACATCAAAGCTAAGTCAGAGAATGACTCCCTGTCAAGAGTGCAAGATAAACTAAGTTCAGCTAAGTTAATCAACAAGGTATTAGCTGACAATGGTATCACAGCTGACTCTAAGAACTTCATCTCTACTACGATGAAGAAGCTTGATAGAGGTGAAGCTATTGACCCACCTGCAGATAACCACTACGACACTGTGATGACCAAGAAGATGCTGGCTGATCAGATTAAGAATGGTGGTGCCAATAAGAAACTTGCTGCTCAAACTCTGGATTTATTCCTGGAGTATCAAAGACAATCAAGCAAGGTTCAGGAAATGATTAGAGCTACATCACCTGATACTCAAGGATTTAAGAATGTTTCTGTACTTGATATGCAAGTAAGACTTCGTGAGAAAGTTGAGGAGTCAGGTATGTTTGACAACATTGACAAGATGTATAATGAATCATTCATTGGTTCATACTGGAAAGCTAAGAATGGATACTTCCAATCAGTTAGAAATTTATTCATCTCTCAGCGTCCACACTACAAACCTCAATTGGATAAGTTCAAAGAGGATGCTACATCTCAAATCTTCGATGGTAAGAAGAAAGAAAAGATTCTTATCGACATTGATAATGACTTCATTTCATACCTTCTGGCTCGTAAGGGTATTACTAAAGGTAAGGAGCAGTATGATAGTTTATTCAGAGGATCTAACTCAATTCCACATGCAATCCAGAGAATCAAGGATGGTGGATTTGATAACTATTTCCTTAACCACTTGACACCTATCTTCGATAAGAAAAATAACCTGCACAACCTGAAGCTTAGTACACGTAAGTTTACAGAAATGGAAACTGAGAAGATGATTAGTTCATTTGCTCAGCTTGCTGACCCTGCAGTAGATGCATATCTATCTGAGAAGTTTGGAGTTAAAGGACTATTCCCAGCACTACTTATGTTTCAACTACATCAGTCTGGAATCTCTAACTCTGCATACAGCTATCATAATTTCATTCCAATTGATATGTATGTAGATATCATTGGACCAGCTATTAAATCATCAGCTGACTCAGGTATTACTATCAATGAATTCGTAGAAACTCAACCTGCACACATGTCAGGTTATTCTCAATTCATTCTTAACAATCCAGGGTACTTCGCAGGTAGATCTAAGAATCTAAACATTAGAATTCGTTGGAATAAGGTTAAAAATAAGTATGTTATTACCTATGCTAACAAGCAAGCCTATCAACTAGGTCAAGGAGTAAAAGGAAAGCTTTATGGATCTGTTCCTGAGTTTACCTATGCACCTGATAATACAGCACCTGAAACACAAGCTCAGGAAGCTAAATTCAGAGAAGCTCTGAGTCTTTCTAAAAAAGAGGTAGACAACATTAACCCAGAGCTAGAAAAGACTCTTACAGACCTTTTAAATGATTTAGGTGTTGACGTTAAATATGTAAACAGAATTACTGATGCTAATGGACAACCTTTATCAGCTTATGGTAAAGCCAAGGTTTTCCAAGGTATTGTTGAGGTAGCTAATGATAAGAGAGATGTTACTACTCTACCTGAGGAAGCAGCTCACATGATTACTTCTCTGTTAGGAGCTGATCATCCTATCATGAAACAAATGATGAGTTCTGTTACTTACTTCCCTCAATATGATGAGGTAAAACAAGCATACGCTGGTAAGCCAGGATATGAAACTGAAGAAGACTTTAGATTTGAAGCTGTTGGTAAAGTACTTGCTGACGTTATTGTGTCACAATCAACTCAAATTCCAACTGGTTCTGGACAAAGAGCTGTAGAGAACTGGTGGGAGAGAGTTAAGAGAGTTCTTAGAAGACTCTTTAATGGTAAAGACTTAGCTAAACTTAACAAAGAAATTGAAGTCTTTGAAAACTTTGCTAATGCTATCATCAATAACAAGATCCAGAACATGAATGAGATGAGATCTGAAGTAGGTAGTCGTAAGGCTATCACAGATCTTGTTAGAAGATACAACATGAAGGAGAATGGTTTCTTCCCTGATAACATTAATCCTGATTTATTCATGCAGGATTTACGTAGAGAAGGACTATCTGATGTATATGGTATCAAGCAATCTCGTAATGGTGGTTACTATCTGACACGTAGTAACAAGAAATGGAATCCATTCAAGAGCTTTATGCAATTAGCTCCTGTAACTCAAGAAAGCCTAGCTAAACAATTCATTGAGAATGATAGAAAGCTGAGCCCAGAGAAATACAAGTCTCAAGATGACTATGGATTACCAGTTGAACAATATGTATATGATGGTAAGGTAGTTGAACACAGACCTTCATCTAAGCAAGATAAACTCTTCAGACAAAATAAGACTAAGGAAGAAGTTATTGAAATAGCTACTTCTAAAAAGTCTGAAATGGCAAGAGAAGTTGGAACTGAAGGACACAATGTAGCTGAAGCTTACTTATTAGCAGAAGCCGCATCTGATAAATTCAGCAATCTAGGACTTGGTGCTAATCAAGTTGCACCTACACAAACTCCTAAGTTACAAAGACTTAGCGTGCAACAAAACAATGTTATTGCTAACTCAGTTAAGGAACTTGCCGCAAGTATTTCTGAACTGCAGACAAAAATTGACCCAAATGGGAAAGCTCAAATCTACACTGAGAGATTTGTAATTGACCCTAGCAGAGACATTGCAGGTTCCATGGACGTATTTGTAGTATACTCAGATGGTTCTGTAGGTATCTACGACTACAAGTTCATTAACTTTTTCAAAGATGGTAAGAAGTCTGTTGATCCTAAGACAAGCATTTCTGTTATTAAAGAGAAGTCTTACTCACTTCAGATCTCTGAATACAAAAAGATTCTGAAAAAGGAATATGGTGTTGAGCACATTAGAGAGTCACGTATTATGCCTTTCAATGTTCAGTACAAATACAATAGACAAACTGGGAACCCAATAGGGCTCAAGTCCATTGAAGGATTTAGCAAGGACAGTAAGAAAAACTATCTAATTCCACTTCCAGTGGCTAAGGAGATGACTAGCAACAAGAAGCTTGATAAAGTACTTTCTACACTTTTCAACAAAGAAGAGAAGTTAGCTCGTAAAATCCAAGAGACTTGGAAGACTAAGGATGAAAACCTTAGAGAGAAACTGATAGTAGATAGAGCTGCTGTTAAGGAATCTATTCAGAAGCTTCAGGTTCTTGGATCTGTTGAACCTCTGGTTAACACAATGAATATTATCTTGACTCACTCTAAGCAGTTGTCTGATAGATATGAGGTTGAAGGTAAGACTAAAGAAGAGATTGATGACATGCTTTCTAATGTAGGTGACCTGACAGAGATGATTGCTGAGGTATCAGCTTTCGAAACGATGTTCCAGAACTTCGCAGATGAAATCAAGTCAGACTCAGATAAGGCTACACTAGCCATGAATATTACTACAGTTAAGGCTGTACTGAATGATAAACTTAGAGACCTGCTTGCATCTCAAAATGGTGAGATTACAAGTGAGCAGAGAGAACTTTCTATGCTGAAATCTTGGACTGCATCTATGTCTAAGGTAAACCAACCAGTGTTTACTGAGGGATGGAAACTAGTTAAGCAATCTAATGGTAACATCATTAGAGATACCATGGATTTTGCTAAGGAACTTAAAGTGGAAAGAGATGCACTGAAAGACTGGGCTAAGCAAAATGGAATGTCCCTAATGGATGCTTATCGTAAGCTGATGAATGAAGATAAGAACCTTATTGCTAAGTTCTCATCTGATATGATTAAGGCTGAAAAGGAAGCTAGAAAGAATGGGAATGTCAAGTGGTTTAAAGATAACTACGAATACACTGAGGAAGGTAAGAAGAAGTATGAAAAAGCTGCTAAGGAATATGAGTCACACGTTAGAAAGACTCTAGGTGATGGAAAGATTGCAGATGCCAGAATAGCACAATGGAAAACTAAATACAACCTAGAGAATGACTCTGCTTGGCTTAATAAGAATGCTATCTTTGCTTACACTGAAACTAAAAATGAAGAGACCTATTACTCAAAAGAGTACAAAGCACTTCCTGAGGGTCTAAAGAGATACTATGATTTCTACTACGAAACCAACAAGAAGTTCAATGCTATGGTTGAGGATGAAATCAAAGGGAACTTTGTAGCTAATATTCACAAAGATACCATTGACTCTCTGGCTCAAGGAGATAAACTTGGTGATGTCTTCAAGAGTACTTGGCAAGACCTGGAGTCTGGACTACGTATGAGACAGAATGATGAGTTCATGAAATTTGGTGAGATGGATGAAAGAATTCCTTTACTCTACCACGATAACTTCATGTACAAGAAAGGTGAGAAATACGAAATGTCTCTTCAGAAAAAGAATGAGGATCTGTCTAACAATATGCTACTCTTCGCTGAGGCAGTATATCGTAAGCATTACATGACTCAAATCAGACAGCACATTGATGCACTGAGCATGTATGTTGGACAACAAAAGGTTATCAAGACTCACAACGGTAGACCTGTATTAGATGAAGCAGGTAACATGATTTACATCGACTCAAGTGTAAACAAAGATACATTTGACTCTATGGTTAAGGCTCTCGTGTATGGTAACAGAACTCAGAATGAGGACACTGCTATCACTATCAAAGGTAGAGACTACTCTACTAACAAAGCCTTAGCACAAGTGATGAGCTACATGTCAACTAAGTCTCTTGCGTTTAACTACGTATCAGGATTTGGTAACGCAGTAGCAGGTTATGGTAATGCATACATTAAAGGTGTATCAGGTAAGTACTACACTAACACTCACATGTGGAATGCTCACAAGATGTTTGCTAAGAGAGATGAAAGATTCCTTCACTTAGCTGACTATTTCAAGGTTGAGAAAGACCACTGGGTGAAAGAGGAAGCTGCTAACCTATCAGCATCTCAACTGACTAAGCAACTACGTTTCGATAGATTCTACCTACTACAACAAAAAGGGGATGAATTCATTGGTAACACAGTGCTTATCTCAATGATGCAGAACTATGGTCTGACAGAAGATGGAAAGATTGAAAAGCTTTCTAAACTGCCAGAAGGATCTAAATCACTGCTTGACCTTACATCTATCAAGGATGATAAGATTAACATCGAGGGTCTAACCAACGAAGCATTTGATGACTTCAGAAACAGAGTTAGATATATTGCACGTCAGGTAAAAGGTACCACAACTCGTGAGGATATCTCAAGAATCCAAACAACTATCTTAGGTAAGTCTGTAATGCACTTCCGTAGCTGGATTGCACCTATGGTTGAGGAAAGATTTGGTGGTATCAAGTACACTGAGGAAATCAAAGAATGGGAAGCTGGTAGATATCGTGTACTAGCATCTGAATTTGCTCTTGAAGGATTACTCAAGCGTGCTGCCTCGATAGTAGTTGACATAGCCTCTCTAGGTAAAATCAAATACAAGGGAGACACTCAGTTACTAGATAGACAATATGCCAAGTTCTTAGAAAAGAACCCTGACATGGTTGGTAAGCTTTCGAAAGAAGACTATGTTGAGCTTAGAATGACAGCTCTTCGTGAAGCTCTTGCAGAAGCTAGAGTTGTAACAGGATTTATCATCTTGATTGCAGCTGCTAGAACTGACTGGGATGACGATGGAATTGCAGATTACAAGCAAACTAAACTCTCAAGAGAGCTATTCAAACTAGTTTACAGAGCTAACCTTGAATTCACATTCTTTGCTAACCCAATGTCAACTGAGGAACTTCTGAAGAAGCCAGTACCAATGATGCAGGTATTCACAGATTTCGCAGGATTAGGTATCAACACTATTGATGAAGCAGGTGATGCTATCTTTGGAACTGAGGATAAGAATGATAGAACTGATGTGGGACACTACTCTAAGAAAATGGTTCCACTTATGAACCAAGTCTGGAGATTCATGGAAGATCTCAACGACGAATAACAGAGGTATCAGATTAAAAAAAAACAAAGAGAGGGGGAAATTAATCCCCCTTTCTTTATTTTAATTCATCTACAAATTTATTTAGCTGTTCAGCCATATTGATAAGGAACTGAATTTTAATTCCAGTCTTATCCATGTGTAGCTTACTCGCTAAATAACGTTGGAAGTTACCAGTCCTAATGCGAATTTTACTACCTTTCATTACAACGAATCCACCTTCAACCTCACATTCCTTTCTAACAAAACCATCTTTTGAAAGAAGTTTGTAATATCCAAGGTGATCTGGGTGACCATTAGCTCTAATAATAAAGTAATTAGGACTCTCTTCAATGTATAGGTGCTGAATAACTTTAGATTGATTCTTACCCTTAGGTACTACTGCGTCAATCTTTCTAGTAACCCTCTCACCTTTAAGTTCTCTGAGAATACTTTTCAAATCATCAGTTGAAAAATCATAACCAACCCATTTGAAAGATGTAACTCTTCCATCAGCATCAAAACGGGGACTTATCTTATCATGTCCAAAAGCTATTGGAGTATAATCTAAGTGGTAGTTACTACACCTAAACCTAGCATTCCCTTTGTATCCTCTCAACTTTAACTCAAGCTGAGGGACATTATTTACCACCAGCTGTTCCATCATCTACATTTTGAATTAGTACAACTTTCAGCATGGACTATTGCAATTCCATTACTGGTAACTGCTGTCAATTTCCCAACTGTACCAATGATATAATCATGTCCATGTATACGTTTGACCTCTACATCATATTTACCTCTAGTTATTGGCGCATTATATCCATTTTCATCATACTCAAGATTTCTTTTTACACCAAATCCTACAGCAATAATAAAAATAGCAAATATGCCAATGAAAGAAAACATTAATCTAATTTTCTGAATCTTTCTCATCTTTCTCATCTTTTCCGAATATTGAACCAATCTTCTTAGCTGCAGCCATGTTATCTTTCAACATTACCCCCAACTCTTTATTCTCAGTTTGAAGATCTGCAATGCGAGCCATTCTCTGCTCAACTGAAGCTTTGATTCCTTTGTTTACTTCAAGCAAATCGTTGTATGATTGTCTGAATACATTGATAGCACCTTCTGCTTTTACCTTGTATTCTTCGATATCACTCTCATAAGTGACCTTGCTTTTACCAAATAAGCTCATTACTTGTCTAGTCTTATTCCAACACAGACTGGGAATCTTGGTAAACCATCATCGGTGTATTCAAAGAATCTAATCTCTGCTGTTTTGTTAATATAGTTTTCTTTGTTCTGTAGGATTTCTTTTCTCTCCTCATGACTGAATTTCATACCACAACCGAACCTTCCTGCACCTCCTTCACAAATGAATATTCCTTGCTCTGGATCTTTCTTGGATGGTTCTACGTCTACAATTCTATACGCTTCGTCGATGAAATCCTTTTTCTTGAGTAGAAACTTACTACGTTTGTTACATACGTATCCTTCTTCACCCCAACGTAAGATAGAACCTTCGTATCCTGCTTGGATAAACTTCTGGTGCAAGTCATTTACTTCCTTCCAGGAGTTCACTTTGTAAGTTGGTGTTACAACCCAACCACTACGTTTGTCCATTCTTTTATGCATATTATGCAAGATTTGCATGCGCTGAGGAAATGGTTTGTCACTAACCATATCATAGACCCAATATCTTACATGCTCTGACTCTCCTTCACGATACTTTTTAATAAGCTTCATGTTCTCTTGGAAAGACTTACCATGTACATATAGTTCTCCATCAACAATGCCTTCTGGCGGTAAGTCAATGTGACCCATAGTTTCAATTGGTCTATTCTTACGTGAGATCTTTTGAGTCTGTGTGCTCAAGCAACGCATTCCATCAAGCTTAGGCTGAAGATAAGCATGTCCCCATTCTACTTTATTCTCATACTTCTTAATATCGTATGCTAGCATTGGTAATAATGTCTGCGAGGTTTCAGCAGCTACTTGTGTAGTATGATAACCTTCTTTCAGTTTCTTCTCAATTAATGCGTGAGCTTCTTTTACAGCCTGCTCTTGAGCAGTAGTCTCATTAGATCTTCCTACATTCTTTGCTGTAGCCAAACTTCTGTGTTCCACTTCAGCACCTCCCAATAAACCAGAAGACTGTACCAACTCTCCATTAAGAGCTGATACAGTCAACTGTCTTATCTTTCCTTTCGAATCCTTTTTAAAGATTCTCTGGTAAAAGTCCATTACTTAACTCTGTAAGTGACTCCTGATAGAGTTAGCCTAGTGATAGTTCTAGGGTCAACCTGTCGTTGCTGAGATTGTCCTTTCCCAAGTCTCTCAGTAACATTAAAATACCCTAAGCCATTCATGAGGTTGCTCTTACGAACTTGCCCATTCATAACACGAGTATCACCATTCTTCTTGGTAAATTCCAAGGTGAAGAACCTTCCTTTCGAATTTGAAATCAAATTGGAAATCATGGATCTGCTAACCCTTTTGTCCGGTGCAGTGGACTTAACAGGAGCCTTAGAAAGCTTTTTAGCCTTCTTAGACTTTTTAGCTTTAGTTTGGGAAGCAGGTGTTGAAGTTGATTGAGCCTGAGCACTCAAATTAGTATGAGTGGTGTAGGTTCTGAATGTACCATTATCATGGTAAGTCAGATCTGAATTCTCAATCTCAATCAATTCCATAGCAGAGGAAATATCTTTTTGCTTCCAACTTTCGTTAGGTTGACTCTGACGTAGAGCCTTCTTCACTTCAAGAGTGGTAGTCTGTCCAGTCGCAGCAATTAGCATACGGGCTGTGTCTTCAATCAATTTGAAACGTTTCTTTTTTTTCATCTTCTCTTTATCTGATTTGCTTGTTAAAATTCCTGTTCTGTCGATAGAGATTATCTTTTTCTTGCCACAAAACTGACAAGTTCCAAAGTCTCTATTCTGTGGATATATTGCTAATTCTTCCTTATTAGCACAATCATCGCAGTACTGTCGTTGCATAAATATACGAATTATTTAACTGTTTATCAACTAATTAGCTCTTCATCCACACAAGATATTCAGTGTTTGTCTGCTCTGTATTATACACAATGTACTCACTATTGAGTAAGCCATCTCCTGCTTTAACGTATAATGAATCATATCCCTTCTTCTGAAGATCTGCGTAATTCATCTCACTACGAGAGATATCTTTCCCATCACGATACCAGCCAGAATAGGTATAATGGTTGCCCATGTGTACATTCTGGATAAAGAATAATTTATCTCTATCTCCTCCAGTGTACCCTAAACTTTTAGCTGAGTGAGCACTATGGTAAATACCATTTCCATATACTGCACCACTGATATAAGCATTAGCTGGTCTAATCAGTAGTCCACTTTTCATGATACCAAATACATTAGCATTCCTAGTACCATGAATTAGAAGCTGACAATCTTTATACTTTTGATCTGCTACCCAGTCATTAAACATGTCTGTTCTGCTCTGATCATTAATAGCATATACCTTGTGTATTTTAGCTCTTTGTGAACCAGTTCTAGTAGTCTGTCCCATAGTAGGATAGAGTAAATCCTCCATCTTAGTATGATTCAGAACCTCGTCAAATGTAACTCCAAGATTGCTAAATGGATTACTTACATTCATTACAACAGAACTGTCCATTGCATCAATTGCATCTTGTTCTGTCTGAATAAATCTTTTTAGTTCCTTAATATCAGTAATTAAATGTCTTCTAACATCAGTCATACGTCTTGGAATCACTCTGTAAATCTCCTTCAGAATATCATTAGCCTTGACTACAGTAACTTTCTTTTTAGTCAATTGGTTAATAAGATTCTGTACCTCATCAATCTGAGCCTGACTTGCACTGTCACCCAGGTAAGTAGTCTTTACTGCATCTCCAGTGTATTTCTTGAATACATTGAAGAAATCATCGAAAGCCTGATTACCTGAGCTCTGGTGCTTGACAGTTGAGGTAGTCTTCAAGTCAGTGATATCTTTGTATCCCTTCCTTGTCTTACTCTTGTAGGTGCTGTTCCACTTACTAATAGGATAACTCCTAGTAGTAACAGTAGAACCCATTCTACCATACTCTACTTTAAACGTGTTTCCCTGAGGAAACATGTTATAGAATTTGTTAGACTGGGTTCCACCATCAACAGCGTCTACATACATTAAGTATGTGTCTCGCATGTCTTGTAATCTTTTACTTTTACGTATTTGATTATATCTTTCTCTTCAAGAAGATTTCTCAATTGAACTGCGTTGAATTCAAGTTTAGTAGATTGCCAATCAAAGTCATGTTTCTTCATTAAAAATCTACGATAATCAATCATGAACCACTCTAACATCTGAGTAACAGATCCTTTAGCTCCTCTAATAGTTCCAAATGTATGAGATTTCATACCTCTAATTGGCATCCCATTCATAAGAATCATGAAGTCTTCTTCCACACTATATCTGGTAAAGTAACAGTTATTGAACTCCTTAATCAAATCAGGATTATCAATCCCTAATGTACTAATTGGTGTCCCTAACATCTTCTTCGATTTGTTGATTAATTCTACGTCTGATTCTAGCAAGGTCAGTTACTTGAAGGAACTTACCATCACGATAAATCTCCTCTAATGCACTGTCCATTTGTTCATCCCAGTCAACCATGTCTCTTAGTTCATAATTTCCTGGGTCTCCAGTCACCTGTAGTAAACCTTTGGCACTCTTCTTAGTACCATCGTCTGTTACAGGGTCTTTGAATATAGGTCTTGCAATTGTGTGTTCTTGAGTGCACTTACAATCATGTCCATAAGTCTCACAATCAGCTGGTTCTTCACAGTGTCCTTTAAGCTCCACATAAGTAGCTTTCATCGCAAAACCAAAAGTATCGCGAGTATTGTACTGATAAGTAAAGCTGCCAATCCCAAGCACCACGTTAGTAGATGCAAAGCCTTTAGCTTCCAATTTTCTGCAAATCTCATCTGCTCGTGCGAGAGTGATACTATCACCATAGATAGCCCCGATATGAGGATCAAGACATTTATATCCTTCATCATTTATTGTACCTCCAAATAAATCCCACAATAATTCAATTACTCCTTTACCCTCAGGTGAATCATCTCCTCCAACAGCTACATAATCAGATGTTACAGGACATTCGCCATCCCATCCATTATCAGCTAGAAATTTTCCACAAATGATGTCTACCGGATCTCCAGAATCAGGTCTGATGACAATCTTACCATCTCTAGCAAGAATCTCTTCTTTAAGAGCTGGTAGATACTCTGTGAGTACTTTCCACAAATCCCACGTATCACTTACGATAGATAGGATACCTGTTGGGAAAGTCTCCATTAGATGTCTGAAGGTTCCAATCTCATCCTGTTTACCACCAGCACACATTACACTATGCTCTGTGGCATTCACCGAGTGTACTACACCTCCAGTAGCTTGGTACACATTACGTAGTACTGGAATTACTGGAAGACTATCACTTCCTAAGAAGCTCATAGCATGTCCAATTCCACTAGCAATGGCAGCTCCTGCAGTAGCCATACCTCTCATAGAGAAATCATGTCCCTGGAACTCAACAAAACCAACATTAAATGGATCTGTTTTGGTAGCCCACTTAGTCAAAAGAGCTTTGTAGTTATAAGCAATGGTTGCACTGTTCATAATCATCCACAACTCAGTACTCAAGATAGTCTCAAGGAAGTTAGTTATCCAGAAGAATTCTGGTAGCGTGTTATGAATAGTTAGAACTGGTACACCAATTGGCACTTTATCACCTTCTGGCAGTGCAGATACAGAAATGGGTAGGTATCCTAGATCATGCAATGCCTCAATACGAGTCATGTCATAATCTGAGCCTAAATATTGTTCGTATTCTCTCTTAATTTCTGCACACACTGTGTACTTATCTCTGTCAAAGAAATGTACATTGAATGTGTTAGTGATATTGTGCATTACTAACTGTGGACCAGCACATATAATAAACTCCTTACTTACCTTCGATGGTGCATGTTTAGCACTACGAGGTGTAAAATTTGAATAAACCAATATAGTTCCTTTTGGATACATTGGTGGATGACCCGTTTTGTAACCGTCAGTCAAGAAAAATGGATTCATAATTTAGATTTAAAATGGAAGTTGTGTAAATTCTTTTTTCAATAAGGTGTCTAAGTCTTCGTACATTTGGACCCCAAACCAATCACATACGATTTCTACATTACCTCTTCTCCAAAAGTCTTTTGGACATGCTACAATAACTTTAGAGTTATATTGTGCTGATTTGTCAATCATTAGCCCAAGTTCAAGTAAAGAGATAGGACTTTTAGTTCCTCCTACAAAGTTGACAATCACCCAAGTAGATTCCATCAATGCATTTAATTCCCAATCCACTTGTCTAAAGAAATGGTCATTCTCATATTCTTGTTTCCAAGAACTATCCCAATCACTTCTACGTGGATTAAATACTGAATTAACAATAGTACCTTTCTGAAAGTACTTAATAGCTTTGTCTTGCCAATTTTCAGCATCTCCCATCTCAATAGATCCTGCTAGAAATACACTGTTGTCACTTCTTACAGGTAATTTCTCAGGTGCATAATATACCTTAGCCATTGTTAAGTAGCATTTGTTTGATTTGTCCTTCCTGAAGAATGAAATAGTTGATAATGTCACCAAACTTTTCATCAATCAGTGCTTCTGTAGGCATATTTCCTTGCTCAATATCATTTATGATATCTCGATAGGAAATCAAATGTTTCAGCATGAACCCATCAAGTACTCTTAAAGCACTCTGACCAGTCATGTCAGCTCCCACTTCAAAGTTGTGGAACCTGTTGTCATTTCGTTGATACTCTTTGGCTTTAATAGCTAGCACATTGTGAATCTTCTCACATCTGTCTGCTACTACTTTATCAAAGTCAACTAATTTTCTGTCGTTTTTACTCATCTTTGAATAATTTAATTACGTGAACATCATAGTCTAACAAAGCATCAATTGGGTGTGATGTCTCAGCTTTATAAGAATAACTATCAAACTTACTGTTGCTACAATACACCTTATTAAAATGTCTTAATAGACTGTCATCTGGCATTACTCCGACAGTCATGTGGGATACTGCTAAATAAATAGCTCCCACATTTCTGTCTTCGAGTAATCTGCTGAGACCTTTGAATGTACCACCAAATACGCAAATGTCATCGACGATAAGAATATCCTTACCACCAAAGTCTTGCCTGTCTATCTGTTGTACAAACTTAGTCCCATCAACTTCATCCCAACTACGTGCTTTACTGGCTGAATAGGTCTCACCTTTCCAACCAATATTGTCACATAGTTTCATAAGAGGTTTGAAACCTCCTGCGTCTGAAGACATGATGATGAGGTTGTCTTCAAGTTTATTAACTCCTAAGTCATATCTGTCATCTTTAGCAATCTCTCCGATTACTTCTACCACGAAATCATCATTGCTGATAATCTTAACTCCTGGCATCAATGCCTCTACTACCTCAGGGTTATGTGGATGAAAGATCTTGAAATATGCATCCATTCCATTTAGGAAGTTGCATACCAGTCTTAATCCACTACTCTCATTCTCATGAAACCTCTTATCAGCCTGAGCATCCAGAAGGTTAGGAATAATGATTGTAGGTGCAGTTCCCCACATGTTCCAGTGTGCATCCACTAGTTGTCCTAGCATCCACAATTCTGTATAATCGTTGATTCTGAACACATATTCTTCAGGAATCTCTGCCTCTTTATCCAGCTGACAATACGTTGTTCCATCTGGATATTTTATAAACTTGTAGTTTTTCACTTGTATTGTTTTAAATGCTTGTTAATAATCAACTCTGAAGATGTATATCCTTTATAACCACTCCAACGTCCAGTTATAATTTCAGCACCTGGTGGTATAATACATTCAAATACCACTAAATCTCTAGTTTTCTTACTACGAGTTGTATAATGCATTTCACCCAGCAATGTTTGAATTTCATATTCATAAGCTATGGTATGATATCCTTCATTAACTATTCTACCAGTGAATTTCTCTTTAGCATTCACTTTTGGTAAATCAATTGGTTGACCTTTCCAATAATATTCATTCCCTTGAAATGGAGAATATATATTAAAACGTCCTAAAAACTTTCTTTTAAGTTTTGCCAGTTTTGATAGTCTTTTATAAGACATTCTTGGATTTCTTAGATCATAAACTTTATAACAAACAACTGGCTTATCTGTTACTTTAAATTTTTGATCATCCCTTACATGTAAACACATATTAATTAACGTAAATCAGCATTAAAACAGCTGGTTGAACAATAATGTTTGTCAGTATCCATGGGTGTACCACACATACGACATTCAAATTCTTGACCCTCTTGATTCCAAGGCGCATTAGGATCATTCTCTGCGCCTGCTGGTACGTATCCACTTCCCATATTAGTTAGTTTTTAAAGTTAAAGTCATTAGTGCTAAAACTAATCCATTGTGAATTTTAAAATTTTCACCTTTTCCATGTTGTAATGGATAATCATTAGTGTACCCACAATGCCAAAAGTCATTTTTATCTTTACTACAATAATAATTATCACCCTGCGGATAATACTGTCTTGTAACTTCGTCTAAAAATTCAATAATTTCTTGCTCACTAAACTCTTTCATGTTATTTCTGTTTGAATCATATATCCGTGATAGTCTCGCAACCTCTCCATAGAGTCAGTTGGTTTCATGTCAAATGGTATGAATATAGTCTTAGGATTTTTGGTAGTCCTAATTCCTTGTCCATTAAGTTCCTGCGTCAAGAGTAGTTCTTCCTCTGGCATTTTCATAGTAGTATTCAATCATCATTGCTTGCTGGCGAATACCAAATTCACGAGTAAGCACATTATTAGGTAGGTTACTAAACATCTCACAAGCTGATGCCATTTCATCTGCAGGAAACTTACGAGTTTTCCCTTGAATCATTCTTTCTGAATCAGCAAATGATCTGATTACCTGAGCTAATTCTTTAAAGCTCTTACACTGATTAACAGCGTCATATTTCTCTTCTCTTGTCATGATGTTGTCATTTTAAACCCAGCCCAAAAAGCAAGCCCTATCATTATTATGAATAGGGCTGCTTTAATGATGGCTGAGAAAGTTAGTCTTTTAAAACTCATTAGAATAAAGTTAATTGTTCTGGTTTTACTGAGCCTAAGGTTCTTGTACCTCTCTCTATTGGCTCAATGATTTTGTTACACTCATTGATGTAATAGTTGTAGTCAATGTTGTAATCATCTTTCTCCTGATAGTTCATAAATGGTGTTGCTAGGAAGCCCTTTGCGACTGATTCCACTCTGTTAAACTCCGGGTCATATAGCTTATACATCTTCGAACCATTAGTTGAAATGTAAAACCTGATTACTTTGTCCTCTATTACCTCTCT
>SPKZ01006338.1_pt1 | contig 19204 bp, 17 predicted proteins | sample 2456571 | NCBI WGS metagenome assembly SPKZ01 (sample SAMN11192286, study PRJNA482655) | marine metagenome | biome: ENVO:00000447; feature: ENVO:00000244|ENVO:00000211|ENVO:00000569|ENVO:00002023; material: ENVO:00002151; isolation source: ocean water from marine abyssalpelagic zone ... | reverse complement strand
GCCGGGCATGCGTGTTCCAGGCCCAGCGAATCGGGTGGTCGGGATCGGGCCAGCGTCGAAAATCCTCGCGGTTCCCGGTGCCCGGCCAGAGCTCCTGGCCCGAGATCGCGCGTGCGACCGAACGCGTGATGACCTGGACCATGACACGGGGCCGGCCGTAATCCAGCCAGACCAGGTGAGTCGCACTTCCGAGAATCAGGTCGTCGACGCTGGAATAGCTTCCGCAGATCACCCACTCGGGCCCGGAGGTGGCCGTCTGGACGCGCCTGCGGAACTCGTCCAGATCTTCGTGGGCGAGGTCCCGCCAGCCCGGCTCCCAGTTGAGCGCGTCGAGCTCGATGTGCGGGATTTCGAGGACGCGCGAAATCCGCTGGCCGAGCGTCGTCTTCCCGGATCCGGAGGTCCCCTTGATCGCGATGCGCAAGCCTCTGACCCTCGTTCTGACCCGCCGGCGCGAAGTGTAGCGCCGGCGGGTCCGGGGTGCGGGCCCGCGCTATGATCGGGGCCGCTCGGTCGGTCCCGCGGGGCCCGGCGGGCGTCGAGGTCTCGGGTGCCCAAGCTGCGGATTGCCAGTTCCAAAGAATGGCTCGAAGCCGTCCTCGGAGACTTCGATGCGTTCCTGATCGATCATGCCGGTTGCGAGCGCAAGGCCTCGGCCACCGCGCTGTCGCTGGTGAGCCACTACCCGGACCGCCGGGAACTGGTACAGGCGATGGCGCTGCTCGCGCGCGAGGAACTCGAACACTTCCACCAGATGCTCTGGCTGCTGCAGTCGCGCGACCTGGTGCTGCAGCGCGACGAGAAGGATCTCTACGTGCAGAGCCTGCGCCGGGAAATCCGCAGCGGAGCCGACGACTACTTTCTCGACCGGCTGCTCGTGTCCGGCATCGTCGAGGCGCGCGGCTGCGAGCGCTTCGGACAGCTGGCCGAGGCACTCGAGCCCGGAAAACTTCGCGACTTCTACCGCGAGATCTCGCGTTCCGAATCCCGGCATCACGCGGTGTTCCACCGGTTGGCCCGTAGCTACTTCGACTCCCCGGTCGTTGAGCAGCGCCAGTCCGAGCTCCTGGATCGCGAAGCCGAGATCCTCCAAGCGCTCCCGGTGCGCCCCGTCGTGCACTGATCGCTGCGCATGCGCGCCGCGTCCGGAAAGGCCGAGCGGAAGTACCTGGCCGAGCATGCGGAGCCCGAAGCCAGGCTCTCGGCAGCGTTCGACGGCGGCGCGCAGGCTTACGGACACGTCCTGGTCATCCCGGCTTCCGGGGAGGGCCCGGAACTCGAGCGGGCGCTTTCGAGCATTCCCGACGGTCCGCTCGGATCCGTGCTGACGATCCTGGTGGTCAACGCGACGCCCGAGGCACCGGCCTGGGTACACGAAGCCAACGCGCAGACTCTGGCGGGGATCGGGCGCGAGGGGAGGGCGCTGCAAACCCTGGCCCCCAATGCCGTGCTCTACCCGCACGCGCGCGGCGCCCTGCTCGTGATCGACCGCGCGACCGCCAAGCACCGGCTTCCCTCAGGTCAGGGCGTGGGTCTGGCGCGCAAGCTCGGGACGGACCTGGCGCTGGCGCTCGCGGCGGTCGGCCGGGTCGCGTCGCCCTGGCTTCACGCGAGCGATGCCGACGTCGAGTTTCCCGGTGACTACTTCGACCAGGCCGGCGAAGCGCCGGATCTGTCGGTCGCGGCCCGCCTCTACCGCTTCCGCCACCTGCCGGGCCCGGATCCCGGAACGCACGAGGCCGCGCTCCAGTACGAGGTGACGCTTCGCTACTACGTGCTGGGTCTGCGCTTCGCGGGCTCGGCCTACGCGTTTCACTCGATCGGGAGCACGCTGGCGGTGCACGCGGGCGCCTATGCTCGGGTTCGGGGATTCCCGCGCAGAACCGCAGCCGAGGACTTTTACCTGCTCAACAAACTCGCAAAGGTGGGCCGAATCGAGACGTTGCGGGGCGCGCCGATCGGACTCTCCTCCCGGGTTTCTACGCGGGTTCCCTTTGGGACCGGCGCCGCGATTGCACGCATGCTCGATCGGGGGGACCCGGAACCCGCGACCTACGATCCGCTGCTGTTTCATCATCTCCGCGTCTGGCAGGCCGCGCTCGAGCGAGCCGTCGCTCGGCGCGGCTCCACGCCGGAGTCCGAGCGTGAACTCGCGGACTCGGTCCGCGGGATCTCCGAGGCCGACGCCCGCGTCGATCCGGAACGCCTGCTCGAAGCGCTCGACGAGACCGGCGCGCTCGGCGCGGCGCGCTCCGCGCTGGCGGCGCCGACGCGCGCCGTGGCCGGCCGCGTTCGCGACGCCTTCGATGGTTTTCGTACGCTCAAGCTGCTTCACGCGCTCCGCGACCGCGGGCTGCCGGACCTTCCGCTGCGCGAAGCCCTGGGCCGCGCCGGGTTCCTCTCGCTCCCGGAACCACCGGAGCGGACGCCGACCGGAGCGCTTGCGTTCCGGATCGAGGCACTCGAGTACGCGACCTCGGATGCCCCGGGTCCCGCCGCTTCGAGCCGAGCATCCGGTCCGTGATCCCGGTCACGACCGCGACCGGGTCTCTATTCAGGGCTGGTTGCGGCCGTTAGGATAGCGGCGTGAGTCAGGCCAAAGTCACCGCTGCGGACGTCCGGGCTTCGCTCGGGCATCCCGTGATCGATGCGGACGGGCATCTGGTCGAGTACTGGCCCGAACTCGACCGTTACCTGCGGGCCGAAGGCGTAGAGGCTGGCATGGGCGCGTTCCTGGCGACGGCCAACTTCGATGGATCGCCGGTATGGGAGACGCTCGACCCCGATGCGCGGCTCCGCGAGCGCGCCTACCGCAGCCCCTGGTGGGGATTTCCGAACGACGCGCGCGACCTGGCCACGGCCTCCGCACCGGAACTCCTCTACCGCAGACTCGACGAATTCGGCATCGACCTCGCCGTGTGCTACCCGAGCGTCGGGCTGCAACTCCCGGCGCAGCGCGACGACCGCCTGCGCCGGCTCGGCTGCCGCGCCTACAACCGCTACGCGGCCGACCAGTTTGAGGGGCTCTCGGACCGCCTGCTGCCCGTGGCCGTGATTCCGACCGTGACACCTTCCGAGGCGGTCGAGGAACTCGAGTTCGCGGTTCTCGAGTTGGGCTTCCGGGCCGCCATGATTGCGGGCTTTGCGGTCCGGGCCTTCGATGACGGCGGAGACCGCGCGGTCTGGATCGACAGCCTCGGGCTCGACAGTCTCTACGACTACGATCCGCTCTGGCGGCGGCTCGTCGAACTGCGAATCGCGCCCGCCTTCCACTCCGGCTCGATGGGCTGGAGCGGGCGCCGTTCGATCAGCAACTTCTCGTACAACCACATGGGGAACTTCGCCGGCGCCGGTGAGGCCACGGCCAAGTCGATGTTCTTCGGGGGTGTGTTCCACCGCTTTCCCGAACTGCGCGTTGCCTATCTCGAGGGCGGCGTCAGCTGGGCCGTGCAGTTGCTGGTGAGTCTCGTCGAGCACTGGGAAAAGCGAGGCCCGGCCGGGCTTCGAGAACTCGATCCGTCCGGGCTCGACGCGGCGCTCTTCGATCGGCTCGTGGCCGAGCACGCCGGAAGGCTCACCGCGCAGGAGGGCTGGGGCGAGACATTGAAGAAGACGCTCGACACCCGCGCGGTCGTGAACGATTTCGAGGCCGCCGGAATCAAGCGGACCGAAGACATCGTGCGCCAGATCGGTGAGCAGTGCTTCTTTGGTTGCGAGGCGGACGATCCGCTGGTCGGGCTCGCCTTCGACACGGCCCGGGTTCCGGGGGGCCGGCCGCTCGCGCCGGTCTTTTCTTCGGACATCGGCCATTGGGATGTGGCGCACATGCACGAGGTATTGCCCGAAGCGCACGAACACCTCGAGAAGGGCTGGCTCGATCGCGACCAATTCCGGGGCTTCATGTGCGACAACGTGTTGCGGATGTACACCGGCGCCAACCCGGAATTCTTCGCCGGTACGGTCCTCGAGGACTACGCGCTCGAACGAGGCGCCGGGAACCGGGAGGCTCGCTGATGTCAGCACCCACAGCCGCGGGCGAAGCATCGACGCGGATCACCGCTCCCGGCGGAAGCATGAAGGTCCTCCGCGGCGAGCAGCGCGAGCGCTACGAGTGCGACGGTTTCGTGGCGATCGAGGGTCTGGTCGGAAAGGACTGGCTCGAGCGGCTGCGCAGCGTAACGGAAGAGTTCGTGGAGAAGTCTCGCGCGCTTTCGGAATCGACGCCGATCTTCGATCTGGAATCCGATCACAGCGCCGAGGAGCCGCGGCTTCGCCGCCTCAGTTCGCCGGCCGACCTGCACGAGACCTACTGGGAGTTCGCGAGCCAATCGCTGATCGTCGATGTGGCCCAGGACCTGATCGGGCCCGACCTCAAGTTCCACCACGGCAAGCTCAACTTCAAGGCGCCGCGCGGGGGCGAAGAAGTGAAGTGGCACCAGGACATCCAGTTCTGGCCGCACACCAACTACAGCCCGCTCACGATCGGCGTCTTTCTGGTCGACGTAGAGCCCGGCATGGGAAACGTGGGCTTCATTCCCGGGAGCCATCTCGGGGAACTCTTCGACCAGTACGACGGAGAGCGCTGGGTGGGTTGTATCGCGGACCGGGACCTCGATCGCGTGAAGCTCGAGAGCGCGGTGTATCCCACGGGCCCGGCGGGAACGGTCACGGTTCACAACTGCCGGACCATCCACGGCTCCTTCCCGAACGACTCCGACCGCGTTCGTCCGCTGCTGCTGCAGACCTACTCCGCGGCCGACGCCTTTGCGTACACGACGCTGGTCAGCCGCAGCCTCCACGGCGATAGGTTGATTCGCGGCGAACCCGCGCGCTGGGCCCGGCACGATCCGAGACCGTGTCAGGTGGGGCCGAGCCGGGTCCGCACCATCTTCGAGGTTCAACAGCGCGAGACCTGAGCGGGTTCGCCGCGGCGGAGCGGTCGCGGCGAGCGGATCAGCGCTGCTCGAGCCCGCCGAGGATGATCTCGGTGATTGTGTCCGCGGTCTGCTTGGGTGAGCCCGCGACCGTGGCCGCGATCTCGGGACGCGAGAACTCCCGGCCAAGGCTGCCGAGCACGTGGGCGATGGCGGTGGTGTCGACGGGCGGGATCTGCCCTTCGGCAACCGCGCGGTCGAGCAGACTCCGAGCGACAGCGATCACGTAGCGTTCGTGGGCGTCCAGCATGCGCTTTGCGCCCGGGAGTTCTGCAAAATCCCGCGCGAATGCCGCGGCCTCGGGCTGGACTGCCTGGTTGGCAGCCTGCAGGTAGCTGCGCAGCGCTCCGAGCGGCGAAGTCGCGGCATCGAGGGCCCGGATTGCGCGGCGCCCGATCCGATGTAGACGGCGGTCGACCACGGTGAGCACGAGTTCTTCCTTGCTCGATGCGATTCCGTAGAGCGTACGCAGTGAGCAGTTTACCTGCGCGGCGATCTCGGCCATGGTGAGTTCGGCGAGTCCTTCCGCCGCGACCAGTGCCTCGAGTTCGTCGAGTAGCTGGCGCTGGCGGTCGCTCAGACGGCGCTCGGTCTTGGCGGCGAGCAGTGGCCTCGGCGCTGGCACCGCGGGCAGGCGCAGGCGTATGTCGGCCTCGGACTCCGCGGCTTTCACTCTCCCGCGCCTCCGCACGCGACGCCCGAGCGGGGGCTCGAGCCCGTCATCCCGCGGCCTCCGCCGCGGCGTCTCCCTCGGGGCCCGCGCCCTCGGGTGCCACGCTGAGGAGCAGCGTGCCGCCCTCGATCTGTTCGTCTACGGCGACGTACACCGCGGTGACGACGCCGTCTTCGGTCGCACTCATCGGGTGCTCCATTTTCATGGCTTCTAGGATTACGAGCGTCTCACCAGCCTTCACGGTGTCGCCGACACTCACGCGCAGTTCGATCACCTTCCCGGGCATGGGCGCGATGAACCCGCCCGCGGACTCGTCTGCACCCGGGAGCACGAAGCGGGGCAGGAGTTCGAATTCCAGGTCGCCGCGCGGCCCATGCACGATGATCGTGTCTTCGTCGCGTGTGAGCCGGGCTCGTCTTCGGATCCCCTCGAGTTCGAAGTCGATCTCGTCGGGGCTCCACGCGTGGAGCTGCGCGTGCGTACCATCGTCGAAGCGGAAGCGGCCATCGCGCTGCCTTCGATAGCGAACCCGGAGCTCGGCGCCGGCACGGGCCAGCAGGACCTCCTCGTCGGGCATGCGCGAGTTGCGCCAGCCGCTCGGCGTGGCGCGCAGGACCGATGCCGTCTCGCGGTTCACTCCCTGGAGCCAGAGTGCCGCGCTCCGGGCCGCTCGTTCGAGATCCTCTTCGGAGGGCACGAGCGTCCGAGCGGGTCCGACCCGCTCGATGAAGTCGGTGGTCGTATCGCCCGACAGGAATTCGGGCGTGCGCAGCGTCGCGACGAGAAAGTCCCGGTTCGTCGGGGTGCCGCCCAGGTGAGTTCGCTCGAGCGCGAGCGCGAGACGGCCAGCGGCCTCGGCACGGGTCGGTGCGTGAGCGATCACCTTGGCCAGCATCGGATCGAAGTCGGTTCCGATCACCGATCCGGCGATGACGCCGCTATCCCAGCGTACCTCCGGGTCGGCTGCGGGCGCGAAGGCCGCCAGCGTACCGGTCGCGGGCAGGAAGTCGTTTGCGGGATCCTCGGCGTACAGCCGGGCCTCGATCGCGGCTCCCAAGAGGGCGATGTCGGCCTGTTCGTAACCGAGCGCTTCGCCGCGCGCGATGCGCAGTTGCTCGCGCACGAGGTCGATGCCGGTCACGGCCTCGGTCACCGGGTGCTCGACCTGGAGCCGAGTATTGGCCTCGAGGAAGAAGAACTCCCCGGAGTCATCGTCGAACAGGAATTCGACGGTTCCGGCCGAGCGATACCGGAGTGTGCGTGCGAGCTTGAGCGCTGCTTCACCCATGCGTTCGCGCAGCGCGGCATCGACGCGAGGCGACGGTGCCTCCTCGAGAATCTTCTGGTGCCGGCGCTGAATCGAGCACTCCCGCTCGCCGAGGTGGACGAGGTTTCCATGGGAATCGCCTAGAATCTGGATCTCGATGTGCCGCGCGCGTGCCAGGTAGCGCTCGAGAAACACGCGGTCGTCTCCGAAGCCGGCTGCCGCTTCGCGCTGCGCCGAGGCCACGGCCTCGTCGAGATCTTCGGGAGCTTCCACCAGCCGCATGCCCTTGCCACCGCCACCCGCCGCGGCCTTGACCAGGAGCGGGTACCCGAGCTTTTCGGCCGCGGCCGGATCGGAGGTACCGGCCAGGATCGGCACCCCGGCCGTGTGTGCGAGTTCCTTGGCCGCGAGCTTGTCGCCCATGCGTTCGATGGTCTCGGGGGAGGGACCCACCCAGACCAGTCCGGCGGCCGCGACCTCGGCCGCGAATCCGGGATTCTCGGACAGGAAGCCGTAGCCGGGATGGATCGCGCCGGCCCCGGTCACGCGTGCGGCTTCGAGGATGGCCTTGCCATCGAGGTACGACTCCGGAAGGCGGACGGCCTCGTCGGCTTCGGACACGAACGGCGCCTGCGAGTCGGCATCGACGTAGACCGCCACGCACTGGATCCCCATCGCGCGCGCGCTGCGCATGACGCGCCGGGCGATTTCACCTCGGTTTGCAACGAGAAGTCGGGAAAAACTCACAGTCGAAACACTCCGTACCCCTCTGTGCCCTCGATCGCTTTGTTGCGCACGACCGAGAGACAGATCCCGAGAACGGTCCGGGTGTCCCGGGGGTCGACGATCCCGTCATCGCTGATTGCGCCTGACGCCTCGAGCGCCACCGAGCCCCGGTCCTGATCCGCCTCGACCGCGGCGACGAGCTTCGCGTCGGCTTCTTCATCGAAGGGTTCGCCCTTTCGGGCCGCCTGTCTGCGGCGCACGATCGACATTACGCCCGCGATCTGTTTTCCCCCCATCACGGCGATCTTGGCCGAGGGCCAGATGAAGGTGAAGCGGTTGTTGTAGGCACGGCCCGACATCGCATACGTCGCGGCGCCGTAGGAGTTTCCAAAAATTACGGTCAGGTGAGGAACGGTCGAGTTGGTGACGGCGTTGATCATCTGCGAGCCCTTCTTGATTACGCCGGCCTGCTCGACCGCCTTGCCGACGACGAAGCCCGTGACGTTCTGCAGAAACAGCAGCGGTAGGTCGATCTGGTTGCAGAGTTGTACGAAGTGCGCGGCCTTCTCGGCCGAGCGGGGATCGAGCACGCCGTTATTGCCCAGGATCCCGATCGGATAGCCCTCGAGTTCGGCCCAGCCGCAGACGAGGGTGCTTCCGTAGCGCGGCTTGAATTCCTCGAAGCGGGAACCGTCGACAATCCTCCCGATCAGGTCGCGGACGTCGACGGGTCGGCGCAGGTCGGGGCTCATCAGTCCCAGAAGTTCCTCGGGGTCGAGGACCGGCTCGTCGAAGTCGGGCCGCGGCATGGGGCCGGGCTTGCTCCAGTTCAGATGTGAGACCACCTCGCGGCAGAGTCGGAGCGCATCGCGATCGTCTTCGGCTAAATACTCCCCGAGACCCGAAATCTCGGCGTGCATCTGGGCGCCGCCCAGCGTCTCGTCGTCGGACTCCTCCCCGGTTGCCATCTTCACGAGCGGGGGGCCCGCAAGGAAGATTTTGGATTGTTCCTTGACCACGATGTTGTAGTCCGACATGCCGGGCTGGTAGGCCCCGCCCGCGGTGGAGGAACCGAAGACGACGCAGACCGAGGGGATCTCGAGCTTGGAGAGCTCGATCATCTCGTAGAAGAAGCGGCCGCTCTCCGCGAAGTGCTGGGTCTTGGCGGGGCGTCGCCTCCTTTCCCCGTCCTTCGGTTCGTCCCTGGGTTGCATGCGCAGGTCCGCGCCCGCGGACTCCACGAAGCTCACATAGGGGATTCGGTTGTCGCGCGCGATCTCGATCGCGCGCATCCACTTCTTGCTGACGTAGGGCGTGAGTGCGCCGCCCAGGACCGTCGGGTCGTAGGCGAAGATCACGCACTCGACGCCCGAGATGACACCGATCCCGAGTACGGCTCCGCCCCCGACCGCGAAGTCGGAGTTGTAGCCCGCGATCCCGCTGATCTCGAGAAACGGACTGTCGGGGTCCAGCGCGAGGGCGACGCGTTCCCGCACGGGCAGTTTGCCTCGCTTTGCGAGTCGCTCGTGGTGGGCGGGGCCACCGCCGGCCTCGGCCTCATCGAGCAGGTGGTCGATCTCCTCCAGCTTCTCGAGCATCGCCGTGCGATTTTCCTGGAACTCCGGGCTGCGCGGGTTGAGCCTAGAGCGGAGGGGAGGCGCGAGGAGGGTCGTCTGCATGGGCTGCCGGCTCCTTCGGAAGCGACCCGGTTGTGAGAAACTCTCGGGGCCCCGCCTTCGGGTCGCGTTGACAGGCGGGCAGCGCGTAGGGTAACCAGGACCCCAGAATATTACCATGCCGGGGGGGGCGCGAAACCGGGGGTTCGGCAGGCCGGGCCGAGGCCGTCGGGATGCGATCCTGGAGGGAGAGACCGGTGAGGAGGCTGCCGGCCCCGGCGCATCGGCCCGGTTGCGGGAGGCAGGCAGGAATGCTGCAAGAAAGTCTGGATCTTTGTGCCGAGGCCGACGAGCTGCGCGCATTTTTGGGGATGCTCGAAGAAGCGGACTGGGAACAGCCCACCGGCTTCATGGACTGGACGCCCTGGGACGTGGTCGCTCACCTGCACTTCTTCGATCAGGTCTCGATGGTTGCGCTCGAGGGGCGAGAGGCTTTTGCGGAAAAGCGCGACGAACTCATCCGCAATGTCGGCAAGGGACGCACCAATGCACAGATCGCGCGCGAGTCCTACGGCCGGTTTTCTGCATCCGAATTGGTCACCCGCTGGTACGAGACCTGCCACGACATGGCGGCTCGACTCGGCGATTCCGATCCCAAGCGGCGCCTCCCCTGGTTCGGGCCCGATATGGGTGTACGGATGTTCACGACCGCGCGCTTCATGGAGACCTGGGCGCACGGGCAGGAGATCTATGACCTCAAGAAGCTGGCGCGCACGCCCACCGATCGGATTAAGAACGTCGCCGCGATCGGCATCCGCACCTTTGGTTGGACTTTTGTGAACCGGAAGCTCGAGATTCCGGGCGATCCACCCTACGTTCGGCTCGTTGCACCGTCTGGAGAAATCTGGGAGTGGAACGAGCCCAGCAACGACGAGAGTATCCAGGGCGAGGCCATCGATTTCTGCTATGTAGTCACCCAGGGACGCAACGTCGCGGACACCGCTCTCGAGGTGAAGGGTCCGGTCGCCACCCAGTGGATGGCCATTGCGCAGTGTTTCGCAGGGGGCCCCGTCGACCCGCCCGCACCCGGATCTCGCGTCGGCGCCTAGGAAAGGCGTCAAGAATCTCTACGAAGGAAGAGCAGTATGGATCTCGAGTTTGGTGAGCAGTACGAAGCGTTCAGACAGGAGGTCCGATCGTTTCTCGAGCAGCACAAGCCCGATCTGAGCGGCGCGCCGCTGGGCCGCAAGGCGCTCGTTGAATGGCTCTCCACGCAGATCGACCACGGCTACTGGGCGCGTACGATCCCCAAGGAGTACGGGGGCTACGGTGCGGAACCCAATCTACTCCACACGGTCATCATGGATGAGGAGTTCAACCGTGTCGGCGTCGGGCGCGGGATGCCCTCACAGGGTCCGTCGATGCTCGTTCCGACGCTGCTCGAACACGGCACCGAGGAGCAAAAGAAACGCTGGGTCGGTCCCACCATGCGCGGCGAGGTCCTCTGGTGCCAGGGCTATTCCGAGCCTGGAGCCGGCAGTGACCTGGCGAGTCTGCAGACTTCGGCCAAAGAAGACGGCGACGACTTCGTGATCAATGGTCAGAAGATCTGGACCAGCACTGCGGACAGGTCCGAGATGATCTTCGTGCTCGTACGCACCGAGACCGAAGCGCCCAAGCATTCGGGCATCAGCTACATCCTGCTGTCGATGGAGACCCCCGGGATCGAGGTACAGCAGCTCCGAACCATGGCGGGCGACATCGGCGAGAACAGCTTCAACCAGGTCTTCTTCAAGGATGTCCGTGTTCCCAAGGCCAACGTGGTCGGCAAGCGCGGCGAGGGCTGGCGGATTGCTAATACCACCCTCAAGCACGAGCGGAACTCGCTCAACGCGAACAGTGAGGCGACGCTGCTGCGCCTGATCCGGCTGATGAAGAAGGAGACCGTGAACGGTGTCTCCGCGATGGATAACCCGGTGTACCGCGATCGTCTGATGCGTCTGCAGGCCCGGGTACTCTCGATGAAGCACCACGGTATGCGCATGCTCACCTGCAGCCTCAAGCGAGAGAACCCGGGTGTGGCAGGTCTGATTACCAAGCTTCAGAACTGCCAGCTCAACTTCGACGTGGCCGGGCTTGCGATCGATGTCATGGGCGAACTCGGCGTTCTGTATGACCACTCTAAGTACGAGCGGGAGCGCGGCTACTGGCAGGCCCACTCTTTCTTCTCATTGGGTCTGATCATCGGCGGCGGCACGGCCCAGATTCAGAAGAACATCATCTCGGAACGCGGGCTCGGGTTGCCCCGGGAACCCAAGCCGGCGAAGGCCTAGCCGGGGAGACGGCATGGATTTCGGACTCTCGGAAGATCAGGTCATCCTCGACGAGACCGTTCGCAGCTTTCTGGCCGACAAGGTGCCGATCACCCGTGTGCGCGAACTGCGGGACGAAGCCTGCCCCAACGATCGCGCGATCTGGAAGCAGCTCGCGGAACTGGGCGTAACCGGAATCCTGGTACCCGAAGGATGCGGCGGCAGCGACCTCAGGCTGCTCGATGCCGCGCTGGTGGCGCAGGCGCTCGGTCACGCGGTGACGCCCACACCCTTTCTGAGCTCCGGCGTGATGCTGCCCGTGGCGCTCCGCGCGCTTGAAGGACCGCAGATCGGCGACTGGCTCAGCGGGCTCGCGGGAGGTGAGCTCGTCTTCGGCGTGGCGGTGACCGAACTCTTCTCGGTCCGCGAGCAGGCCGGTGTCAGCATTTCGGACGGGAAGCTCAGCGGCAAAGCGATGATGGCCATCGACACTTGCGTGGCCGACTGCATTCTGGTGGCAGTCGACTCCGAGACACTTGCGGTGGTGCGCCGCGACGCCGACGGGGTTGAGATCACGCGGCTTGTCACCACGGATGCGACCCGCTGCACCTCCGAGCTCCGGTTGGACGGCGTTGTTCCCGAAGCCGTATTCGAGGACGCGGCTAGAGCCATCGAGCAGTTGCTGCTGGCGGGCCGGATCGTGCTGGCGGCCGAGACCCTGGGTGCTTGTGAGTCGATGATCGAGCAGGCGGTGGCCTACTCGAAGCAGCGCAAGCAATTCGAGCGCGTGATCGGCTCCTTTCAGGCGGTTAAGCACATGTGCGCGGAGATGATTGCCGAACTCGAACCCGCGCGGTCGCTGGTCTGGTATGCGGCCCACAGTTTCGATTCGCTTCCGGACGAGGCTCCGCTCATGGCGTGCCACGTGCTCGCCCATCTTTCCGAGATCGGCCGGCAGATTTCGAGCATTTCCACGCAGGTGCACGGAGGAATCGGCTGGACCGACGAGCAGAACCTGCATTTCTGGTTCAAGCGGATCGGGGTGGCCCGTCACTTGCTCGGCGGGCCGGACTTCCTGCGTACGCGTGCCGCAGAAATCCAGGGGCTGACGGCGGTATAGTTGGCGTCGCTTCCACCAGAGAGGATCCCATGCATACCAAGCTCGCCAAAGATCTAGGACTCGAGTTCCCCATCTTCGCCTTTACGCACTGCCGCGACGTGGCGGCTGCGGTGTCGAAGGCAGGAGGTCTCGGCGTTCTCGGTGTGGCCGGACATTCGCTCAAGAATCTCGAGATGGAACTCGACTGGATCGAAAACGAGATCGGCGACAAGCCCTACGGAGTCGATCTGCTGCTGCCCACGAAGTTCGCCGGGAGCGATCGGGGTGGGTTCGACGCCGAGGAACTCGACGAGAGAATCCCGGAGGCTCACCGACGCTTCCTCGAGGATCTGCTCGAGCAGCACGGCGTACCCGCGTTGCCCGGAGATGTGAAGCTCCCGCCCGAGTTCGCGGTCGGTTACGAAAAGCAGCGCGACGTGATCGAGTTCGTGTTCAGCCGACGGATCAGCCTGATTGCGAGTGCACTCGGCCCGCCCCCGCCCTGGATGATCGAGACGGGTCGGGAGAAGGGCGTGAAGGTGGCGGCGCTTGCGGGCACGGTCGAGCACGCGCGCCGCCACGTCGAGGCCGGCGTCGACATCGTCGTGGCGCAGGGCTACGAGGCCGGGGGTCATACCGGGCTGGTGTCCACGATGGTATTGGTCCCCGAGGTCGTCGACGCCGTCGCTCCGGTGCCGGTGCTGGCGGCGGGCGGGATCGGAAACGGACGGCAGGTCACGGCGGCACTCGCGCTCGGCGCCCAGGGAGTCTGGACGGGTTCGGTCTGGCTCACGACCGAAGAAGCCGAGACCCATCCCGTGGTCAAGGAGAAGTTCCTGAAGGCCAACTCGAGCGACACGATCCGCTGCCGATCGCTCACGGGAAAGCCCGCGCGCCAACTCCGCAGCGCCTGGACCGACGCCTGGAACGATCCCGCAAACCCGGATCCGCTGCCGATGCCGCTCCAGCCGCGGCTGGTCCGCGAGGCGCAGGCCCGGATCTCACGCATGGCGCACAAGTCCAAGGGCGCCGAGCAGTTGAGCAACTACTTCGTGGGCCAGATCGTGGGCTCACTCAACCACGTGAAGTCGGTGCGGAGCGTCGTGGAAGAGTTCGCCCAGGAGTACGCGGACACGATGGAACGGCTCGACGACTGGGCCGACGACTAAGGGCGGCTTCGAGGTCCGGCTCAGGCAGCCTCTCCAGCAGATCCCGGTGGCTCGGACGCCCGGGTCTACTAGAGTTCGCCCTTTTCCAGCAACTCGACCGGATCGAGGAGATCTACCGAGCCCAGATAGCCGCCCCCGGCTGCGGTTGCGTCGTGGGCCGAGTAGCCGAGTAGTTCGAGGGTCTTTCGCGGGAGGTCGCGCGCGATCTCGAGCGGGGTCTCCAGGTAGTGGTTCGCTTCGGTCCTGAGCCAGCCGAGCACGTAGCTCATATGCATGCCGCGGCGGGTTCGGTCCTCGGTCCGGTTCGCACCGCCGCCGTGGATCGTGGATCCCAGGTAGACGACGGCCGACCCCGCCGGCATTTCTGCCGAGACCACGTCGCTCTCTTGCACCTCTCGCTCGTAGGGCCAGCGATGACTTCCGGGCACCAGTCGGGTGGCGCCGTTGGCTTCGTCGAAGTCCTCCAGCGCGATCACGGACGCCACCTGCAATTCCGGGTGGGGGCGCGGCATGTGGACCCAGACGAGTTCGTCGCGATGTAGATACTGAGCGTCCGCGCCCGGTCCGCGGTCCAGCACCGACGCGATGTTGAGTTGGTAGCGCGCGCACGAGGGTCCCAGGATCGCGTCGCAGACACCCAGCATGAGCGGATGGCAGAGCACTTCCGTGGCGAAGGTGCGGGACTTCGCCGCGATCCCGTTCAGGTGGCGGGTATGTTTCCCGAAGAATGCGTCGATCACCGGGTTGATGAAGCTCCGGTCCGGCTGTGCCGCTTCGATGAAGGGATCGAGTTCGGCGTTGAAGCGGGCCAGGAGTTCTCGGTCGAGGAGTTCCTCGACAATGACTCCGCCGTGCTCTTCGAGGGTCGCCACGATCTCGTCGACCGGGTCTCGGGCATCAACTCGCGGCAATCTGACAGCCATGTCGCTCTCCCTGTGACGCCGGTGGGGTGCTGGTCGCCGCGGCCATCTTAGCCGAGGCCCGGTGGCGCGGAATGGCTCGGAGCCCTGACTGGTATGCTGAAGCCCGTTTCGCCGAAAGAGGTGCGAGTGATGAAGGGTCGCGAGAACAAGGAATTCGAGATCCGGGGGATCAACCACCTGGCGCTGGTGTGCAAGGACATGGCGCGTACGGTCGAGTTCTACACCCAGGTCCTGGGCATGCCGCTGGTGAAGACGCTCGAACTTCCGGGCGGGATGGGCCAGCACTTCTTCTTCGGGCTGGGGAACGGTGACTGCCTGGCCTTCTTCTGGTTTCCGGACGCCCCCGATGCTGCGCCCGGGATTGCGTCTCCGGCGTCGCAGGTGGGCATGGGCTCGCTCACGACCGCACACGCGTCGATGAATCACGTGGCCTTCGACGTGCCCGCGGAGCGGATCGAGGTCTACCGCGAGAAACTGCGCGCGCGCGGCGTCGAGGTGACCGAGATCCTGAACCACGACAACTCGCCGCTCCAGGTGAGTCCCACCGTGACGGACGACGTGTTCGTCCGCTCGATCTACTTCTTCGATCCCGACGGAATTCTGCTCGAGTTCGCGGGCTGGACCAAAGAGTTCGGGCCTGAAGATGCACTGCACCAGCCCGCCACGGCCGCGGACCGCAAGCGCTATCTGTCCGGCGGCGGGGCGCGCAGCCAGGCTGGGTCCTAGACCGGGCTGCTGGCCAGCCGTTCCAGGGCCGGCGCCACAAGCCGGTCCGGCGTGAGCCGCAACGATAGGTTGCGGAGCGCACAGGCTACGCGGTTCTCCCAGTGACCGACGCGGCCGATCCGGCGGGATTGGTTGCGCACGAAGCGTACCCGGCCGCGCCGGCGCGCGTGCCAGCCAGCGAGTCGCTCTGCCAGACGACCGCTCGCGGATAGCGCCTCGGCGAGTAGAACGCTGCTCTCGAGCGCCATCGCCGCGCCCTGGCCCATGTTCGGGGTCACGGCGTGTGCGGCGTCTCCGACGAGCACCACGCGGCCCCGGTGCCAGGCGGGCTCGACCAGGTCGGCCAGGTCGTTGTGAATCAGTTCGCCCGGGTCGCGCAGCCCCGCGAGTACGGCGGGCACGGCGCCCCCGAACTCTGCGAAGCGCGCGCGAAAGCGTTCGAGGCGGCCGCTTTCCGGGTCGGGCACGTTTGCGGGTGCGTTCGCGACTGCAAAACAGTACACGCGGTTTCGTGTGAGCGGCACCAACCCGAAGCGCAGGCCGTGACCCCACATCTCGCGCAGGCCGCTCAGTTCGATCGGCGTCCGGGTGACCAGGCGCCAGCAGGTGTAGCCCGCGTAGGTTGCCGGTCGGACGCCGAACAGAAGGCCTCGGACCTGTGAGTGGATCCCGTCCGCGCCAATGACCAGGTCGAACTCGCGTTCCTGTCCGTCGGAGAATGCGACCTGGACGACGTCATCCCGCTGGCGGAGCGCGGTGAGTGTCGTTCCCGCTCGAAGCGAGAGACCCCGGCAGGCGCCGAGCAGCGTCTCGTGCAAATCCGCGCGGTGGATTGCGAGCGTCGAGCCGAAGCGCGCAGTCACGGGGCCCAGATCGGTGCGCATAAGAATGCTTCCCGAAGAATCCGTGACCGCGGCATCGGCCAGTTCGATTCCGAGTTCGCGGACCGGTTCTTCGAGCTCGAGCCTGCGAAGCATGGCGAGCGCATTGGGACTGAGCGCGATCCCGGCGCCGACCGCTCCGAAGGCCGGGGCCCGTTCCACGAGTTCGGGCGCGTGGCCGTGCCGGCGAAGCGCGGCCGCGAGCGAGAGTCCCGCGATCCCGCCGCCCACGATCAACATGCGCTCGGGCGTCATGCGGGCGCTCGCCGGCAGGGTCGTGCGCCAGGTCGCGCACAATCCTCTGGAACTGCGCTCTCTCGGGCCTTCATGGGCCTTGCTGCCTTCGTTGACTGGGGTCGTTCCCGCGTGACATCGTGCCATGAAATCTGCCCATCGACTTGGAGATCGCAAGCTCAGGAGGACCGCATGGACCCGCCCCTCAAGCTCGTCGGTGCGCCGGGCTCGCCCTACAGCCGCAAGCTCCGCGCGGTACTCCGCTACCGTCGGATCCCGCACCACTGGATCGTGCGCAGCTCTCCGTCGGACCGGGACATTCCACCGGTTCCGGTCTCGCTCATCCCGGTGCTCGTGTATCCCGGAGAGGACGGGGCGCCCGAGCGGGCCGAGATCGATACCACGCCGATCATCCGCGAACTCGAGAAGCGCTACGCGGAGCGCGGCGTCGTCCCCGCTGATCCCGCGCTGGCGTTCATCGACGCGCTGCTCGAGGACTACGGCGATGAGTGGCTCACGAAGGCGATGTTCCACTACCGCTGGGCCTACCGGGCCGATATCGACAAGGCGGCTGCGATCCTGCCGCGCTGGGGCCGCGTGAACCTGCCCGATGACAGCGTGGCCCCGTTCTCGGAGATGATCGCGTCGCGCCAGATCGAACGCCTCTGGGTCGTGGGTTCGAACGAGGCCACCGGCCCCGTGATCGAGCGGAGCTACCGACGCCTGCTCGAATGCCTGGATCGACACCTGACGGTGTATCCCCACCTGATGGGCGAGCGACCGGGTTCCTCCGATTTCGCGTTCTTCGGACAGCTCACGCAACTGGTGCTCTTCGATCCCACCCCGGCGGCCGTGACACTCGAGACCGCGCCGCGCGTGCACGCCTGGGTCGAGGTGGTGGAGGATCTCTCGGGGCTGGCGGTCTCGGACGACGGCTGGATTTCGCGGGACGCGGTGCCCGACACGCTCCGAGCGCTGCTCGCCGAGGTCGGCAACGTGTATGTGCCGTTCCTGCTCGCCAACGCCGACGCGCTCAGCCGCGAAGCTGAGACCGTGGAGTGCGAGATCGACGGTCAGAAGTGGACCCAGAAGGCCTTCCCGTATCAGGGCAAGTGCCTGCGCTGGCTGCGCGACGCGTACGCCGCGCTCGCACTCGGTGATCGCGACTGTGTCGACGGCCTGCTGGCCGGCACGGGCTGTGAGGCGCTGTTCCGAGCATGAGTCTCACCAAGCGGATCCTGCTCTGGGCGATGGCGGCGTTCTACACCTACGCAGGTTTCAACCACCTGCTCAATCCCGACGTCTACGTGGCGATCATTCCGCCGGGTCTGCCCGGCCCGGAGTGGCTGAACGTCGGTTCCGGCCTGGCCGAGATCGTGCTCGGCGTGTTCATCCTCGAGCCCCGCGTGCGCGTGTTTGCGGCCTGGGGTCTGATCGCGCTGTTGATCGCGATTTTCCCCGCAAACGTCTACGTCGCGCTCGAGAACGTGGGCATATCCTCTGGTGAGCCCGGCACCGGTGCCGGCTGGCTCAACTGGGTCCGGCTCCCGCTCCAGGCGCTCCTGGTTCTCTGGGCCTGGTGGTACACGCGCCCCGACTCGGACTCCGGCCCCGGCCGGCTCTGAACTCCCAGCCGGGACGGGCCACGCGGCGCGTCCCGGCACTAGAAGAGAATCGCCTGGTATATCAGGTACTTTTAAATCATATATGCTGTACAACTTCATGGGGATGAAGACCCACGGACCGGTGCGGTGCGGGAGTTCGAGCGGGGCAGAATCGTTCGGGGGACCCGGCTTGGGGATCGCGCCCAGGGCGGCCCGGAATCGGAACCTGGCAGGCGCTCAGGGCCCGCCTGCGGGTGCGCGAATGCAGACGACAGCGCGGCCGACCCGCGGGCCGCGCTTGCTCGCCGGTCTCGCGCTTTCGGGGCTCACCCGGGTCGGCCTTCCACTGCTCCTGGTGCTCGGAATCGTATCGGTGGCCGACGCGACGACGGTGAAGAAGATGGACCTCTCCGAGATCTGCGACAGCGCCGACCGGATCTTTCGTGGACGCGTCCTCGGGATCGAAGCCGGGACGGTCGAAGCCGGTGGCGCCGAGTTGCCGACCGTGACCTACCGGATCGAGGTCACGGAAGCGATGCGAGGCGCGTTCACGCGAACCCAGGACGGGAAGGCGCTCGTCGAAATCACGACCCTGGGGGTCGGCAGAACCAAGGTGTTGGGCGCGGTCACCAGGTTCCCGAAACTGCCCGAACTGCCCGTGCTGACACAGGGCCGCGAGTATCTGCTGTTCGTGACGCCCGATAGCCCCCTCGGGCTATCGACGACGGTCGGTCTGGGCCAGGGGCGCTTCGGCATGTACGCCGGTCCCGACGGCGAAATGGCGGTGAACGAGATCGGCAACGTCGACCTGTCACCGACGATCGATGGACCCGTTCGCTATAAAAAGCTTACGAACGAGATCCGCGCGCTGATCGGAGACTGAGGAGCGGCTGGATGAGGAAGTCCCTGCCGGCCGTCGCGATTCTGGCTCTGCTGCTTGCGGCGTCACTCGAGCAGCCCGCGCACTCGGCCGACGCGTTGGCCATCTGCGAGCCCGGGCAGCCGTTTGTGTATCCGAATGGCGGCTCGAACATCGCCTT
>SPKZ01021061.1_pt1 | contig 19211 bp, 20 predicted proteins | sample 2456571 | NCBI WGS metagenome assembly SPKZ01 (sample SAMN11192286, study PRJNA482655) | marine metagenome | biome: ENVO:00000447; feature: ENVO:00000244|ENVO:00000211|ENVO:00000569|ENVO:00002023; material: ENVO:00002151; isolation source: ocean water from marine abyssalpelagic zone ... | reverse complement strand
AGTTGAGAAGGCTCGACTCCGCCCGGCACGGCGATGACACGGATTCGCTCGACCCTTTCCGGAGGCGGATCCTTCTCGAGTGCGAGCCTCAAGAGTGAAATCAGCACCGCCGTTTCGGTGGTCGGGGCGCCCGTCTTCACCGTTCGTGCGAAGTTTTGCCCGTTCTCGAGCAACAGTTCGAGCAGCAGTTCTCGCACGGCCAGCCCACGCAAGCGCAGTCGCTGGGTCAGACGGTCGACGACCCCGCGCAGGAAGAAGGCGAGCCGCTCCAGGTCTCCGACCGGGAAGCCGGTCTCGACGCCTTCTTCGAAACGCAGTTTTGGGCCTTTCGGTTGGAAGGGGCGCAGGTCCTGGCCGCGCGCGCGGCGGGCGAGCCAGACCGCCGGTTCTCCGAGGCGGCTCCCCAGGGAGGGAGCCGGGATCCGCCTCAGTTCTCCGAGCGTCCGGATTCCCCAGCGCGTGAGCAACTCGAAGACCTCCTCGGGAGGATCGAGCAAGTCGAGGGGAAGGGGGTCGAGAAAGTCCTTCGTCGCGTGCGACGAGACGATTTGACTGCCGTGCGGCCAGCGTGCGGCGAGCCACGCGATCGTACAGGTCGGCCCGATGCCCATGCGGACACCTTCGAGACCTACCTCTGCGAGCCGCTTTTCGAGAGCGCCGAGCAGACCCCGTTCGCTCGGAAAGATCGCGCCGGTTCCCGCGAGGTCGAGGAAGACGGTGCCCGTTTCGCTTTCCTCGACCCGGGGCGTCACCGAAGTCGCTACATCGATCAAAGCTTCCTGGGTAGAGTGAAGGCCCTCCAGCGAGAGCGTGCGCACGATGAGGTCGGATCGAGCTGCCTCTGCCTGCGCGATGGTCAGGCCTTGCAGCCGGCCCGCGACGATGGTGGGCCCATCGACAATTGCGAGTGCGCGATGGCGGAGCTCGGGTTCGTTTCGGAGGGCGGTCGCCAGGGGCAGGTCGGGTATGTGAAGGCACGCGAAGCGGTTCATGGTCTCTCGACTCAGGAGGGATCCGCGGGTACGGGACGTTGTAGGACTCGGAGTGGGTGCGTCTCGCCGATGGGGCCTGCCCGGTTGCGAACGACCGAGGCGTGGAGTTCCAGTCCTTCGAGCAAAGCCCGGTCGAAGATGGCCTGACTCCGTTCGGTGTAGATCCCGAGCGTTGCGGCGGTGCCCGAAATCCGGTCCGGGCCCGAGAGCAGGACCGCGGTGGCACGCGCGCCCCGGAGCGAATGCAGGAGCCGGGTCCAGGCTGAGTTGGGAAGTTTCGCGAGCGTGCGGGTACCGATGCCGCAGAGGTCGATCGCCACCATCGCGAAACCGGCCCGCACCAGGATCTCGGCTGCGCGCAGGGTTGCGCGCAGTCCCGGGGGCCTCACCCAGAGCAATGCGCTGAGGTCCACGCCAGAGCGGCGCAGGAAGCGGGGATCGAGCGCATCCGGGAGGTCGAGCCATGCTACGAGTTCCCCCCGTGCGGTGGCTCCGGCCGCCATGCGGTAGGCGAGGGCAGTTCGCCCCGAAGATCTTTCCCCTGCGAGTTCGATCAGGGCGCCGGCGGTGGCTTTTCTCCCGAGGCCCAGCAGCGCGTCGAGACGCAGTTGATCTGGTGTGAGGAGGTTCAGTTCGGACGCTTCGAGCCCGCCCCCCGGGTCCGCGCTCCCGGCTCCGAGTCCCAGGTGTACGCGCCCCTCCAGGCCGGCCTCCCGGATGATGGCCCGGGGCGAGCGGGTGCCTGGGGAGAGGGCGGGGCGGGACTGCATGAATCAATTTTCGCTTTATTTTCGCTTTTTCGTCAAGCGCGGTCCCGGGGCCTCGGGAGGGCTATGATCGCGCCTCCCCCGCCGCCATCTGGAAGAGGCCGTGCTCGCGCCGAAGCCTTCAACGAGAGTTCTGCTCGCGCTTCTGCTCGCACTGGGCTGCGCGTCCAACGCGCCGTCCCCCCCGCCGAATCCCCGGCAGGCGGACGTGTATCTGATTCCGATAGGCGGGCTGCGGCTCGACTATGTCCAGTCCCTCTCGCGTTACTACGAGCGCAAATTCTCGCTCCAGGTCGAGGTCTCTCCCTCGGTCCAGCCCGGTGCACGCTACCTGTCGCCCGACGGAAAGCAGGTGGTTGCGGCGGTGCTCTTGACCCTGCTTCAAAGTTCGATCGGGAATACCAGCGACAATCCGCGCGCCCTCATGGTCGCGATCACCGATTTCGACCTCGTCGCGCCGCGCGGCTCCAGGGGCCAGGTCTTCTCGGTTCTCGGTGGCAAGTGTTGCGCGGTCATCTCGACTGCGCGTATCGACCCACGGACGACCGGGGGCCTCTCCACCGATGAGGAGGTCGCCATCCGGATGCGGAAGTTGGTGACCCGTGCGATCGCACTTTTGTATTTTGGCCTGCAGCCGAACGACGATCCGACCAGCATCCTGTACGCGGGGCAGGGCGCCACGCTGACGCTCGAGGAACTCGATCGCTTGGATGAGTCGACGATCGATCGAAACGACTTGAAGGCTGCGGCAGGGAGGTAGGGGATGCGCGTGCGCAGAGTCGGTTTCGGGTTTCACGCCGTCGCGACGCTGGCGCTCATCGCATTTGGCTGGACCTACCTGTCGTCGTCAGAGTTCATGCCCTACCACGCGGCGGCTTTGGGAACGGACTGGGAGAACCTGCCTCCCGGCCTGCAGGTCCTGGGACTGACGGCGCTGCGTCTCGTCGGTGTGGGTTCGTTCGCGCTGGGTCTGGCGCTCGGCGTGATCCTGTGGGTCCCCTACCGTCGGGGCGAACGCTGGGCGCTCTGGGCAGTTCCGATCCTCGGAAGCGGCTACGGGCTCGCGCTCTCGTTCGCGGCCTTTTCAGTCGCGAGCGCGACGCCGGGCAATCCGCCCTGGCGCTCCGCCGGGGTGCTGCCGCTGCTGTTTCTCATGGGGGGCATTCTCTCTCTGGTTCCGGAGCCGCCGGATCCGGTTGTCGGCAATGGAGGAAGGCCGTGACCGCCGAGACGCTTTTTCTGATCTGCAACAACGGGGTGCTACCCGCGTGGCTGCTGCTGGTGGTCGCGCCGGGCTGGGTCTGGACGCAGCGTCTGGTCCACTCCGCGTTCATCCCGATCCTGCTGGGCGGGGTGTATGGCTGGGCGTTCCTTTCCTCCTCCGGCGCTCCCGAGGGAGCGAGTTTCTTCTCGCTTTCGGGCGTGATGCTGTTCTTCACCGCCGAAACTGCTGCACTCGCGGGCTGGGTGCACTACCTCGTGTTCGACCTGTTCGTCGGAGCCTGGGAGGTACGGGATTCCCGTAGGCTCGGGATCCATCAGCTTGCGGTGGTGCCCTGCCTGGTGTTCACGCTGATGCTCGGCCCGCTGGGGCTGCTCGCCTATCTGGGGCTTCGCCTTGCCTGGACGAGGCGCTTCTCCCTGGACGAGGGCCGCGGAATCGCGGCGGCGTGAGTTCCGCGGCGGGCGCGGTCGCTAGCGTCCCACGACCCAGCGAAAAAGCGGGCGTTGCCAGCGCGGCGGGACGCGCCCCGAGAGTTCTGCGCGATCGATTTGCGTTCCGATTTTCGTGATACCGCGCACCGTGAGCCAGCGCAGCGGCTCCGGTTCCCAGTTTCCGAATGGCGGTCGTACGAAGCAGAGTCGCGCGTACGCGCTGTCGCGCTCGAGAATCAGGTCGGCCAGCGTGCGTCCGACCAGGTTGGAAGCGCAGACGCCCTCGCCCACGTAACCGCCGCCCCAGGCCAGGCCCGCTTTCCGGTCGAGGCCGACCGAGATCTTCCAGTCGCGGGGCACGCCCAGGGGTCCGCCCCAGCGGTGGGTGATGCGCGCGTCGCGTAGAACCGGGAACAGCGAGACCAGCGTCGCCCGGATCTGGTCGAAGCTCGGGTCACGCTCGGAGAAGCGGTTTCGGTACCGCGAACCCAGGAAGTAGCGGCCGCGTCCCCCAAAGGCGATTCTCCCGTCCGCGGTACGCTGCCCGTAGATCACGGTCCGTCGCGGGTCGGCGAAGGTCTCGCGCTCGGCGAGCCCGATCTCCTTCCAGATCGAGTCCGGAAGCGGTTCGGTCGCGATCATCATCGAGTGGATCGGAAGCAGCCGCCTGCGCCGTCCCGGCAGGTCGCGTGTGTAGCCCTCGGTTGCGACCAGGACCAGGTCGGCTCGCAGCCGCCCCAGCGGTGTGACCACGGCGCGCGGCTCGATTGCAGTCGCCGGCGAACGCTCGAAGATCCGGGTGCCAGCCGCTTCTACCCTGTCGGCCAGGCCACGCGCCAGAAGTGCGGGTTGGATCGCGGCACAGTGCGGCGAGTAGACGCCGCCCAGGTTTCGCTCGGTGTGAATTCGCGCGCGGCACGCCTCCGGCTCGAGCCAGCGGTAGTCGTCGCTCCCGAAGCCGAGCCCGCGCAGTTCGTTGAGACGTTCCTGCAACTGGCGCCGGTGAGGTTCGACCGTGGCCACGGCAAGCGTGCCGCCCTTGGCGTAGTGACAGTCGATCCCCTCCGCCTGCGAAATTCGGCCGATCTCATCCACCGCGTCGAACAGCGCGCGCTGGAGTGCGATCCCGCGCTCGCGCTCAGCGGGGTCGGCGAAGTAGTGCTCGATCCCCATGGTTTCGCCGAGCACCCAGCCGCCGTTGCGGCCCGAAGCTCCGAAGCCCGCAATCTCCGATTCTACGATTGCGATGCGAAGCGAAGGCTCGAGTGAGTTCAGGTAGTAGGCGGTCCAGAGTCCCGTGTAGCCGGCGCCCACGATCGCGAGATCGACCTGCAGGTCCTCCTCGAGAGGCGACCGTGGCTCGAGCGCGTCCGGGGCGGTGTCCAGCCAGAGACTCTGCGACCGGTAGTCCGGAAGTGCCGATGTCGAGGTGGGCTTCATGTGGGCTGCGGCTCCGGGCTCCGGCCCGGTGCTAGAGAAGTGTCAGGTCGCGAGGCCGATCGGACAGGCGATGCCAGTTCCTCCGAGACCGCAGTAGCCGTGCGGGTTCTTGGCCAGGTACTGCTGGTGGTAGTCCTCGGCGAAGTAGAACTCCGGCGCCGGCAGGATCTCGGTCGTGATCGCGCCGTAGCCCGCCGGGTCGAGACGCTTCTGGTAGGCGTCGCGCGATGCCTCGGCGCTGGCGCGCTGGGCATCCGAAAAGGCGTAGATGCCGGACCGGTACTGGGTGCCCACGTCGTTTCCCTGGCGCATGCCCTGGGTCGGGTCGTGGTCCTCCCAGAAGATCCGAAGCAGGTCTGCATAGCTTCGAAGTTCGGGGTCGAAGACGACCTTGACGACTTCGTTGTGCCCGGTGAGGCCCGAGCAGACCTCTTCGTAACTCGGGTTGGGCGTGAGTCCGCCCGAGTAACCGACCGCGCTCGAGTAGACGCCGTCCGCCTCCCAGAATTTCTTCTCCGCGCCCCAGAAGCAGCCCATTCCGAACATCGCCTGTTCCAGGCCGTGGAAGGGCCCTTCCAGCGGGTTCCCATTCACAAAGTGACGCGGCGCGACGGGCATCCGGGCCGTGCGTCCCCGGAGCGCCTCCGCGGGCGTGGGCAAGCGCGGTTGCTTGAAAAGGACACTCATGTGTTCGCGCTCCTAGAACGGCAGTCTATACCGAAGCCCAGCAAGCCGCCGACGGGGGTGGACTTCAGCGTGCGAGTCCGTGCTCGGCCAGGCGCGCTTCGAGCAGCGGCATGCGATCGTATCCCCAGAACTGCTCGTTTCGAAAGACGAAGATCGGTACCCCGAAGACCCGGTCCGCGTGCGCCTCCTCGATCGCGAGTTCGAGTTCGCGGGGCCCGGGACCCGCCAGGAAGTCCAGGTAGTCTTCTCGCGAGCGGCCCAGCTCTCCGATCATTTTTGCGACCTCGAGTGGCAGATCGATCTCGAGCTTGCGTCGGAAGAAGCGTGAATACACGGCTTCGGTGTACTCGCGGAAGAAGCCCTCTCGCTGCGCGTGGAGCCCGCCCACCAGAGCCGGGGTCGAGTCGTAGATCTTCTGCGGTCCCAGGATCCGGAGCCCGCGCCGGTTCGCGAAGCGCCGGGCATCCAGGTAGGAGTATTGCACCTTCCACTCGGAATAGACGCTGCGCTCTCCCTTGCCCTTGATACGCAGTGTGAACGGGATCCAGCGGAGTTCTACCGCGTAGCGCTCGGGGAGGGCGAACGCGGGCTCCGCGGCGAGATATGCGAACGGACTCTTGTAATCGAAGTAGAGCTTCAGCGGTTCGCTTGCCCGCGCAGACAACTAGATGCTCCAGCCGCGTTCGATCGAAACTGCCGTACCGGTGGTGAAGGCCGATTCGTTCAAAGCCAGCCGACCCGTCATGCCCCCCCATTCTATCCGGGACCTCCGGGTCCTGTTGAGGGTGCCTCCAGAGTACTGGAGGGATTCCTGAGGGTTCAAGAATGGGATCCTGAGGATCTTTTTCGGTGCGCTGACTACTCTACCTATATCGGACAATCGAACCTTCCAACTTCCGATGATCAATGTTGAGTGAAGTTGCCGCTGGATTGCTCCTGGACACGCATTCGTTCCGAAGCCGGCCTGTTTGAGCGCTGAATCTGGCTGTTTTCGAAAACTCCACCCCTCATCCTCTGCCCCGGCAACCCGCTGTGGGTGGGGGGTGGAGCACGGAACCCGCTTCACGCGATAATGCGTGAGTGAAGGACTTCTACGAATCTCGTCTGATCGAGGCTCAGGCCGGCTCCTGGCCCCGGGTGGTCCCCGCGATTACCGGTCCCGGCGCGAACGCAGTTGCGGCGCGGGGAGGTTCTCTGTTTGGGCTGTTCGTGGCCCAGATCGGACTTCCGGCCCATCAGGGGTTGCTCCTGACCGCCTGGCCCGACGCCCGGGCGCTTGCGCGCGGCGCGAGTCTGGCAATCGACGGAGTTTCGGGGGTACGTACCGTCTCGTCAGAACGCGTCGCGGCTACGGTACGTCCGACTGAGGCGTCGCCGCGCACAGAACCCGGGGTGTATGCCCACCGCTGGTTCGAGATCGCGGACGAGGACTGGCCCGAGTTTCTAGAACTCTCTCAGGCTGCATGGCCCGAGTTCGAGAAGACGTTCGGGGTGGAGGTGCAGGGGCTGTTCCGGAGTCTCGACACGGAAGCGCCCGACGCGAGGGTCTTGCTCATCACGCGCTATCCGAGCCTGGCTGTCTGGGAACGATCGCGGCGCCCCGCGGGTCCGGCACAAGAAGCGAACTTCGCGCGCTTTCGCCGCCGCGCCCGCTTGACGCGAAGTACCGTTGTCGTGACCACTCGACTCGCCGGAGTTCCCGATTGAAGCCTGCGGTCGGCTGCCTGTGCGGGGGCAAGCTCCAGAATTGCCGCGCGATTTGGGTCAGGTGTGCGCGCGGGGCGGCTCGGGTGGTCCTGGCGCTGCTCTTTGCGGGCGCCGTGCACGCCGGACCTCCGCCTGGTGCCTCGGCGTTCTCGGAGGAACTGGCCGCCCAGATCTCGACGGCCGCGGATCGTTTCGGCCCGGACTACGTGCCCCGAACCCGGCACCTCGACGATCGCGGCGCGGCGCAATTTACCAACCGGCTGGTTCTCGAGGAGAGTCCGTATCTTCTCCAGCACGCGCACAACCCCGTGAATTGGTATCCGTGGGGTGACGAGGCGTTCGAGACGGCCCGTCGACTCGGGCGTCCGGTGCTGCTCAGCGTCGGTTATTCGACCTGCCACTGGTGCCACGTGATGGAGGAGGAGTCGTTCGAGGATCTCGAGATCGCGCGCTACCTGAACCAGAACTACATCGCCATCAAGGTCGACCGCGAGGAGCGTCCGGACGTCGACGACGTCTACATGAGCTCGGTCCAGCTGATCGCGGGCAGTGGCGGTTGGCCGATGACGGTGTGGCTCACACCCGATCGGCGGCCGTTCTACGGAGGCACCTATTTCCCACCTCGTGACAGTCCCCGTTCCCGGCGTCCTGGGTTGCTCACACTACTCAAGCAACTGCGCACGCTCCACGACGAGGAGCCCGAGCGGATCTCCGCCGCGGGTCTGGATCTCACGCGCCGCATCCAGGCCAGCTCTGTCCACCGGGCCGGGCTCGAGATGCCCGGGACCCCGGAGTTGGACCGCGCGCTCGCGGCGTACAGCAGAAGCTTCGACGCCGAAAACGGCGGCCTGCGACAGCGGATGAAGTTTCCCTCCAGCCTTCCGCTTCCCTTCCTGCTGCGCGCGCATCTCCGCAGCGGCGATGCCGCACCGCTACGGATGGCGCGGGTCACGCTCGACGCGATGCGACGCGGCGGGATCTACGATCACGTCGGCGGTGGTTTCCACCGCTATACGACCGAGCCGACCTGGACCGTTCCCCACTTCGAAAAGATGCTCTACGACAATGCTCAGCTTGTGACCGCGTTTGTCGAGGCCTACCAGCTGACCGGCGACCCGGCGTACGCCGAAGTTGCGCGCGATGTACTGGCGTACGTATCGCGCGAGATGACGTCGCCGCTCGGCACCTTCTACTCCGCCACCGATGCCGACAGTGAGGGCGAGGAGGGCACGTTTTTCGTCTGGAACCCTGCGCAGGTCAAGCAGGCGGTAGGCCCGGAGCTGGCCCCGCTCGCGCTGGCCGCTTACGGTGTGAAGGCGCAGGGCAACTTCGAACATCACACCACCGTATTACGGCGCGACCGGAGCGTCGCCGAACTCGCCGCCGAGTTCGAGCGGCCGCCGGCCCGGGTCGAGGCCGAACTCGAGCAGATTCGGATTCGCCTCCGGGAGAGCCGGGCCCGACGCGTTCCGCCGCTTCGGGACGACAAGCAACTCGTCGGCTGGAACGCCCTGATGATCCAGGCCTACCTGCGTGCGGGCTTCGCTCTGCGGGAGTCGGACTGGATCGAGCGGGGTGCCCGCGCGGCACGGGTTCTGCTCGAGCGCGCGAGTTCGGAAGCTGGGCTCGCGCGCTATCTGAAGGACGGGCGTGCGCATGGGGTCGGCGTACTCGATGATTACGCCTTCCTGATCGCGGCCCTGCTCGATCTGTTCGAGGTGCGCGGGGACCCATTCTGGCTCGACCGGGCGCTCGGGCTGCAGGCCGAGCTGGACCGGCGCTTCTTCGACGACGAGGACGGCGGCTACTACATGACGCCCTCGGACGGGGAGCGGCTGCTGGTGCGACAGAAGCCCGGAAGCGACGGCGCGGTGCCTTCCGGGAACTCGGTGGCAGTTTTGAATTTGCTCCGGCTCTACTCGCTGACCTCACAGGAAGAGTACCGCGAGCGCGCCGAGATGACGCTGCGGGCGTTTTCTAAAGCGCTGGCGACACGCCCGACCGCGCTCGGCCGCATGCTCGACGCGCTCGATTACCTGACTGCCACCCCCAAGGAAATTCTGATCGTCACGCCTGAAACTCGGAGCCAGGCCGACCCTTTCCTGGCGGAACTCGCACGGGTGTTTCTTCCCAATCGCATCGTGGTCGTCACCACGGAGTCCGAGCTCCCGGAACTCGCCGGCCGGGTGCCACTGCTCGAGCATAAGCGCGCGCTTGATGGGAAGCCGACTGCCTACGTGTGTGAGGACCGCGTCTGCGAATCGCCGGCACGAAGCGCAGCCGAGTTTTCTAAGCAGATCCGAGCACCGAGAGGCAAGCGGCCGGCGAAGTGATGCGGCCGGGCGACGGCCGGCCGCAGGTCACCTATGATTCCGGCCATGGACGAGCTTCGCATTCGCGCTGCGCGCGACCGAGACGCGGAGGGCCTGATCTCCCTGATCGAGACCGTATTTTCGGAGTACCCGGGCTGTGTTCTGGACGTGGAGGGCGAGGAGCCGGAGTTGCTTGCGATCGATACCCGTTACCGCGCCCGCAACGGGCGTTTCTGGGTTGCGGAGCGGGCGGGGTGCATCGTGGCGAGCGTCGGCGTCCGGCCGGGAAGCGATGCGGAGACGCTGGAACTGAAGAAGCTCTACGTGGCTCGCCCGTTGCGGCGTAGGGGGCTCGGAAACCGGCTCATGGAACTCGCAGAGGCGGAACTCGAGTCGCTCGGCCAGAAGCGGGTGGAACTCTGGAGCGATACCCGTTTCGAGAATGCGCACCGGCTCTACGAACGCCGCGGCTACCGGCGCAGTCCGGTGACACGCGCGCTTCAGGATCGGAGCCAGTCGATCGAGGCGTACTTCTCGAAAGAGTTTTCTGGCGGCGCCCTGTGACCGGAGTGGACGCTCGCCAATCCGAATTCGGAGCCGGGGGGCTTTCCTTGTTGTTTCGGGCCGTTGCCTACGCGACCGAACTGCATCGGGGCCAGACGCGGAAGGGGTCTCGGAACCAGCCCTACATCGAACACCCGGTCGAGGTGGCCGAGGTGTTATGGGAGATTGGCGGGGTCCGGGACCTGACCGTGATCACGGCCGCAATTCTGCACGACACGGTAGAGGATACCGAAGCGACGCTGTCGGACCTCGACCGCCGTTTCGGGCCGCAAGTGCGCGACCTGGTCGCGGAGTTGAGCGACGACAAGCGCCTCGAGAAGACGGAGCGGAAGCGCCTGCAGGTCGAGACCGCGGCGCGCAAGAGCCCGCGGGCCAGGCTGATCAAACTCGCCGACAAGATCGCAAACGTGCGAGATGTCGGGCTCGAGCCACCGCGGGATTGGTCACTCTCGCGTCGGACCGAATATTTGAACTGGTCCGAAAGCGTCGTAGCCGGGCTGCGGGGAACGAGCCGGGCGCTCGAAGAACGTTTCGACGCGGTGCTCGCGGAAACCCGCGGTATCCTTAGGGGCGAGGAGGAGTCGGGATGAAGAAGGTCGAGAAGAGCGAGCGGGAGTGGCGGGAGCAACTCAGCCCCGAGCAGTTCCAGGTGGCGCGCCAGAAGGGCACCGAACCCGCCTTCAGCGGCTGCTACTGGAACACCAAGGACCCGGGGCGTTACCGCTGTGTCTGTTGCGGGGTGGAACTGTTCAGTTCCGAGACGAAGTACGACTCCGGCACCGGCTGGCCGAGTTTCTGGGAGCCGCTCAGCCAGGACCGCGTGCGAACCGAGACGGATTCCAGCATGGGGATGGTGCGAACCGAGGTCATGTGCGCGGGCTGCGACGCGCATCTGGGCCACGTGTTCGAGGACGGGCCGCCCCCCACGCACCAGCGCTACTGCCTGAACTCGGCCGCGCTCGAATTGGTCCCCGAAGAGTAAGCCGGCGCCCGAACCGGCCGGCCCGCACGCCTAGCGGAGCCGGAACTTCGGGATCGCGACCTCGTCGCTAAGTCGCTCGAAGATCACCTCGACGGGTGCGCCCGCGCGCACGCGCTCCGGCTCGCTGCCTACGAGTTGAGTCAGCACCCGTACCCCCTCTTCCAGTTCGATGATCGCGAGCCGGTAGGGCACGGCCTCGGCGAGTTCCGGGTGAAAGACCTGGTGCATCCTGCCGTGCATGTAGATGCGACCCTTGCCGCTGGCGACTTCCCACTCGAGGCCGGGACCGTTGCAGACGGCGCAGCGCGAGCGGAACGGAAACCACGCCTGCGCACAGCCCGTACAGCGCTGGAGCATGAGCCGGCCTTCCAGCGCCGCGTCGAAGAAGGGCCGGGATGCCAGGTCGGGAACCGGGAGAAGCTCACTCAGCGGTGACACGCGCGCGCCCTCCGGTTCAGGCCGCATGCGGCGAGAGCAGCAGCGTCGCGTTGTGACTGAAGAGCCCGCCATTTCCGGAAACCAGGACCAGGTCGTTTGGTGCCTGCCGCTCTCCACCCTGGCCTCGGACCTGGATTACCGCCTCGGAAATCGGCGTCATGCCCCACATGTAGTAACCCGAGAGTTGACCGCCGCCGGTGTTGGTCGGGAGCGCGCCCCCCGGCGCGATCTTGCCATCGGCAACAAAGGGACCGCCTTCGCCCTTCTCGCAGAAGCCGTAGTCCTCCAGAGATGCCAGCACCGTGTAGCTGTAGCAGTCGTAGAGTTCGGCGCAGGTGACGTCCCGTGGCGTGGCTCCCGCCATGCGGTATGCCGTCTCGCCGCCACGCTTCGCGGGCGTGTGGACCGCGCTGTCGGTCAGGCCCGCCGGATCGATGTTGTGCGCCTGTCCCATGCCGTGGATGTAGGCCGGGGGTTGCGCCAGGTTCCGGGCCCGGTCGGCGCGCGTCACGATTACGGCCACGCCTCCGTTCGAAACCAGGCAGCAGTCCAGCACGTGGAAGGGTTCCATGATCCATCGTGAGGCGTGATAGCCCTCGAGGTCGAGTTCCTTGCGATGCGTTGCGTGCGGCGATCTGCGCGCCCAGTTTCGGGTCGAGACCGCGATCGCGCCCAGTTGGTCCTGCGTCGTTCCAAACAGGTCCATGTGCCGCTGGGCCGCCATCGCGTACCACGGAATCGGGCCGAAGTTCCCGTATGCGCGATTCAGCGTCGACATCCCGGCACGCCGCGAGCGCGGGCTGCCATACACGCTGCCGCTCGACTTCCCTTGCTTGAGCGGAGCGTCCGCGAAGACGCAGGCCACCGTGTTCGCGATTCCGTGATGCACGGCCATGGCCGCGAACTCGACCATTACGCCCGCGGTCGAGCCCCACGAGTTCATGTGGTTGAGCAACCCGAGTTCCCCGAGGCCGGCCGCAGATGCCAGAGACAGATCGAGGCCGCCGCCGACCCCGGAATTGATCAGCAGGCCGTCGAGTTCCTGCTTCTGCATCCCCGCGTCCTCGAGCGCCAGCATGATTGCCTCGGTCGCGAGGTCGGTCGCGCTGCGACCGTAGACCGGCCCCATCTCGGTAAGCCCGAGGCCACAGATGGCGGTGGTGCCCCTGAGCGGGTGAGGCATCAGCCGGCCGCCATTTCGGCAGCCCAGCGGTAGTCGGCCTTTCCGCTCGGGCTGCGCACGATCTCGTCGACGTAGATGAAGGCCTTCGGGAACTTGTAGCGGGCGATGTGACGTCCGCACTCCGCGAGCAGATCGGCGTCGGAAGCCTCGACCCCCTCGCGTAGCCGCACCACCGCGACCACCTCTTGTCCCCAGCGCTCGCTCGGGCGCCCACAGACCACCGCGTCGTAGACGCCCGCGTGCTGCTTGAGCGCGTGTTCGACCTCTTCGGCAAAGATCTTCTCACCGCCGGAGTTGATGGTCACGGAGTCGCGACCCAGGAGTTCGACGATGCCGTCCTCTCTCAGGCGTGCGCGGTCGCCCGGAACCGAGTAGCGCACGCCGTCGACCTCGGGGAAGGTGCGGGCCGTCTTGGCCTCGTCCCGGAGGTAGCCGAGCGGAACGCGCCCGCGCTGAGCGAACCAGCCGAGGCCTTCGTGGTCGGGTTCGAGGACGCGGTCGAGGTCCGCGCTCAGTACACAACTGAAGGGACTCGGCGAGAAGGTCCCGGTCGATGCGCCGGTCTCGCGCGTACTCACGTTCTGGCCCTGCGAGCCGGTCTCGCTCGATCCCACCGAGTCGATGATGGTGAGATGCGGAAGCAGTTCCAGGAACTCCTCCTTGAGCGAGGCGTTGAGCGCGGCGCCGCCCGTCACGAGCACGCGGGTGGCTCCGAGGTCGTAACTCTGCTTTCTGAGTTGGTCGAGCAGCGGACGCGCGAACGCGTCGCCCACGATCAGGACCGCGAGTACCTTGTGGGCCTCGAGCGTAGAGAGGACGTCGTGTGTGTCGAGGCGGTCGTTCTGGCTTTGCATCACGATCTTCTGACCGCCGTGGAACGCGTTGAACGCGGCCCAGTGCGCGGCCCCGTGCATCAGCGGCGGTGTCGGCATGATGCTGGCGGTGCTCTTCATGGCGCGTTCCACGATCGCGTCGAGCGAGGCCGGTTCGCTCCCATCGGGGGCGCGGCCACCGAGCGCGGCGATGAAGATGTCGGCCTGGCGCCAGAGCACGCCCTTGGGCATCCCGGTGGTACCACCCGTGTACAGGATGTAGAGGTCGTCGGGCGACCACTCGAGGTCGGGTCGTTCGGGCGACGCGGAAGCCAGTGCCTGCTCGTAGTCCGTGGCTCCCGGAAGCAGGGCCTCGCCCGATGCGTCCGCTACCTGAAGCAGCACCTCGAGATCCGGAAGTTCCGGCCGGATTTTCTCGAGCGTGGGCGCGAAGCTCGCGTGGTACACGATCGCCCGGGCACGCGCATCGCGCAGTAGGTAGATCAACTCCTCTTCAACGTAACGGTAGTTGACGTTGAAGGGAGCGGTCCGCGACTTGAAGGCGCCGAGCATGCCCTCCAGGTACTCGTTGCAGTTGTAGAGGTAGAGCGCGACGTGATCCTGCCCGGACTCCCAGCCCGAGAGGTCTCGGCGCGTGCTGGTGAGCCCGAGTCCCCGGCTCCGGAGGTAGTTTGCGAGGCGCCGGGTCCGGTCGGTGACCTCGGCCCAGCTCAGGGTTCGCTCGCGATACACGATCGAGGTTCGTTCCGGGATCGCGGCCGCAATGGCCTCGTGGATTTCGGCGAGGTTGAACTCCATCTGGTTTCGCTCCTCTCGTCGCCCGCATCCTAAGACGAAGCGGCGATCCGCGTCACCTGTACCCGGAGCGCTCTCGCTTTCGGGCCAGCGAACATCGGCTACTCTCCCGCCGCGCCATGGCCGTGCCCTCCTCCAGAGAACTCACGCCGTCGACGTTCGTCGAACGTCTGACGCTCCCCATCTGGCAGGCGACCGCTGCGGTGCGCTGGCTCGAGGGCCGCGTGCGCAACCGGCCCAAGCTCACAGAGTTGCGGCCGGAGAAGGCGGCCCTGACCGATGCCGACTGCGTGTCGCAGGAAATCCTGCTGGTGGCCCTACGCGAGGCCTTTCCGGACGTCGGCCTCTACGTCGAGGAGGACACCCCCAGCGTCGAGGAGTTTGCCAACGGCGGCGATCCCGAGGCCGCGCACGTGGTGTTGATCGATCCGATCGACGGAACGCTCCGCTTCCTTCGCGGAGATGGCCCCTACGCCATTCTGGTCGGGCTCGAACGACGGGGCCTCGTCGAGGCCGCCCTGGTGGGGTTGCCCAAGTCGCGGCTCTTGCTCCGGGCGGTCCGCGGCAAGGGCGCCGAGATCGCGTCCGCGGGGGGAGCGTTCGAGCCGTTGCGGGCGAGCCCGCCGGGTGCGCGAGTGCTGGTTTCCTACGGTCTTCCAGATCCGGTTAGAAGTGCGTTCGCGGTGCAGGGCCTGCAGCCGCGGGTCGCTGCCGGAGGCGCAATCGGAGTCGCGCCGCTTCTCGATGAGACGCTCGGTGGATTGCGACTCGCTGCGACTTCGGATGGGCTGTCGCGCCGGGCCTGGGTGGCGGCCCTGCCGCTGCTCGAAGCCGGGGGCCGGATCGAGGCCCTCGATGGGAGCTTTCCAGAGCGCTACGAGCCGGGCGTGATGGGGCTCCTCACCGCGAACACGAACGCGGACCTGGCCCGGCTGCGCGCTCTGCTCGGCTGAGCCTCGCGGCGCTTCATTTCCCGGCCAGGGCGCGCCGGTCGAGCTTGCCCATGGCGTTGCGAGGGAGTTCGTCCAGGAAGCGGTACTCGCGCGGTCGCTTGTAGGCCGCGAGTTCGGATTCCGCGCGCACGCGCAGCCGGGCCTCGACGCCCGAAGTCTCGGCGTTTCGGTCCGCGACCACGAACGCCACCACGCGCTCGCCGAGATCCGAGTCCGCGACGCCGGCGACTGCCAACTCGTCCACTTCCCGCTCCCCGGCGAGGGCGTGTTCTACCTCGCCCGGCAGCACATTCGAGCCGCCAACCAGGATCAATTCCTTCTTGCGGCCGTAGATCTCGAGGTAGCCGTCGGCCCCGATCCGGCCGAGGTCGCCGGTGCGGAAGAACCCGTCCACGAACGGCGACTCGAGGGCTTCGGGTGCTCGCCAGTAGCCCTCCATGACCGCGGGTCCGCGGACCAGAATCTCGGCATCCTCGGCCAGCCGGAGTTCGGTGTCTGGCAGGGGCAGTCCGACACTACCGGGCCGGCGCTCTCCCTCGAGCGGGTTGGAACTCACGATCAGCGTTTCGCTGAGTCCGTAACGCTCCAACGGCCGGTATCCGAACCGCGTCTCGAAGCCCCTGAAATCCGCGACCGAGAGCGGGGCAGAGCCAGAGATGAACACGCGCATCTCCGACAGGTCAGCTTCGGCCGGCGAGGTCAGCAGCCGGTGATACATCGTCGGTACGCCCATGAAGACCGTGATCGCGTAGCGTTCCAGGCAGCGGAGCGCGGTGTCGGACTCGAAGCGCGGCGCCAGCACGATCGAGAGACCGGCCCGTGCGCAGCCGTAGAGCGCCAGACATAGCCCGTGCACGTGATGCGCAGGCAGCACGTGGAGCAGGCGATCCGCCGGCGAGAGTCCCCAGGTTTCGGCGAGGGCGTCGAGGTTGGCCTTGAGATTGGCGAGCGTGAGCGGTACCGCCTTGGGTTGTCCGGTCGTCCCGCTGGTGAAGATCAGCAGCGCCGGGGTCCCGGGCGGGGGCGCTGTGATGACCGGCGCGGCTCCCCCGCCCGGTCCATCCTCGCGATCGAGAGCCAACTTCAGGTCGGCGCGCTCCAGCAGCTTTCGGCGTTCGCTGGTCGTGAGCGCCGTGTTGACGGGTACCACCGTCGCCCCGGAGGCCAGCACCGCAGCCTGGGCAGGCAGCAAGTCGGGCCCGCGGGGCAGGTCGATCGCGACCCGGTCACCCGCTCCGACGCCGCGTGCCCGGAGTTGCTGCTGCCAGCCTCCGATCTCGCGCAGCGTATCGCGTCCCGAGCGCCGCCAGAGCGGCTCGCCTTGCGTGTCGAGACCCACCATCGCCTCGCGGTCCGCCAGGGCCTCGAGCGACGCGAGCAGCTTCTCGATCAAGTCTTCTGTGTGGCCCGAATCTCGAGGGGTGCGCCGTTCGCGACGCTGCCTGCGATCCGGAGGCCTGCATCGGCAGTGCGCTCGAAGGGCACGCCCGCGGCCTCGAGTCGCGTCGTCAGTGCGTCCAGATCGGGTGTGCCCAGGACCAAGCCTGTCATTCCCGCGCGCTCGCCCTCTGCGGCTGGCTCGAGCACGATCTCGGAGGCTCCGATCGAAACCCGGACGACCCCGGCTTCGAGTCGCCCCGGAAGCTCCAGGTTGCGATCGAAGGTCTCGGCCGCATCCGGGACCGAGTCGACGGCGACGCGGACCTGGTCGAGCCGCAGTCCGTTCTCGTGTTCGCTCACGGCTCGGCGTACTCCACCAGCACCCCCGCACAGGAGCGCGGGTGCAGAAAGCAGATCTGACCCGCCAGCCCCGCGCGCGGCGCTTCGTCGATCAGGCTGAGGCCGCGCTTACGTGCGCCCTCGAGTTCAGCGGCCACGTCGTCGGTTTCGAAACAGACGTGGTGCAGACCCCCGCCGCGCTTTTCCAGAAAGCGGCCCACCCCGCTCTCGGGGTCGATCGGTTCGAGCAACTCGATCTCGCTGTCTCCGCAGCGGAGCAGTGCCGCACGTACCCCCTGGTCGACGACGGTCGCCTCCCTCTCGAACGGGAGCCCGAGAGTGTCGCGCCAGAAGCCGTAGGCGGCGTCGAGGTCGGGGACCACGATTCCGATGTGATGAATTCTCTTGAGCACGGCGCGCTATTATACAGATCTATGGCGCTGCCAGAGCAGAGTTTCGGACCGGGGAGAGTACGGGATGCCGAGACCCTTTCTCAGCCCGATCTCCAGGCCCTGGATCCCGATCGCACCGTCGCGTTCTGTGCGGTCAGTGCACTCGAGGTTCACGGTCCCCATCTCCCGATCGGATCCGACTACCATCAGGCCATCTGGATGGCGGACGAGACGGCTCGGCGCTTCACCGAGCAACATCCGGACTGGACCGCGGTGCGATTCCCGCCGCTTCCGATCGGAACCGACGAACTGCCGCTCGCGGGGTCGATCAATACCCCGCCGAGGGTCGTCTACCGGGTGGTGCGTGCCTTCGGCGAGCAGTTGGCCCGGGCCGGCTTCCGTTACGTGCTGCTCACGAACGCGCACGGTGGTCCGCGACACGCGGCCGCACTCGAGGCCGCCTGCCGGGTGGTCTCGCGTCGTAGTGGGATCTCGATGTTTACGCCCTCGATCCGGGCGCTCTACCTGCTGACCCGGGGTCTGGCTTTCGATCGCGTCGAGGCCAGCATCGGACGCGATCTGAGTGAGGCGGAACGCGCAGGTCTGGTGTCGGGTGAGCACGCCGGTGCCTGGGAGACCTCGTGGTACCTGGCGAAACGTCCCGAACTGGTCGCGCCCGAGTTCAAATCGCTGCCTGCCGATGAGCCTCCCGAGTTTCGGCCGATTGCGCGCGTGGGGAGTTGGATCGCAGCCGGCCTTGCGCGGTTGGGTCGCGTCGAGGCCGCTGCTCAGCTGCGGATGGTCGCGCAGAGCCTTGCAGGCGCAGTCGGCTGGGCCTTGAATTCGCGCTTCGGCTACGCGCGGGGGGGCAGACGCGTCTCCTACCACGGCGCCCCCGCGATTGCGTCGCCGGAGATCGGCGAGGCCTACGCAGAAGTTTCGGTGGAACTCTGCCTCGAGGACCTCGAGGCCGTGACCTCCGGTCGGCTGGATGCGCTCGATGTTCGCAGCATCGCCTCCGATCCGCTGCTGATTCAGCCGCATTTCCCTCGGGTCGTGGCGGGGGTGCTGGGCGGCGTCGCGCTGCTCGTCGCGCTCGCTCTCTGGGCGTTCTGAGCCAGAGTCGGGTGGATTCGGGCTCTCGAAGCTCGCGCGGGGCTTCAGGCCGGCCGCCGGCCGTCCGAAAGGTCTCCTGGTGGTGCATGCGAGCGCGGACGCTGGATGAGAGGCCTGCCCGAGTTGATGCTGGGAGCAGGTCTGGTGGCCATCGGATTCGCAACCGGCGGGTCGGTGTTCCACGGGAGCCCAAGCCTGCTCGACGCCTGCTTCGATGGCCTGGGACTGTTGTTCGTGGGCCGTGGCCTGCTGCTGCTGGTTCGCCGCGCTCCCGGGGCTGCGTCCTCGGGCGCCAGTGTCCCAAACGGGGAGGGGCTGTCTCCTTCCCGGCACGACCCCGGGCCGGAGCGCGACATTATCGGCTGAATGATGCATGCTACGGGTGCGGTGGGGGTTTCGACCGAAGGTAGTCGCCCCGTTCAACCGCGTGAATGGCAGGGAACGCCCTGCCATCGGACTCGGGACCCAGGGGCTTTGCCCCGGAGCCGTGCGTGCCTGGCGAATCTAGATCGCAGCGCCGTGCGGCCTTTCGATGGTACCTGCATGTGAGTGATCGCGACAAGACCTCCCTCGGCGACGCGGACAAGGGCCGGCGCGAGAAACGACGCGGCGGCGGCAACGGCAAGCCCCGCTCGGAGGGTACGCGGCGTCGCTCCCGGCGCGCGAGTGCGGCGT